>Ga0070741_10000876_pt1 | contig 100014 bp, 88 predicted proteins | sample Coa_R1_4_FD_66440 | JGI IMG/M metagenome (GOLD analysis project Ga0070741, IMG submission 66440) | Surface soil microbial communities from Centralia Pennsylvania, which are recovering from an underground coalmine fire - Coalmine... | ecosystem: Environmental > Terrestrial > Soil > Unclassified... | reverse complement strand
GCCTATGCCACAAGGCTGAGCGCGGGAGGCGTAGCCGACGAGTGGGTGACGCAACTGCTCCGCCAGAGCGACGCGCAAGTCTTGAAGAAGTATTCGCAAATGAAGTTGAGGATGAAGCGCGAAGCCCTAGAGAAGCTGAACCGTCGAGCCAACGAAATGACGCCGGTGGGGGAGGCCGATGCTTTTTCGACCGCGCCATTGTGCACAGAGGCGGTCCAATGACGCATTCGTGCACAGTTCGTGCACAGTGTGCACGAATAATCGAGCTGTCGGGACAGAACGTTTTCGCTAAGTCTTTTGCAATCAGGAAGAATTTGGTGGACGTGGGGGGACTCGAACCCCCGACCCCCTGCTTGCAAAGCAGGTGCTCTGCCAACTGAGCTACACGCCCACAGAACGCTCGACCGATTCTAAAGCATTTTCCCGCCGTTCAAAATCGCGCGCCCTTCCCGCCCGCCGATTCAGCACCATATGTCTTCGGCCTATAATCGCTGGACATGGCGATTAAAGACCATCCTCCTGCGGCCGCCCGCCAGGTGAACTTCCGCAACTCGGCTCAATGGCTGTTCGGCGTTGCAGGACGCGTGCTGCTGGCGCTCGGCTGGGTTGCGGCGGTTACGTTCGTTTCCTCCCGTTTGATTCCGGTCAACGAGTTGACCGCGGGATTTCTTTATCTTGTTGCAATTCTCCTGATCGCGACTGGGGCGGGCATGATTGAATCCACAATCGCTTCTTTCGTGGCCATGCTCTGCTTCAATTACTACTTCCTCCCCCCGGTGGGGACGCTGACCATTTCGGATCCTCGTAACTGGGTCGCGCTCTTCGCTTTCCTCGCGACGTCGTTAACTGCGAGCCAGCTTTCCGCCCGAGCAAAGCGCCGCACAATGGATGCCATCGACCGCCAGAACGAAATGGAGAAGCTCTATTCGCTCAGCCGCGCGCTGCTGCTGAGAGACCCCACACGCCCGATCGCCAAGCAAGTCGTCGAAGAGATCGCGCGCGTCTTTGAATTTACCGGTGTGGCCCTTTATGAGCGCGGCAGCGCAGAAACATACCGCGCCGGCTTTGAGGATTTGCCCGCGATCGATAGCGAGCTTCGCGAGGCGGTGATTCGCTCGCAAGCCTCGCGAGATGAAAATAGAGCGCTCCTCATCACGCCGATTCGCCTGGGCCGGGAGCCGATCGCCAGCCTTGCAGTCCGCGGTGGCTCTCTCTCCGATGCTGCCTTGCAATCCCTTGTGAATCTCGTGGCGATCTGGCTGGAGCGCGCGTTTTCAGAACAGGCGGTGAATCGCGCCGAAGTCGCCAGAAGAAGTGAGGAACTGAAGTCCACCCTCCTGGATGCGATCGCTCATGAGTTCAAGACTCCGCTGACCTCGATCAAGGCTGCCACTACGGATTTGCTCTCCGATCCCGCGGCCAAGCTTGACGCGCGCGAACGCGAATTGATCTCCATCGCTGACGAGTCCGCTGACCGACTCGCCACTCTCGTCACCGAGGCCATTCAACTCGCCCGAATCGAAGGCGGTAAATTCCAGCTGCAACGCAGCATTCACTTGCCGGGTTCGCTTGTTTCGGGCGCTCTTCGAAAAACGAAACCTTTAACCAATGGAAGAAACGTAAACGTCTCCGTCCCGGAAAATCTTCCGCTGGTCTCCGTGGATGCCGAACTCATCCAGATGGTGATCGCCCATCTGATCGACAATGCTTTGAAATACTCTCCTCAACATACGCCCATTTCCGTCGGTGCCCGGGAAAACGGCAATCACGTCATCGTTTACGTTGTCGATCAAGGCGTCGGCATTTCAGAGGAAGAACAGTCGCAAATCTTCGAAAAATTTTATCGTGGCTCCAAGCAGCGTCACCTCAAAGGAACGGGCATGGGCCTGTCTATTGCGCGCGAGATCGTGCGCGCCCATGGTGAGGAACTCTCGGTTCGCAGTAAGCCGGGAGAAGGCTCCGAATTCTCATTTTCCCTGCCGGTGGCTGACGGGAGCAGCGCACTATGAGCGCCGGCAGGATCCTCGTCGTCGATGACGATCCTCAGATCCGCAGGGCCATGCGAACAACGTTAACGGCCCGCGGCTACGAGGTCGCGGATGTTCGAACCGGCGAAGAGGCTCTCGACGAGCTCAGGTCAAGCAACTATGACCTGGTGCTTTTGGATATGAATATGCCGGGAATCGGCGGCCTCGAGACTTGCCGGCTGATCCGCTCAGGTTCCGAGATCGCGGTCATCGTGCTCACGGTCAGTAATTCAGAAAGCGACAAGGTGGATGCGCTCGACGCCGGAGCCGACGATTACGTCACCAAACCTTTCAGCACTCCGGAGTTGCTCGCCCGCATTCGCGCCACTTTGCGGCGGTTGACCCATTCTCCCGATCAAACCCAGCTCAGCCAACTGGAGGGGAGGGGCGTCTCCATCGATCTCGCTTCCCGCCAGGTGAATGTCCGTGGGCGCGCCTCTCGCCTTACCGCAAAAGAGTTTGACGTCCTCTCCTATTTGATCGCGCGCCCCAACAAAACAATTTCCCACAGAGAATTGCTTCAGGCCGTGTGGGGACCCGATTACGGCGACGAACTCGAGTACCTGCGCGTCTTCATCAACCGCTTGCGCAAGAAAATTGAACTCGATCCTTCGAAACCGCAATTCCTCGTAACCGACGCCTGGGCCGGCTACCGCTTTCAGCTTCCCCAATCTTAGTTTCCGCCCCCGGGTGTGATCCGCATCACGGAGAGGCTTTTGCCGCTCTGTAAGCCTAGCCGGGCTGTCGGGCGGCCCGTTTATGCGCTTCTTAGGTGCCGTTTATGCCTCGTTTATCACCGCGGGAGCAGGATTAGGGCCGGATACTACGGCAATGAACGCTCGCTACCGCGAAATCCTCACGAATCCTTCATTCAAGGCGACACACCGGACGCCGCCGCAGTTTGCTTCCGGTCCGCTTGAGGTAAACGTCATCTTTACTGACCTCGCGGCTACAGCCGCCGCGTTGAAAATTGCTCAATTGTTAGCGGGTGAACTCGGAGCGCGCATCCGCGTGCGCGCGGCTGTCGCCGTGCCTTTTCAATTTCCTGTTGGTCGGCCACACATCTCAGTGGACTTTTTGCAGGACGTGCTTCGCAAGCTTGTTTCGCACGCTGATCTGGATCCCTTCGATCCCACCGTTCATCTCTATTTCTGTCGCGATCGCCTCCAAACGCTTCTCCAGGTTCTGAAACCGGATTCGCTGGTCCTCATCGGCGGGCGAAAGCATTGGTGGCCCACCAAAGAACACCGCGTCGCGCGGGAGATCAGCTCGAAAGGTCATCAAGTCGTCTTCGTTGATTCCAAGCCGCGTTCGGCTCCGAAAGCGCGCATTTTGCCGCGCCCTATTTTCGCGAGGTGAGTATGTTGCTGGATATTTTTTACATCGGCGTCGTGGTTGCATTTTTCGTCTTGCTCTGGGGGTTCACCAAAGCCTCGGAGCATCTTTAGGGGGATTTCATGGAATACGCCATCGCTGGAATCGTAGCGGCGGCCCTTTTCATTTATTTGCTGTACGCGTTGCTTCGACCGGAGAGATTTTGAGGTGCTGAAATGACTTGGAGTGGTGTCGCCCAAATATTGATCTTTTTCGCCATCGTGCTGGCAATCACTAAACCCATCGGCACGTTCATGTATCACGTTTTCGAAGGCCAGAGAACCTTTCTTCATCCGGCATTTCGTCCTCTCGAGCGCTTGATCTATCGGCTTGGCGCAGTCCGCGAAGACGTCGAGCAATCCTGGGTGGGTTACTCCGCCTCGCTGATTTCCTTCAGCGTCTTCAGCTTCCTCGCGGTGTACCTGCTGCAGCGATTGCAGGGGCATCTGCCGCTCAATCCGATGCAGTTTTCCACAGCCAAAGCGCCGTCATTCGCTACGCCGATCACGCCCGACCTTGCCTTTAACACGGCAGTCAGCTTCATGACCAACACGAACTGGCAATCCTATTCTCCCGACACCACGATGAGCTACCTCACCCAGATGGCGGCATTGGCCGTCCAGAATTTCGTCTCTGCCGCCGTGGGTATTGCAGTGGCGGTGGCACTGATCCGCGGATTCGCGCGCCACACGGCGAAAACCATCGGCAACTTCTGGCTCGATGTGACCCGCTGCACGCTCTACGTTCTGCTGCCCATTGCGATTGTTGCGGCCTTACTTCTGGTTGGGCAGGGATGCATCCAGAACTTCCGCGGGCCGGTGAACGCGACCACGCTTGAGGGCGCGACGCAAGTAATCGAGCAAGGCCCCCTGGCCTCGCAGCTCGCTATTAAAATGCTCGGTACGAACGGCGGCGGATTCTTCAACGCCAACTCCTCTCATCCTTACGAAAATCCCACCCCTCTCTCGAATCTGCTGCAGATGCTGTTGATCTTCTGCCTGGGCGCGGGCTTGACCTACACCTTCGGCAAAATGGTCCGCGATACAAAGCAGGGGTGGGCCCTGTTTGGAACCATGGCCACGTTGTTTTTCATTGGCGTTTTCGTTTGCTATTGGGCCGAGCAGCGCGGCAATCCCATGGTCGCCAGCGCCGGCCTCGAGCGTACCTACACGGGAAGCCAGCCGGGCGGCAATATGGAGGGCAAGGAAGTCCGCTTCGGCATCGCCCAGTCGGCTCTCTTTGCCACCGTGACCACAGACGCCAGTTCTGGAGCCGTTAACAGCATGCACGACAGCTTTACACCCATTGGCGGACTCGTACCGCTCTTCAACATTCAAACCGACGAGGTGATCTTTGGCGGTGTCGGCGCCGGTCTCTACAGCATGTTGATCTACGCCGTCATTGCTGTATTCATCGGTGGCCTCATGGTCGGGCGCACGCCCGAATATGTCGGCAAGAAGATCGAGCAAAAAGAAGTCAAAATGGCGATCATTGCTGTGCTCGCGACATCGCTGGTGATTCTTGGCTTCACTGCCTTGAGTTCCATAGCGTCGTTTGCAAAGGGCGGCTATTGGAACTCACCGGGAGCGGCGGCCGCGAATACAAACAACAACGGCGCGCACGGCTTCTCGGAAATCTTGTACGCATACTCGAGCGGCGCAGGCAATAACGGCAGCGCTTTTGCCGGAATCAATGCCAATACACCTTGGTACAACCTCACTATGGGCCTCGACATGCTCGTGGGCCGATTTCTTTTCATCGTTCCGGCTTTGGCGATCGCCGGCAGTCTGGCCTCAAAGAAACTGATTCCGGTCACCAGCGGGACCTTGCCCACAAATGGATCACTCTTCGTTGTCCTGTTGATCGGCACGATCGTCATTGTCGGAGCGCTTACCTATTTCCCCGCGCTATCGCTAGGACCGATCGTCGAGCATTTCCAAATGCTGAACGGCAAGCTTTTCTGAAGGAACTAAGGAGAACGAGATGGCTGCTGCTACTGCCCCTCCGGTGGAACGAAGGCCGGATCTGAAAGAGCAAGAACCGGCGACGCTGATTTCGCGCGGTGCGCGTGCGCGGCCTTTGTTCGACCCCGAAATCATGCGACGCGCCATCCGGGAATCGTTTGTGAAGTTGAATCCGGTGATGGTCGCCAAGAATCCGGTCATGTTTGTCGTGGAAGTGGGAGCTGCGCTGACGACCGTCTTTGTGATTAAGGATGCCTTCGCCGGCGCAGGCGGAACGTTATTCGGCATTCAGATAGCACTGTGGCTCTGGTTTACGGTCCTCTTCGCAAACTTTGCCGAAGCGATGGCCGAAGCGCGCGGCAAAGCTCAGGCTGATGCTCTGCGAAAGACAAAGACTGACACCATGGCGCGCAAGCTCCTGCCCAATGACAAATTCGAGATGGTCCCTGCATCGCGGCTGCGCGCCGGGGACGTCGTCTATTGCGAGGCGGGCTATTTAATTCCGGGCGATGGCGAGGTAATCGAAGGCATCGCCAGCGTTGACGAATCCGTGATTACCGGCGAGAGCGCACCCGTCATTCGCGAATCCGGCGGCGATCGCAGCGCCGTAACGGGCGGCACCAAAGTCCTTTCCGACCACATTAAGATTCGCATCACTTCGAACCCCGGTGAAACATTCCTCGACCGCATGATCGCGTTGGTTGAAGGCGCCGTCCGCCAGAAAACGCCCAACGAAATCGCGCTGAATATCCTCATCGCCGGCCTGACACTAATCTTCTTGCTCGCCGTCGCGACTCTGCCGCCGTACGCAAAATATGCGATTTCAGCCGTGGGGAGCGGCAGTGCTCCTACGGTCGCCGTCCTCGTCTCTCTACTGGTCTGCCTGATCCCCACCACCATCGGCGGTTTGCTCTCCGCGATTGGCATCGCCGGCATGGATCGCGTTATGCAGCACAACGTCTTGGCCATGAGCGGCAAAGCCGTCGAGGCCTCTGGCGACGTCAACACCTTACTTTTGGACAAAACCGGCACGATCACGCTCGGCAATCGCCAAGCCGTTGAATTCATTCCCGCCGATGCCGCCACACAAAGCGAACTGGCCGATGCCGCACAGCTTTCAAGTCTCGCTGATGAAACTCCCGAGGGTCGCTCAATTGTGGTGCTGGCCAAGCAGATGTATAACCTGCGCGGCCGCGAGGTCGCCGAGCACGAAGCCAATTTCATTCCATTCTCCGCCTACACGCGTATGAGCGGCGTCGATATTGACGGGCGCCGCCTGCGAAAGGGAGCGACCGACGCGATTGCCAGATTCGTGAAGGAGGCGGGCGGCACGGTGCCTTCCTCGCTCATGGAAACCTCCGATCGCATTTCGAGAAACGGCGGAACGCCGCTGGCGGTTGCCGATGGACCGAAACTCCTCGGCATCGTTCACCTCAAAGACATCGTAAAGGGCGGAATGCGCGAACGGTTGGCGTCGCTGCGCGCTATGGGCATTCGCTCTGTAATGATCACCGGCGATAACCCGCTGACTGCGGCCGCGATCGCGCACGAAGCGGGCGTAGATGATTTCCTCGCCCAGGCCACTCCGAAAGACAAGCTCGAATACATCCGCAAGGAACAAGCCGAGGGCCGGCTCGTAGCCATGACCGGCGACGGTACGAACGATGCTCCGGCATTGGCTCAGGCTGACGTTGGCGTAGCCATGAACACCGGCACCATGGCGGCAAAAGAGGCCGGCAATATGGTTGACCTCGACAGCAATCCGACCAAGCTGATCGAAGTCGTCGCTATCGGCAAGCAATTGCTGATCACTCGCGGCGCGCTGACCACTTTTTCAATTGCCAATGATGTCGCCAAATATTTCGCCATCATTCCGGCGATGTTCGCTCCAATTTATCCGGAACTCAACCTGCTCAACATCATGGGATTACATTCGCCGCAGAGCGCCGTGCTCGCGGCCGTGATTTTCAATGCCGTGATCATCATCGCGCTTGTGCCGTTGGCACTTCGCGGTGTCCAGTACAAGCCTCTCAGCGCGGGACAGATGCTGACGCGCAATCTGCTCGTCTATGGTCTGGGTGGCATTATCGTTCCGTTCCCCGGCATCTGGCTGATCGACAAGATGCTCGTGGCGCTGCATCTCGCGTGAAGGAGTAAACCCATGCTCAAAGAACTTGGACCTGGCTTGCGCTTGACCATCGTTTTCACCATTCTGACGGGCGTCATCTATCCTTTGGTGATGACCGGCCTCTCGGAAACGATTTTTCCAAAGCAATCGAAGGGCAGCCTGGTGACCGTGAATGGAAAAGTCGTGGGATCGAGCCTGATCGGCCAGCCGTTTACGAAGCCTCAATATTTTCATCCCAGGCCTTCCAGTGCCGGCGGCGGCTACGATGCCACGCAGTCCGGGGCTTCGAATCTGGGCCCGACGAGCGCCAGGCTCCTGCACGGCGCCACAAAAATGGACGACAAGAAAAACGAAGTCGTCGATTTCGATGGCATTGACGACCGCATCGTGCACTACTGCATCGACAACGGCATTCCTTACGACTCATCTGTGCCGCTCGACCAATTCAAAGATTCTCAGGGCAATCTCGATGACGTAAAGCTGATCAAAGCCTTCAATGACGATAAAGCGCCGTTGGTGTTCACTCCGAAGGCGCTCATCCCGCAAGACGCGGTGACCGGCTCGGCTTCCGGTCTTGACCCGCATATCAGCCCGGCGAACGCTGAAGTGCAGGCCGCCCGTGTGGCAAAGGCGCGCGGCATTTCTGCCGATCGAGTCAAGCAACTCATCGCGCAATCCACCGAGCGCCCCGATTGGGGCCTGTTTGGCGAGCCGCGTGTAAATGTATTGCTGTTGAATGTTGCCCTCGACCGGCATTTTCCGGTTTCCAAATAGACGGTGAATGGCCTCACGCTCTTTGGACTTATCGCCGTCACTCTGATGCTGATTTTTTACGCATTGGAGAAGCGTAGCCGCTGGTACATCCTCGGCTTTGCGGCAGCCTGCGTTTTGAGTTCTGCCTACGGATTCCTTCAGGGCGCGTGGCCTTTCGGCCTGGTGGAAGCGGTTTGGTCGCTCGTTGCACTTAGGCGCTGGTGGCGGGCTGCCGAATCAATACATTGATTGGGCCCGCCATTCCCCTAGCTTTATTGCCCCGTTAGAATACTTGTAATGGCTAGCGATTCGCTGCACCGCCCCACCCCCGATCAACTTCTCGCCGAAATCGAGCGGGAGGAAGCCCGCAAACGTCGCGGTCGCCTCAAAGTCTTTCTCGGCTACGCTTCCGGAGTCGGCAAATCCTTTCAAATGCTCGATGAGGGTCGGCGCCGCCGTGAAAGAGGCGAGGATGTGGTCGTTTGCGGGCTGCAGCCCCAGTACCCGCCTGAGATCCAATCCGTACTGCAGAAGCTCGAAATCATTCCCATGTTGAAAATTGATGGCGTGGAGGCCATCGATATCCCAGCGGTAATCCGCCGTCATCCCCAGGTCGCACTCATCGACGGTCTTGCCTACGACAATCCGCCTGGCAGCCCCAATGCTCATCGCTGGCAGGATGTCGAGCAGTTGCTGGATGCGGGCATCTCCATCCTCACTTCCGTCAACCTGCAGTATTTGGAAAAACTTCAGGAAGAAGTGGAACGCATCACGGGCAAACGGGCTGCCTATACCATTCCCCGAGGTTTCCTGGATCGAAGCGCCGACGAGATCGTAGTCGTTGATGCTCCCGCCGAGACCTTAGCGCGCGGCATAGATGGTAAAGGCAGCGCCGCACGCCTCGCCGAGGAGCACAAGCTTTCACGGCTCCGCGAGTTGGCGCTACTGGCGGCGGCCAGCGTAATCGACCGCCAGCTCGAGAACTACCTCAGATCCCATGGCATGGATTCGCCCTGGGGCGTGCAGGAGCGCATCATGGTCTGCGTCACTCCGCGTTCGAGCGCTGCTCAGATGCTCGAAAGCGGCCGTCGCAATGCGGATCGCTTTCAGGGCGAATTTTATGTCGTTTATGTCCAGCAGCCCGCGCTTTCGCAAGAGGATCGCGACGTCCTCGAACAAAATCTCAGCTATGCTCGTCGGCTCGGCGCCCAGGTCGAAATTCTCAGTGGATTAAATGCTGCGGAAGCGATTTTGAAATTCGCCCGCGAGAAAGGCATCACTCAGATCTTTGTCGGCCACAGTACACGCCACGGCGCCTGGCGCCGCCTGTGGAGCAATTTAATCGAACGCATCATCCGATCGGCGGAGGGCATCGATGTCGTCGTCTACCCCCACCGCGCCTGAAGCCGTCGGCGAGGCCGAGCCCATGCGGCGCGGTCAACTGCGCGTCTTGCTGGGCTATGCCGCCGGAGTGGGCAAGACATTTCGAATGCTGGAAGAGGCGCAGCAGCTCAAGCGGCAGGGAAAAGACATCGTCGTCGGCTACTTTGAACCTCACGGCCGCAAAGACACCATTGCCAAAACTGTCGGCCTCGAGATGATCCCCACGAAAAAGATCAACTATCGCAACTGCGATTTTCCGGAGATGGATACCGACGCCATTCTCCGGCGTAATCCGCAGATTTGTGTCGTCGATGAGTTGGCCCACACCAACGTGCCCGGTTCCCAACGTGCCAAGCGATGGGAAGATGTGCAAGTCCTGCTGGATGCTGGAATTGATGTCATCACCAACATGAATATCCAGCACCTCGAGAGCTTGAACGATCACATCTTCAATATATCGGGCGTTCGCGTTCGCGAAACTGTCCCTGACTGGTTCGTAAAAAGCGCCGATGAGGTTGTTATGGTCGATGCCACCACCGGCGCGCTCCTGAACCGCCTCAAGAGGGGAGACATTTACGCCCCGGAAAAAGCTCAGCAGGCGATGGAGAACTTTTTCAAGGAATCCACGCTAGCGGCCCTGCGCGAACTCGCCCTCCGGCAGACGGCGCATGAGTTGGAATTCCGGGAGATCGCCGAGATGCCGGAAAGCGAAGAAGCAGTTTCCCCCGCTTCTTCGCAGCATGAAAAATCGATTCGCGATCGAATTCTCATCTACGTTACCGCGGATCCCTCCGCAGCCATGCTCATCCGCCGCGGCCGTCGGATGGCGGACTACCTCAATGCTGATTGCTTCGCGGTTTGTGTCTTGGCGCAACGCGATGGCCGCAGTTGGGTAACGCAGGATATCGAAGCGTTGCAAAAGCATTTGAATTTCGCCAGGAACCTTCACATCGAGAGCCGCATCTTGGAAGGCCGCGACGTGGCTGAGACCATCGTGGATTTCGCGCATCGCAATCAGGTGACTCAAATCTTGCTCGGGCGCCCCAAAAAGCAAAATGTACTGAACCGGCTTCTGTTTACCGACCGCGTCATGCGCATTGTTCAAAAGGCCAAGGATATTCGCGTCATCATCGTGGCGGACCGCCGCCAGCGCCAGCCCGCGCCGGCTTAACCGAACAGAGCGCGCTCACGTGCGTGCAGGTATGCGAACGGGCATTCCCAATAGGCGCTGCGGTGGGGTGTGGTGGCGGAGCTAGGATCTGCAGTTCTGCCTTTCGTTGTCATTCCGAGCGTCGCGAGGAATCCCTCATATCTTTTGCTGTCTTTAGCTGCGTATGATGCAACTCCTCTGTCATTCCGAGCCCAGCCGCCTTTTGGACGGCGGCGAGGAATCTGCTTTTACCCTCAGGCTTCCCTGCTTTTAGCGTTCGACCGCCAAGGCCACAGCATTGCCTCCGCCCAGGCAAAGCGCGGCAATCCCGCGATGCGCGCCGCGCCGCTGCAGCTCGTATAACAACGTCACAAGAATCCGCGCCCCCGAAGCGCCGATGGGATGCCCGATCGCCACCGCGCCGCCATTCACGTTGACCTTCGCCGGATCGAGCCGCAATTCGCGCATCACGGCAATCGCCTGCACGGCAAAAGCTTCGTTCAATTCGTAAAGATCGACATCACCATCGCGATCCCAACCCGTTTTGCGCAGCAACTTCTCCACCGCTTCCACCGGCGCCATCATTACCCATTTTGGCTCCACGCCCGAAACCGCTTGAGCGACGATCCGTGCCATCGGCGTCTTTCCCAGGCGCGATGCCGTCTCTTCACTCGTGACCATGACGGCTGCCGCGCCGTCATTCGTGCCCGGAGCATTCCCTGCCGTCACCGTGCCGTCCTTCTTGAACGCGGGCCGCAATTTCGCCAACGCCTCCAAAGACGCATCCGCCCGCGGCGATTCATCCCGTCTCATCACCAGCGGCTCGCCTTTTTTCTGCGGCACATCAATCGGCAGAATCTGCGATTCGATGAAGCAGGAGTTCATCGCCTGCACGGCCCGCTGGTGGCTCTGCAGCGCGAAGCGGTCCTGTTCCTCGCGCCAGATTTTGTATTTCTCCGCCACGAGTTCCGCGGTCACGCCCATATGAAAGTCTTCATACGCATCCCACAGCCCGTCATGAATCATGGAATCGATGATCTTGCTGTCACCGATGCGATAGCCCGTCCGCGCGCCGGGCAGCAGATAGGGGCAATTGGACATCGATTCCATCCCGCCAGCCACTACCATGTTGCTTTCGCCCAGCATCACGGCCTGCGCCGCCAGCGCTACGGCCTTGAGCCCCGAGCCGCAAACCTTATTTATGGTCATGGCCGCCGCGCGCGGGTTGACCCCTCCGCGGATCGCCGCCTGTCGCGCAGGATTCTGCCCCAGCCCCGCCTGCACCACGTTGCCCATGATGACTTCGTCGATTGTGTCCGGCTCGACCCCCGCGCGATGAATCACTTCGGCCACCACCCGCGCGCCAAGCTCCGTGGCCGAAAACGACGACAGCGCGCCCTGAAATTTCCCTACGGGCGTGCGCACGGCGCTCAGAATCACAGGCTGGCGAAGGTTTTTCTGTGGCATTGCGGTGCTCCTGCGGCTACTTCATCGGCAGCATTCACGCACCGGATTTGGCTGATTTCCCGGCGCGCCTCGCCCCAGTATAGCGCGCCGTCCCTCAGGATCAATTTATCCGGCCTGGCCCCAGCCTCCGACTTCCTCCTTCCCGCCGTTATACAGACAAACTGGACGGCAAAATCTCTGAAGACTTTAGGAGCCGCAAAGCAGCTGAATGGCAAGCGGAAGAACAGCGAATCCAAATGGCAATTCATGGCCTAAAGCAGAGCAGCTCGGAACGCATTCTGGATAGCGTCAAAATCTTCGAACTCGCGAATAACGCTTATTTTCGGTACGTTAAGCAACCACCGGCAGAACAAGCCAAACTGCTCAAAATGGTGTTTTCGAACTACTCGCTAGATGCCACAAGTATTTAGCCCACATATAGAAAGCCGTTTGATCTGATCTTCACGCGAGCAAAAAATGAGAAAATGGCGCGCCTGAGGAGACTCGAACTCCTAACCCCTAGCTCCGGAGGCTAGTGCTCTATCCATTGAGCTACAGGCGCGCAAAGTACCTTCGAGGAGTGCATTTTAGACCGGTTCTGCGCGACCAGCAATTCGAGTGTTTTTCGTTGCGGGGCGTGATGAAGGAAGAAAAATGTCGTCAGCCCCGAACCAAATCCCGCACCTGCTTGGCTAATTTCTCGATTTCTTCCGATTTGCGCAGCACGTCTACTGAAAGTATGTCGGTAGTGTCGTTTTCCTTCAGCTGCTTTTGCAAGTCCTCGACGAGTTCGGACATTCGAGTAACATCTTTCGCAATGGCCTCACGGTTAGCTTTAAGTATCACCTGATTGCGCTTGCGGCTGCGCGGCGAATCGGGAGGTTCGGCTGGCGGAAATGGCGGCGGAAATTGCGGCGGTACAGGCCCGTGCTGCGTAGCCCAAAGAGTTGCAGCGGATGCAGCGAGGGAAAGCGAGGCGCCAATGAAAACTCTACGTGACGAACACATGGCTATCCTTTCCGAACACAACCTCTATCTTACTCTCCAACCGCGCAAGCATGCGTAAAGTCGTATTGATACTCCCGCTACACATGCGCAGCTACATGGCCTCCGCAAACCTCTATTGGTATAATGCGCCTTCCCATTCTAGCGCGTGAAGCATTCGCTCCGCGGACCTTCGCGCTTAAAAGGTCATGACAGATCACGTATTCAGGTGGACGGAGTTTGCGCTCGGGCACGGGACGCGCCTGCTGGTTATTCTGCTTATCGCGCTGTTGTTGATCCGTGTGCTGCGGATTTTAACGCGCCGCTTGATCGCCGCTGCGGGAAATCAAACCGCCACTCGCGTCGCCCGCATGCGCGAACAACAGACGCGCACACTAGCGGGCATCCTGTACAGCGGCGGCACCGCCGTGATTGTCATCGTGGCGGTTTTGACGGCGTTGCCGGAGTTTGGCTTCAACATTACACCAGTTGCCGCAGCGGCGGGATTGGCGAGCCTTTCGATCGGTTTCGGCGCGCAACACGTGGTGCGCGATTTCATCAACGGATTCTTCACGGTTTTGGAAGACCAGTACGTCGTAGGAGATATTGTACGAATTGGTGATATTGTCGGGCGGGTTGAACACATAACGCTGCGTCGCACCGTAGTGCGCGATCCCCAGGGCGCGGTGGTCACTATCCCAAACGGTGAGATCAGCAAAGTCGCCAATCTAAGCCGGGATTGGGGGCAGGTGTTTCTCGACGCGATGATCTCCGCAGATCAGCCTCTCGACGACGCCCTCAGCGCGCTTGAGGGCGTTGCCGCTGAGTTTCGCAGCGATCCATCTTGGTCGCCTATGCTGCTGGATGGTCCCCGGGTCTTAGGTGTAGAGTGCTTGGCACCGAATGGCACAACGGTGCGCCTGCAGGTACGCACCGCGCCTACCCGCCAGGACGACGTAGCGCGCGAGCTACGAAGGCGAATCCAAATCGAGCTCGCGGGCCGTGGAATCCAGATTGGCGGTGTGCAACGTATGCAGCTGTTGGGTTCTGAACGAGAGCCGTCAAGAGTAGCGCGACGGTGAATTGAATGCCGGAGGAACGAATGGGAGACGTAACCCACGAACAGGCGAACCTGCTGTTAAAACTCTACGACCTGCGACGCGAACCGCGGCTTCGCGAAGCCCGCTCGTGGTTCGGACAACATTTTGACGCTAAGACGCCTGAAGAAATGAACAAAAAGTACCCGATTGGAAGCGAAGGGAACGCATTTTTTCGAATGGTCGTGAGCTACTGGGATATGGCGGCGGGCCTGGTGAATCGCGGCCTCATTGACGATGAGCTTTTCTTTGAAAGCTCTGGAGAAGCCTGGTTCGTGTGGGAACGGCTGCGCAACCTCGCGCCCGGTCTGAGAGCAGCATCGAAGAATCCGCATGCGTGGGGTCAACTGGAGGCGTTGGCGAAACGCATCGAGGAGTGGCAAGAGACGCGGGCTCCAGGCCATTTGGCTGCCATGCGTCTGAGGATCAATCCAGACCGGACCGCGAGCGCCACCAAATAACATCGGACTGTCTAAAAAATCGTCGCACTGAACGTTGTCTCCGCCCCATCGCGAGCGCGTACTGGGCTGCTCATCTCAGGAGCGTAAGAAGATAGCTTAGATCTGGCGAGCCAGCATACATGGTTCCGATGAGGGGCATAGGGCGTATTGCTTATTGCCCCAAGTTACTCCAATGGCCATAGTTAGAGTCTCCTAGCTCGCATAAGTCCGTCGCTAGGAGGGGCAAATGGAAGGGAACCAACGGCCTCAGGCTTACACATGGGTGGTCCTAGCTGCTGGCCTCCTACTGATTTTATCGCTCCTGTCTTACCTGAATATCCAATTAGGGGTCAACAACGGGTTTCGATACGCCGGTGGCCTTCGGGCTGCTTTCCTATTGATTTGCCTCGCCTTTCTGGCGGGGGCCGTCAGTGGTCTGACTCAGCTCAGCAAACGCTGAAAACTCACCAGAGCCGCGCATTCGCGTGTTGTCAGGTGAGCAGTTTGCGATCTGGAAAAGAGTCGTGGAATCCGCCGCCCAGCCGGTGAACGCGGGCATATAAGCTCGATTCAAATGGGACTCACGCAGAACATGAAGGCACGAGTGCGGCTGCCGCAGAGCATGCGTCACGGGTGGCAAGAACGCATGCAGGCGTTGCGCAACGTGCCTCCCGTCATGCAGATGTTTTGGGATTCGGCGCCTCGCTCAGTCGCGCTAAGTTTGGCCTTCCGGCTGATCGTCGCTTTGCTGCCGCTGGGCGCCCTGCTGATCACCCGGCTCATCATCAATGGAGTAGTCGCCTACGTTGCCCACACGGGCCCGCTGCCGAAGCACTTCTGGTTCCTGGTGGTGGCTGACTTTGTCATTGCCGGCCTGTCGGTAGTCCTGACTCGCGCTATCGACTACCTCGACGAGGTCCTCGCCGAGCGGTTCACGATGCACAGCAGCCTGCGAATCATGAAGCACGCGACCGAACTCGATCTCGCCTCGTACGAAGATCCTAACTTCTACGATCAATTGGAACGCGCTCGGGTTCAGGCCATCGACCGCGTGAGCATGATTCGGGCACTTGGCCAATTGATCCAGCAAAGTATCGTGGCGATCAGTTTGGCCGCAAGCGTGTTTCTGTTCTCGCCCTGGCTTGTGCTGATCCTCGTCGCATGTGTTGTTCCCGCGTTCCTGGGCGAAACTCATTACGCTTTTCAGGGCTATGCCCAGCGATTCCGTCAGACACCTATCCGCAGGCGGCTCGATTACCTGCGCACTTTGGCGTCAAGCAAAGAGACCGCAAAAGAAGCAAAGCTGTTTGGTCTTGGGTCTTTTTTCACCGAACGATACGACGCTTTCTCAAACCAGATCATTGCTGAGGATATTTCCCTTGCCCGCCGCAAACTTGTCGCCGGTTCGTTATTGGGATTGGCCAGCACCGCTTGCTATTACGGATGCTACGCTTTCGTCATCTACCGCACCGTAACCGGCCACCTTACAGTCGGCGACCTGACGTTTCTCGCGGGGGCCATTGCCGGCACCAGCACGAATATTCAGGCGATTTTCTCCACGTTCTCCGGCTTGGCGGACCAGGCGCTTTTCCTGGGTGATTTGGTCCGATTCTTCTCCATTGGTCCTCAGATCTGCAACAAACCCAATGCCGTGAAGGCGCCACGACCAATTTTGCAAGGTTTCGAGTTCCGCAATGTTTCCTTCACCTATCCCGGACGCACTCAGCCGGTCTTTCGTGATTTGAACTTCCGAATCGAGCCGGGCGAGCGCGTCGCTCTGATCGGGGAAAACGGCCAGGGAAAAACAACCATCGTAAAGCTTCTGGTCAGGCTCTATGAGCCGACAGGAGGAGTGATTCTTCTGGACGGAATCCCGTTGCAGGAATACGACCTCGAAGATCTCTGGAAAGAGATCGGGGTTATCTTTCAGGATTTTGTTCATTACGAAATGTCGGCGGCCGAAAACATTGCGGCCGGCAGGATAGAAGATTTGGGCAATCTGCCCAATCTCGTTATGGCCGCAAAAAAAAGTCGAGCGCACGAGCTCATCAGTTCTCTGCCGGAAGGGTATGCGCAAATCCTCGGCCGTCGCTTTGAACGCGGCCTCGATCTCTCAGGCGGCGAGTGGCAAAAGATCGCCCTGGCACGCGCGTATCTTCGTGACGCCCAGCTTTTAATTCTGGACGAACCCACGGCTTCGTTGGACGCCCGTGCCGAGCACGAGGTGTTCTCCCGGTTTGCGGAATTGACGACAAGCAAGATGGCGTTGCTCATCTCGCACCGCTTTTCGACGGTGCGGATGGCCGACAAGATTCTTGTGCTTGCAAACGGCACCATCGTCGAAGAGGGCAGCCACGCCGAACTGATGAGTCAACGTGGGCAGTATTCGGAAATGTTTGAGCTGCAGGCCTCAAATTACAGGTAGGCGAAAGCCGATGTTTGAAACTCAATCAGGCCATTACTCCGGGGCGTTCAAGCGTTATGTAGTGCAGCAAATTTCCGCATTCACTACGCCGAATCCGACCGAGCGGCCACTGGACAATTTCGATCTAAAAAGCAGGGCCATATCGGAGGTTTCCGACTGGTCTGCACAGCCGAACACCGCGTCATCAGGTTTTCTGCCACGCCAGAGTTTTTTGACATCTCTCGGAATCCGGCAGCTGTACAGCAGCCTGCGGCATGACGACCGAGCGGAATGGGTGGAATGCCTGCTGACCAATAGCCGCTTACTGCATAGCGTCACCTCAGCATTTAGCACGGCTCTCCGGGATGCGCGAACCCTGGCCAAGGTGAGTGTCTGCGGTGGAAAGGCGCTGCCTCGTTCGTACGTGGCGGCGGGAGCTTACCTGTCAGCAGTACAGGAAAAGTTCGATCAAGACACGCTCATCGTTTTCATGAATGGGGTGCAGGATCGCGTGATCTTCGATATGGACGAGTTGTGGGTGATCAAGCCGCTTCTACAGCTTCGCCTCCTGCAGCGTTTGCTGCAAATCGGCAACGAACTGAATCACACCTCCGATGGAGAACGCCTGAAGGCGCTGTCGGCAGAAGTAGGCACAATTGTGGAAAGCCTGCGTAAGCTGGACCACGCCAATTGGGATCGCATTTTTGCAAAACTGAGTGTTGTCGAGCAGGTCTTGCGAGGAGATCTGGTTTACGCACAGATGGAGCCCGCAAGCCGAGATTCCTATCGTCGGGCAATCGCTGCGCTGGCCAAGCATTCACCGCGGACCGAAGCCGAAATTGCTCAGCAGGCCATCGACGTGGCGCGGCACTCTGCTCCGGACGGGTACTCAAACCATGTTGGGTACTTTCTGGTTGATGACGGTCGTGAGCTGCTGCGAAAGGTCATCGGGTATCGATCCACCCCCGGGACCTGGATCAAAGAACGAATTGTGCAGCACGCGCCTTCGGCATATTTATTAACGATTGAGTTCGTCGCTTTCGTGTTGACGGCCGCTCTGCTTCTGGCAGGCGGCCGATCGGTTTCCATGGCGATCATTTTGCCCCTTCTGCTGGTGCCGGCGACAGGCGCGGCGATCGACATTGTTAACCAGCTCATTGCGGTGTCATTTTCACCTCGCGTGCTGCCGAAGCTCGATCTTTCGAAGGGCATTCCGGATGATTGTGTCACTGTGGTAGCAGTTCCGACCTTGCTGCTGAACGAATCTCAGACGCGGCAGATGGTAGAAGCGCTCGAGGTTCGGTTTTTGGGGAATCGCGATAAGAATTTGCATTTCGCCCTTCTTACGGATTCTGTCGATTCGCGGAGTGGCCCGGCCGATGACGACCCGCTGATCCGAGTTTGTTCGCAACTGATCGAGCGGCTGAATCGAAAGTATGCAACCCAACGGCGGGGTACGTTCTTCCATTTCCATCGTCACCAGGTTTATTGCGCTTCCGAGGGAATCTGGATGGGCTGGGAACGCAAGCGCGGGAAGCTGCTCGATTTCAACAGCTTTTTGCGAGCTGAGCATGACGCGTTTTCGGTAAAGCTCGGCGATTTATCGTTGCTGAAAAACGTACGATACGTGATCACGTTAGACTCTGACACGCAACTGCCCCGTGATGCAGCGAAAAAGCTAATCGGCACGCTTGCGCATCCCTTAAATCGCGCTGTATTTCAGAGTTCAGGTAAGAAATTGCAGCGCGGCTACGCCATCCTGCAGCCAAAGGCCGGGGTTGATCTGCAGTCGGCGCGAAAGTCGCGGCTGGCGGCTATCTTCTCGGCGGATGCGACTTTTGACGTTTATACGCGCGCCGTTTCGGATGCATATCAGGATCTATTTGGCGAAGGAAGCTTCGTCGGGAAGGGAATTTACGATATCGACGCGTTTCATCGTCTCGTCGATACGTGGTTGCCGGAAGGCGCTCTGCTCAGCCACGACATGATTGAGGGCTCATTCGCCCGCGCAGCCCTGGTATCGGACATCGAGATCGTCGAAGACTATCCTTCCCGCTATGCTGTTTATTGCCGGCGCAAGCATCGCTGGGCCCGCGGTGATTGGCAGACTACGCCCTGGATCTTTCCTCGCGTAGCCGACCGCTTCGGTCGGGACACGCCGAACGCGCTAGACATCATCTCCCGCTGGAAGATCGCCGACAATCTCCGGCGGGCGCTCTATGAGCCGGTGCTGCTCGCCTTGCTCGTGGCGGGCTGGCTATTTCTGCCGCGTGGGCCTGTATTTTGGACTGGCGCAGCTTTAGTGGTAGTGCTTCTGCCGAGTTTTCTGCAACTACTTTCGGGACTCGTGAAGATCAGGCGCTATTCGGCAGCATATTTGAAAGATGTGGCCCTTGGGTTCGCCGTAGAACAGGTACGTATGGGCCTCTTCTTCGCTCTTCTCTTACACCAGAGCGTCATCATGGTCGACGCCGCGGTCCGTACAATTTTCCGAATGGTCGTAACCAGAAGAAATCTGTTGGAATGGGAAACAGCCGCGCAGGCGGAGATGAGCGCGGGCCCGCGTTCGCTCGTCGACCGATACCTCGATTGGCTTCCAACGGCCGCGTTAGCGATCGGTGGTGCGGTTGCTCTCGTCAGGCCAGAGGCATTGCCGATCGCGCTCCCATTTCTCATCTGCTGGTTCTTTACAGGCCAGATCGCGGCTTGGCTTGATCGGCCGCCGGTAACCACTGAGAACAGGATAGCCAGCAAGGATCGAGAATTCCTTCGCCAGACAGCTCTGCGCACATGGCGGTTCTTCAACGAGTTTAGCAGGCCCCAGAATCACTGGCTCATTTCCGATCGCCTGCAGGAACGACCCACTTTGTTGGTTGAACGCGTTTCGCCTACCAATCTGGGCCTTCTTCTGAACTCCCGACTGGCTGCCTATGACTTGGGATTTATCGCGCTTCCTGAAGTCATCCAGCTGACGAAAGCTACGCTCTCGACGGCGGTCAAGCTCGAACGGTTTCGAGGACATTTTTACAATTGGTATGACGCCCGCACCCTGCAGGCCGAGCCACCTTTCTTCATCTCCTCCGTGGATAGCGGCAATCTGCTTTGCTCTTTACTTACGACAAGTCAGGCATGCATGCAGATGTCGGCCCAGCCCATCTTTTCCGCTCATCTGTGGGTCGGAATCAACGATCGCATCAAATTGCTGCGACATATTGCTGAAGAAGTTCGCGTGCGATCGGCACTCCTGGAGACCATTAGCAATCTTGAGGACCGCGCCTCCGGCACTCCCGCAGATGCCGATCGCTGGATACCGGAATTACGCAACTTCGAAGAAAGTGCACGACAGATCCAGACAACTATCGACGCGAGCGGTCACGCGTCAGCGGATCTAGTCTACTGGTCTCACGACCTTTGTTACCAACTACGCCGATTGCGCTATCTTGCAGCAACATTCGCGCCTTGGCTGGCTGGAAAAGAAAAGGTACTGGTTGATAGCCTAAACCTTCACCCGCAGATCGATGTTCGCCAGTTGACGCTCGATCAAGGTATCAAAACGCTGGAAGAGTTGGCTGCTTCAGTGCGCGACACTCTGAACCGTCCTGCATTGAGTGATTCGGAAAAAGCGAGCGCTGGGTGTCTTCTGCGGAAGCTGTCTGCGCGTGTGGAGCGGGCGCGCGGTATTCATGCCACCTTGGATGAACTCGCGGAAAGTTGTGAAGATCTCGCGCTAGGGATGGATTTTGAATTTCTGTATAACCGGCAGCGAAAACTGCTCTCGATCGGCTACACCAAGGCCGCGAATCGGGTGGAAAGCGCCTGCTATGACCTGCTCGCGTCGGAAGCGCGCCTGGCAACCTTTGTCGCTATTGGAAAGGGTGACATTCCCCAGGCGAGCTGGTTCTATCTCGGGCGAGGCCAGACGCAATGCGAGAACAAGCGTGTGCTGATCTCCTGGGCGGGTAGTCTTTTCGAATACTTGATGCCGAATCTCTGGATGCGCGCTTATCCAAACACGCTGCTGCACAGTAGTGCACGTACGGCGATTAAATTCCACGCAGATATGGAGGCACTGAAGGGCCATCCGTGGGGAATGTCGGAGGCTGCTTTTAGTGAGCGTGACCCCAACCGGCTCTTTCAATACGAGGGATTTGGGGCGCCGGGCCTGGCACTGCGGCGCTATTCAATGCAACGATGGCTCGTTTCCCCCTATTCGACCTTTTTGTCTCTTGGAATAGAGACGCAGATGGCACTGAAGAATGTGTACCGAATGAAAGATCGGGATTGGTATGGATCGTATGGCTTCTATGAGTCGGCGGAGATCATGTTCAACGGGCGATCTGGTCTACATGCGGATCGCATCACGCGCTGCTGGATGGCCCACCATCAAGGAATGATCCTTCTGGCAATTTCGAATTTGCTGACTGGTTCGACTATGCAGCAGCGGTTCCATGCCGTGCCAATGATCGCTGCAACCGAACGACTGCTTCACGAAAAGATGCCTGCCGAAGTGCCAGTCGAAGAAACATTCGCAATACCTAATATCGATCTCGCACCCGCGGCACAGGTGGAACTCGCCCCTGACAGCCTGGTCTCCTAGCCGCGTAACGCGGTTTGCAGAGAGGCGCGGTTGCGGGATGCAGCCAGTGCTGGTCGGCGGCTTCTCCGTCCGCTACTCACCGCCTTTACAGGTCTTCCCGGCAGGGATACTCTTGCGTCATACCCTGCCGAACTCCATAGCAGCTTCAAGGATGTAGGCGCAGGCAATCGCGTAATGCTGACTCGGGGGAGGCCAGATGACGCGTCATTGTTGGATCTCATCGAACATGGGGGCAGCCGTATTCACGGCGATTTTGTTGTCGCCAATGTTCGTCATTGGCCAGCAGCATGTAAGCAGGCAGAATACTGCGGCTGCGGAAACGCAGACTGCAGCAGAGGCAAAAGCGTGGACCGTGCCACGCACGCCCGATGGCCAGCCGGATTTGCAGGGATATTGGACGAGTCTAAGCTTCACGCCGATGGAACGCCCTGCGAAATATGGCGGCAGGGAATTCCTAACCGACAAAGAGATGGCTGAAGTCTTCAAATCCGGCGTACAGCATAGTTATGAGTTTACGTACGCGAATGGCGCCGAGGTGCCAGTTTACGACTCCACCGTCTACGCTTTAGGGGCGTGGCAAAACGGCGTTACACCGAATCGCCGAACTTCGCTCGTTATCGATCCGCCGGATGGCAGAATTCCTCCGCTCACACCCGAAGCGGACAGGGCCAGAGCCAACATGAGGAAGATCCCTACAGCGAACGAAAACGTCGAGATCGATGGCCCAACACAGGCGGACGGGCCGCAGGACCTGACATTGGGAGTCCGCTGCCTTTCGTTCGGCGGACCGCCCATTCTGCCTGCTGCATATAACAGCGATGTGCATATTGTGCAAAGCGCCGGGTACGTAATGATTGAGTACGAGTGGAATAGCGAAATTCGCGTGATCCCTCTGGACGGCCGCCCGCCCCTCTCCCCAAATATCCACCGATGGCATGGTGATTCACGCGGCCATTGGGAGGGCAATACCCTCGTCGTTGAAACCACAAACTTCCGCCCGGGCGCTACTTTTCAGAATGCAAACCCTGACAGGCTCAAGATCACCGAACGTTTCACGCGAATCAGCGCCAAAACCATCGAGTACAAGTTCACCGTTGACGATCCGACCACCTGGACTAAGCCCTGGTCTGCGATTGTTCCGCTCAGTCACATTGATGGACCGATGTTTGAGTACGCCTGCGCCGAGGGCAACAACGGCATCGTAAACATTCTCGCCGGCGCCCGCGCAGCCGAAAAAACAGCCGCCAAAGGTATACAAAAAGACTCGAATTAGCTATTTCTGCCTGCCCGGAATCAGGAGGATGAATATGCGGACTCCGGCTATAGCAGCTATGGTTGCCACATTACTTTGTGGACTTTCTGCCGCCGCGCAGGCGCCCGGCGGCACCGCTTGTTTTCATCCAATGAGGCACTCCGCACGGGTTCAGAAACCTGGGAAGTTCGTCGGCCATGGTGATGGAAGTTTTTGTGAAGGACAACGCCACGCGCGCTGCGGGGACTCAGGAAAATGGCGCTCGCCTCCAGTTACACACCGATACTACAGCCACTCTTTTAGCTGCCGCGAAAGCCCGCTAGAACTTTAAAGGAAGGCCCAGGGCGCAAAAGCGTTTACGCCAAGTCGAGTTTTTCACAAAAACCGATAGATCAAAATTTGGCCTAGACATACAACAACTCGCCTCTGACACTAAAAGGCTATTGGCTCCCTGCTACGTGGCGTATGCAGTTCACCTAAGTCAAATTGCCGACCGGCGCAGTGTGCTCCTGTCAAACGTCGCTATCCCGCAATCTCCTCTAGGCGCCGCCGTGTAGTTTGTGGACCAAACCCGCCAATCAACGCAAATACCACCAACATGCTGCAGGCGATCAATATGAACACGCCTGTGGTGCCGTAGTTACGAAGAAAAAATGCAATCAGAAAGCTACTAAAAACGGTGCTGAGACGGCTCCACGAGTACACGAATCCTATCGCACGCGTTCGTATCCGCGTCGGGTAGAGCTCAGATTGATAAGCATGGTAGGAGAACGACATCCAGTTGCTGCTGAGTGTGATGAGAACCCCCAGAATGATTACTCCCACGGCCGTCTTCTGCCGAGCAAACAGTATTCCCCATCCTGCAATAGCCAGCGCTGACCAAGCTATCTGCCATTTGCGCTCGAAAATGTCCGCAAATGCCATACCCACGAGTGGCCCTAAAGGACTGGCGAGCGCCATAACGAAGGTATATTGAAGCGATTGGGTTACCCCTACGCCCTGCGCCAGCAGCAACGTCGGCACCCAGCTCGCAAATCCATAAAAGCCGATCGGCTGCAGTACATGGAAAATGATCAACAGCGCGGTTCGCCCACGATATCTTGTATTCCAGATCTCTCCGAGCGATCCGTGCCCGCCCGAAGTCTCCCCCTCGACCAGCTTCGGTTCCGGCAAAGCCTCGGTAGTTTCGGAACGAACGCGTCTTTCGATTTCATCCATGATGCGATCTGCCCGTTCAAGTTGCCCCCGCTGCTCCAACCAACGGGGCGATTCAGGAATGGGCCGCCGGATGAACCAGATAAAAACCGCGCCGGACGAACCGATGATCACCACCCAGCGCCAGCCGTCGATTGCAAATAAGTGACGAGGAACCAGCAGCGCGGAGATGAGAGCCGCGAGCGGCACAGCCGAGAAACTGAGGAACTGGTTGAAGGCGAAAGCCCGGCCTCGCGTCTCTTTGGGCGCTAATTCCGAAACATAGGCACCGATGGTGATCATCTCCACGCCCAAGCCAACTCCCGCCAAAAAACGCCAAAGGTTGATCGCGGTGGCCGTGGATTGCAACGCCATTACAAAAGTGCAGACGGAATACCAAAGCAGCGAAAAGCTGAAAATAGTTCGGCGGCCATAGCGGTCCGAAACTGGACTGAAGACAAGTGTTCCCACAAAAAGGCCCGCGAAAAGAGCAGCTACGAAGCTCGCAAATCCGCCGATTCCCAAAAAGCCCCTGGTCGTTGGGGTGAATATGCCGCTGCTGTAAAACGCCGGGGCAATGTAGGCGGAAAAGAAAAGGTCGTAAAATTCAAAACAGGCGCCGAGCGAGAGCAGGAAAATTAACTTTCGGATATACCGTGAATTCGGGAGCCGGTCTAACCGGGCTGCCACCGTAATGCGCGTTCCTGCAGGTCGGGCAATCGCCGGTTCCATCGACTTGAAGCTTTCAGAATGGGAACACATGCGGCCGCCCGAAAACTGCAATTAGCGCGGAATGGGTCAAATAATTTTGTCTTTCGAATAGCAGATGTTTTCCAAATTACACTCCATGCACCGAGGTCTCCGCGCCTGGCACACTCGGCGTCCATGCCAAATCAATTGATGTGAAAAAATGATCCACTTGTCTTTTGGAATGACCCGCATCAGGTCCTGCTCGATCTTCTTGGGATCTGTATGGTGCGTCAGGTCGAGTCGCCCAGCCACTCGCCGCACATGGGTGTCCACCACCACCCCGACAGGAATTCCGAAGGCCGTGCCCAGCACTACGTTGGCGGTTTTGCGCGCCACGCCGGGCAGCGTCAATAACCGTTCCATACTGCGCGGCACTTCGCCTTCGAATTCCTCCACGATTTTTCTGCTTGTGCCCTGAATCGATTTCGTTTTGGCCCGGAAAAATCCCGTAGGACGAATTTCTGCTTCAATCTCCCGAGGATCTGCATACGCAATGTCTTGGGCCGTCGGATATTTTTGAAACAGCGTGCGCGTTACTTGATTCACGCGCACGTCCGTAGTCTGTGCCGAAAGGATCGTTGCGATTAGCAACTGAAACGGGTTCTGATGCTCGAGGGCGCAGGTGGCCGCGGGATAAGCCTCGTCCAGCTTCGCCAGAATTGCGCGTACTCTTTTCGGATCCGTACCCGTCGGTTTACGACCGGCGGAACGGCCGTTCTTCGGAGTCGAACGTGAAGCTTTCCTGTTTAGCGTTGTGCGAGAATTCTTGGCTTTGTCCATCGCGAATGCGGCGCCTGCTGAACGCGGCAAACTATAGCACAGGTGTATTTTCGAGAAAGGCAGCCAGCTTGTGAAACGCCTTGGCGCGATGGCTGTAGCGGTTTTTCTCTTCCGCGGACATTTCCGCGAAAGATCTTCCGGCCGGCGGGTAGAAGAAAACCGGATCATATCCGAAGCCCCCCCTCCCGCAAGCGGTTTCCAAAATCTCTCCTTCGACTGAATCTGAAAAAACCGCAACCATACGTCCCGCCAAAGCCAGAGCAATCACACACACAAAACGCGCACGCCGGTCCTTTGAACCACTCGCTCGCATTTCGATCAGCACCTTCTGGATTCGTTCCGCCGATGAGGCGTTCTGCCCCGCGTATCGCGCCGAATGCACCCCCGGCGCGCCGCCCAGTGCGTCAACGACTAACCCCGAATCATCCGCGATCACCGGCGAATCGGAAACCCGGCTGTAGTACAACGCCTTCCCCGCGGCATTTTCGCTGAATGTCGGCGCTGTCTCCTCAAAGGCAGGAAGTCTCGAAAAACCTGGCAGGAGTTGCAAATCGAGCGACACGCAGCCGCTCGTTGCCGTCGCGAGCGCGCGCAATTCTTTGAGCTTGCCCGCGTTCGAAGACGCCAATAATAGACGTACCTTTCGTTCAGGGGCGCCCAGCTCCTGATTCTCACCGCGAGCGGGCACTGAAGTTCGCCGGCACAAGCGAGCGTTGATGCTCACCCAGTTTGCGGATGCCGCTGGCGGCCAGATTGAGCAGTTGATCGAGCTCGCCTCCTGCAAAGGGCCGGCCCTCGGCGGTCGCCTGCACCTCGACGAACTTGCCACTGCCGGTCATCACCACATTCATGTCCACTTCGGCGCGCGAATCTTCTTCGTAGCAAAGATCGAGCACGGGTTCGCCCAAAACGAGGCCCACGCTGGTGGCGGCCACGGAATCGGTCAGCGGCGTTGATTTCAGGATGCCGGTTGCAATCATCCGCTCGAACGCCATGGCCATCGCGACGTAGGCTCCCGTGATCGATGCCGTTCGTGTTCCTCCGTCCGCCTGAATCACGTCGCAGTCCACCCACACCGTGCGCTCGCCCAATTTGTGCTGGTCCGTTACGGCGCGCAGCGAACGCCCGATGAGACGCGAAATCTCCAATGTTCTCCCGGATTGCTTACCCCGCGTCGACTCGCGCGCAGTCCGCTGTTCCGTTGCCCGGGGCAGCATCCCGTATTCCGCCGTAACCCATCCCTTGGAGCTGCCCTTCAGAAATGATGGGACGCCATCATCAAGCGTAGCCGTGCAAATCACGCGCGTTTGGCCGACTTCAATCAGTACGCTTCCCTCTGCTACCGGAATGAAGTCCGGGGTCAGCTTTATGGGCCTCAATTGGTCCCATGCCCTTCCGTCAGCCCGCAACTAACCTCCTCATGGCCGAATTAATCGTTAACACGTGGGCAGTTTGCCCGGGCAGAGTTGCCGATGTCAATGTTCGCAGTTGTTGCTAAACACGATTTGACCTGAGGAGCGCCAGCGGATAATGCGTGCCGCGCCACTTAATTCCCCCGGTCCAAAGCGTTACCAGCATCGACTTCCAAAGGATGTAAACAAAAAGAAGCGCCGATAGCGGATGCGCCACGGCATACCATAGAGGCAGGCCATAGAGATGATTGGCATCAGCAATAAATAAAATAAGAACCACGGCAGCACATAAGGATAAAAACCGTGCCTTTCCAGAAAGCAAGAAAATTGCCGCGAAGGGCCACACGTTAAAGTATAAAACGGCAAGGCCCGAGGCCACCGAAATCGGCACGTTATAGTCGAGCCCGGCAAAAAAGTTCTTCATCAAACCGTCGATTAGCTCCCTTATTGACGAATACCATTCCACCGTGACGAGCTCCAGCCCCACAACCATCTCCTGCCGGTAACCCCTCTTCTTCAACAGCTTACCCAACTTGACGTCGTCGTCCGGGCGCATGGCAATGGCCTGGTGTCCGCCAACTGCTTGATACACTTCTCGCCGGATCAGGTTAAACGCGCCAATGCCGATAAATTCAGCGCTCTTAGGATCTTTCGCCTTCCAAGGCTTTATAAAGGCCGAAAAAAATATTCCAAAGGTGGAACAGAATAGCCGCAGCGCGAGACTCGGCATACGTACCCTGGGCATTACGGCTAGATGGTCGAGTTGGTTAGCTCTGAGATAGTTCACAGCGCGGGAGATCGTGCTTGACTCCATAACGACATCAGCGTCGGTGAAGAGAAGCAGTTCGCCCTTCGCGCGCTCCGCGCCCCGATGCAACGCATAGTTCTTTCCCAACCAGCCCGCAGGCAGCTCTGTAATGTTCGAAACCTGTAGCCGCGGCTCCTCAGCCGCCATCTCTTTTAGAATTTCGCTGGTGAGATCAGTCGAGCGATCGTTTAAAACGATAAACTCGATCTCTGCATACTCGAGTCTCAGCAATGATTCCAGGGCTAGTCGAATCTTTTTTTCTTCGTTTCTGGCCGGCACAACCACGGATACAAGCGGCAGGTTGATTGCCGGGTCAATCAGGATATCTTTCAGGAACGCTATTGAACGGTTGCCCCGTGCTATATCAATTCCAGCAACCACGACGAGGCAAACTGTCACGGCGGCCAATAACGTAAATATCGTTTCTAGCTCCTAATTCGTCTCGACTGCTACGTTTTCAGGCGGTACACCGGGATGAAGCGCACTTGTCGGCAACGTCTCATTGCCACGAGATTCGCCTGGTGTCGGCATTTGTGCCAAATTCGCCGGTGTCACGATAAAGAAATCTCCCAAATCAAGGTGACCCGCTAGCGTTTCGGCCTCCTGACCGCGAATTAGGAACTTAAGGCGCCGAATATTGCTCACATTTGCGGCTAGCGTTCGCACGATCGACTCTACGGCCATCTGTTCATTCAGAATTCCTGACGGCATGTTTGTTTCAAAAGTCTCCGAAAAATCCGCGATGGCCGTGCCATCCGCCAGCACATAAAACTGCAACAACTCAGTATCGGCCGACACGGTACGCTGAACCGGGCTGGGAGCTTGCTCTATAAGCGCACTAATGAGTTGCTTCGCTCGCTTTTCAGGATCGGCCGAAAGGGCCAGCTCTACAGTGATCGGCTCAAGCGTATCTTGAGTTGTAGGCGAGAGCCAAAAGAGTTGAGCCTTTTCGCGCGCGTCTGTTGGCGTGGATACCCGGGGCACAATCGCTCGACGCGCTTGTTCTTCGCTGCGATCCGCCCGCCGTAGGCCGAGAACGGTACGCAGCAGCGAGGGAAAGGTGAGTAACGCCGCGAACGCAAGCAACGTAATGAGGGCTGCGCCGAACTTCCAGAGGCGCGGCATCAATGGCCTCCCGCCGAATTCGTAGCCGGCACGCTATTGATCCCGGCTCGAGCTGGCGCATTCGCGGGATAATGAAATTCAGCTACGGCCTTGCTGATCGCATCTGCTAGAGGCTGTGCCATCTGCTCGAGACGCTTTGAATCCGCAACCTCAATGCTAGAGACCTCGATCGCGATTGCCGGCGCGGCTACACTCCGCAGTTGGCGCACCGGAGCGGGAATGGGCATTGGCGGTGAGCCCTTCAATCGCGGCGCCAGCTCGTTTTGAACCAGTGTCGCCAGTTGGCGGCTGAATTCTGCTGAAGACCGTTGCGCGCGATCCCATTGGACAAGTGCCGGGTGTGAGGGTGCCTGCAACTGTACCGATTGCGCCGTGGACATTTGTGGCAATAGCCCTGATGCGCTTGCCCCGGCGGTCGCGGACGGGTTCAGCGAACTTAAGGAAGGAAGAGCCTGGGTAGGGTCGGATGGGAAAACGTAATAGTAGGTTCGCCCGGTTCCCACTGGGCCAGTCGAGGAAACATGCAGTGAAATGAAAATTGCGTTGTGTAATCCGTTCACCAGCGCGGAGCGATTGTCAAAACTGGGATCTTGGTTCCCCTCACGGGTCAGCAGTACCCGCAGGCGCTCGGCTTCAAGCGCAATCCGGGCCGCTCGTGCAAAGTCCAGCACCACGTCGCTCTCCGCAAGCCCGGTGGGACCACGCGCGCCAAAATCGGCGCCACCATGCGCAGGATCGAGAACGACTGTTATAGTCGGCGTCTCCTCCGATGACTGAGATGCGATTTGTGCACTCGGCGAGGCAGCGACGGTTGGAGATGGGCCCTGTTGAGCTTCGCTGCCTGGCCCGGGTTGCACCTGACCAATAAATACGCGTTCAGGCCAACGATTTTCCTGGGACCGAAGTGGAAATACGCACAGTCCCACAATTGCGAGACCGAATGTACCTACTATAATCGTGCGCCACATCGTTTCGAGAATACCAGAACTACATCGGAATATTTAGGTCACTAGGGGTATTTGCACGAGGTCGTTTTTTCCACACTCTATTCTACAGTGCACGCCCTATGGTCATTGCCCTGAATTCGGGCCTATGCTCCTGATGCTGGCGGGATTCCATTGCCTGCAAGACGAAACACGACACCTAGGTCAAGCGGATATGGACGCACACCTGATCGGAATCGATTTAGCTCACCTGATAGTGAAGCTGAAAGGGCCCACCGAAAAACAATCCGCGAAAGCGGCAGCTAACACGCAGCCGCCCAGCAATACAAAGAGCGCCAGGCCCGAAGCTCACTGAATCCAACTGGCGAAAGGGTAAGCCATGAAGGGAAGAGGAAGGACGGTGTTCGGTTTGCTGCTGGGCCTGGGCATAGGGGTCGGATTGACGCTGCTGTTCGCTCCGCAGTCAGGCGAGGACACCAGGGATTGGATTGCACTCGCTTCCCGTCGTGCGCGTCGCCGTTTCCGCACTAGGAGTCGGCGCTCCGTAGAACAAGTGCGCGACATGATCGAGCGCGGCCAGCAAACCGTATCACGGACTGTCCGTAGCCGTGGCAACGGGCGCGAAACCGAAGCCAGCGAATACTAGATTGCGTTCTCCCACCTGCTCTCGCGAGTAAGATGCTATTGAGCCAGCAGTGAAAACCGGACGCGGAACTGCTGGATCCGTAGGGCCTGGCACGGGAGTTGGTAACGGCTCTGGTCCGGGAGATGGAAGGTGCGGTTCCTCAGGGCCACTAGGTGGAATCTCCGGCTGAGGAGGCTGCGGCTTCGGCCTCTCAGGTTCTGGTGGGGCAGGAGGACCGGGCTGGGGCGGTTCAGTTCTAGTACGATCTGTTTCAGTCTTCATCAGGCGTAATGGTCGACATCGCATCCCGGCCGCAGCCGTCTGCCTCACGATACTTTTTCCATTGCACTTCCACAGCAACAACGCAGCCTTTCCGTAATCGGGACACCTATAAATGGCTCGCGCGATATCTTTACTTCGCACAGGCATTGCGGATTAGAACAGCGATAGCGCTCGTCGCGCCTCACCGTGTGTTGCTGCCTCAACCTTGAAGTCTGCGTACTCACCGATCTCCTCTCTTCGCCAGAACCCCGCCTTGCCAAGGCTAGTTGCTGCTCATTGGCAACCGCAATCCTCTGTCATGCGTATTTGGGGCTTATATCGGCCTTATCGCCTCTTGCACCAACCCTCGGGATGGCCAACACTCCAATAAATATGAACCATCAACAGGCGGTGCGAGAATCATCCCCGTGGGAATCATCGCCCCGTGTGTATCACTTCCTATGTGACGTTCCAGGAAGGAAAAAACTACAGTTCTGTGCTCGAATACCGGGCCAAAGCTGGCCAACTTTGACGATTCGCAAGCTACGGTGAACTGACTGACTGCGAGGCTCTGACAAAAACTTCTCTGGCCGCCAGATCTCTCTAAAGACGTAGGTTATCCCGGCACGTGCTCCCATCTCATTACGTAAAACATTACACGTACTCCACCCGGCGGTTACAGCCTGCTCCCGATGGACCGTGCTGACCGCGCAAACTAGATTGGCTGTGATGTTAAAGCGGCATAGTTCCGCGCTATTCGAGAATTGAGGTGGGATGTGAGTTCCTCAGTCAGCGTCGGGAAGCCTCTGCTCACGCGGTCAGTTGCGGTGGAGGGCGGAACGCGCAAGTCCAAACCAGGTTCGGACAAGGAAAATAAAAAGCGCGACGATGCCATGTTCGCAGAGCTGATCGGACCGTCGCAGGAACGCGTCTATCGGCTGGCACTGCGTATTACGCGTAATACCGAAGATGCCGAGGATGTGCAACAGGAAACGTTGCTCAAAGTTCATCGCAAATTGGGCCAGTTCGAGGGCCGATCGCGCTTGACCACCTGGATTTCGCGAATTGCGATCAACGAAGCGCTGATGTGTCTCCGAAAGCGCCGCAGTGCGTTTTATTTGCCGTTAGAGGAGGCGATTCAGCCAGCTGAGGAGACCGCTGATTCCGAGGAGTTCCAATCTCCGATAGAAGGCCCCGAAGCCGCCTACTCGCGGAAGGAGTTGCGTGAATTGCTGAAACAGGCCATGGAACGGCTGCGGCCGGCCTATCGCGTAGTTTTTCTGCTGCGAGCCGTGGAGCAGCTTTCCACGAGCGAGACTGCAAAAGTTCTGCAAATCTCCGCCAGCGCCGTTAAGGCACGCATGCGGCGCGCTCGCAGCGATTTGCGGCAGTGGCTGGCAGAAGGCCACACCGCACGGCTGAGTGACGCAGGCAGTTCCACCAAGGAGTGGCTGATCTGACAACCGCAATGACTGACCGCGAAACGAAAACTCGGGTGTGGCGTTTCGTCGGCTCTGGGCTCAGCGAGGAAACAGGGTAGCCATGAGTGGCGGGTCTAACGATCAGTGCTCACCGGAATTTATTCGCTCGAAGTGGGTCGTGTTTCAAGCGGACTGACAGGAGGAAACTTATGAAACGGCTCCTTTTCTTATTCCTTATGGCGGGTGCATTGATCTTCGCGATCCTGCCCGCGGCTCAGGCGCAAGATTCGGAAAATCACGCGGAGATCGGTATCTTCGGCGATTACTTCCGTCTTGGCTCTACCAGGGGCCCTTCGCTTGCTGGTACAGGTGCGACATCTTTCGGCGGGGTCGGCGCACGGCTGTCAATCAACGTCTCGCGCAGATGGCAGATCGAGCCCGAAATGAATTACGACTTTGCCGCTTCTTTCTCTGAAGGCTTTACTGGGCCTTCAGGCACCGTGGCAGGCTTTAGCACCTCTTCCTTGCGCATCCTGCACGGCATGATCGGCCCTAAATTTCAAACTGGCGGCGGCGCATTCCGAGCATTTTTGACAGCCAAGGGCGGCGCTGATAATTTCATGTTCTCTTCCGCGCCGGTAACCTTCTCCACATTCACAAGCTCGGTGGCAGGTCTGCGTACCAACTCTGTCGTCGGCGTCTTTTACCCGGGTGGCGGCATTGAGGCGTACCTGGGACCGATTGGCATACGCATCGATGTGGGCGATGAAATCTATTTCCAGAGCGGAGCCCACAATAATCTGCGCGTTACTTTCGGACCGCAGATTAGGTTCTAGCAAACAAACGGCTCGTCCCCGCCAAAAGTGATCGCGGCGGAAAAAACCGCCGCGATCTACGTCCTCTCAGACTGCAGGTAGATGCGAACCTCACCGTCAGCCCGTTCGTCGGGAATTATTGCGCTGATTCGATAGATTCAACGTGCATCGTTTTCGAGGGCTCGTCGTAGGTTCCCGACACACGCACTCGCTGTCCTGCGAACCGCTCGGGCTTCTGCTGATCGTCCAACTGGTAGACGCTTTTCGTTTCTGGATCAAAGAGAACGAACGATCCTCCCGATTTCGCGCACTGCAACGTGCATTCCCTGGCGTTTTTTGTCCCATTTTGCTGCATCATCTTGTCGTGAGAACCGTCGATGGCGCAGCGGCTGTCCATAATCTCACCGACGAGATTTAAGCTACGCCGACCGTTTGTCTGTCTGGGATGTACAGCCGCCGTTAGGGCCGGGAGCGTAGCTCCCCATAGAATAGCCGCTATCACGACTCGTGAATTCTGCATTTCGCCTCCTTCGATCCTTCCACTGCGCGGCGGTGTAGAGCATGAGGATGCTCGGTGCTGAAACCCAATACCGCAAATCTTTCATATTTAGCTTCTGTTAGCTTCACTGGTTACCGCTCTCTCATCGTGAAGCAAGACCCCGAGTAGCCTTCCGGAAAGCCCTTAGAAAAAAATCGGCTGTAAAAGCAGAATTTCCGCGCGGGCACACGCGCGCGTCAGTAGCCCTGCAAGTCTGCCGCCGCCCGAAATGATTCTATTTGAATAGGTTGTGTTTATCGCGCAGGCCGCGCGCATTTGGCGTGATAAATGCCTTCATGTCCGGCGAGCGACCTCTTCAGATCGCGAAAAAAAATGGGGGAGATTTCCATGCTGAGAGTCGGCGATTCCAGCGATGTAAAAGACGTCAACGCGTTCTTTTCAAATGAGAGTGGAATTTTTAGCGCCATTGGGCCCGAAGGCGAAGACATGATCGTGATGTGCCCGCCAGGTAAGCCTTGGTTCGTGCGGAAATCGGATTATCGTCCGGAATCCGATGCTGTCGATCAATCCTGGCATGTGACCAAGCTCGCGTCATGGGCGGTGAGCAGAAAAGAATCTTGAGAAGAGCCTTGCAGATTGTGGGTAAGTCAACGAGATCTGGCGCCACACTCTTACAATGATAAAATGAACAACGCACCCGCTGATGCGCCGGATATAAACCCTGCTGCACCAATGCTTTTGCCAAGGACTTTAGGCTTTTCGCTGTATTGCTCCCACCAGGAATAGCGGGCTAACGTGCGAGTAGGGTCCGCCTTCTGTGGAACACCTTCGGATTTTGGTGGTCGACGATCACGAAGTCGTTCGAAATCTCATTCGCCATCTCTTGGAGGCAGAAACGGGATGGCAAGTCTGTGGGGAGGCTGCCGATGGTGACCAGGCCGTCGAGCAATCCCGCACCCTGCATCCCGATGTTGTCGTGATGGATGCCGTTATGCCACGCTGTAACGGGTTCGAAGCGACACGCGAAATCGTGCGCAGCACTCCCGAGATGCCCGTCGTTATCACCACGCTGTACGAATACCCTGAGATCCTTCGCCAGGCCCAGAGTGCCGGCGCAATTGGCTGCGTTGGCAAGTCCAAAACGACCAAGCTCCTCATTCCTGCGGTAAAAAGCGCCATAGATCACAAACCATTTTTTCCGCCGCTCCCTTAGCGGTACATCCGCCAAGTAAGCGTATTGAATGCTTCCATGTATTCCGTAAGGAACAACCTTCCTGTTTGCTTGTAGTTGTTTTATTCGGAACTCAACCACGAACTGCCCGCGGCGCGCGGCGCCGTTCATCTTCGACCAGGAGGCAATGAACACGCCTTGTCGCGATCACGGATGAAATACTTCGGCATAGCGCTCGTGGCCATCGGACTTGTCGCCACCGTCGCACTGGCCCTTGCCGCGAGGACGTTCCCTAAGATCGCTCGTCGTGCCGTCATAGGTGAACTCGAGGAACGTTTCCACAGCACAATCGAGATTGGCGAGATCCGGATCACTCATCTGTTTCCCCCTCGCATTTTGGTGCGAGACATAACCTTGCGCTATCACGGGAGGAGTGACATCCCCCCTCTCATGGTCATTGAACGGCTGACCGGATCGGCCGACGTTCGCTCTTTATGGAGCCGGAATTGGCGCCTGACTACTTTGCACTTGGATGGCCTGAGTATTCGTATTCTTCCTCGTGGCGACAGTGGCGGCAGCTATATCGCCTTACAAAAGCGGCCCGGATTTCAGATACCACCAATTGAATTTGACGAAATCACCTCCGACGACGCCTTGCTCGAAATCCTTCCTTCCCTCAAGCAAGGAAAACCGCACACCTTTCGGATTCATCACCTGCTGCTCCGATCGGTTGTCCGCGGCCAGCCCGCCTACTTCCATGCGGAATTGACCAATCCGGTTCCCGCCGGAGAGATTGAATCGGAGGGCACATTCGGTCCCTGGGATCCTGACGAGCCGGGCCTCACGCCTGTGGCCGCGAACTTCATTTTCGCGAATGCCGATCTTGGCCAGTTTCGTGGAATATCAGGCACACTTTCGTCGACCGGCCATTATGGCGGAGTGCTCGAACGCTTGGGCGTTCAGGGTACAGCGTCCGTACCGGATTTCAAGCTGTCGATCGCTCGAATGCCCGTTCCGCTGCGCGTTGATTATGTCGCCGCAGTCGATGGCATGAACGGGAATACGTATTTGAGAAACGTTACAGCGCATTTCCAGCAGACAACCGTTGCCTTAACGGGTGAGATCATCGACCCTCCCGGTCCATTGCCCCGAAAGATCGTGCTGAGTGCGAGCGCGCGCGACGCGCGCGCCGAAGACTTACTGCGGCTGGTCACGCAAGGAAAGGATGTACCGCTAAAGGGCGCCGTGACGCTCGAAACGCGCCTCGAACTGCCCTCCGGCCCTGGAGAACTCATGCACCGGCTACTGTTGTGGGGCAGGTTTGAAATCAGTCACGCGGTTTTCGAGAATCCTGAAACTCGAGCAGAAATAGCCAAGTTCAGCAGTCGCGCCCAAGGCAAGCCATATGCACGGCAAATCGCACCGGTTTCGGCGACAATCAGGGGCAATCTTGTACTGAAAAAAGCGAACGCTGATCTTTCAAACCTTGAATTCAGACTTCCCGGAGCATCGCTCTTTCTGAATGGATCCTATGGGCTGGAGAGTGAGTCGCTGGATTTCCACGGTAGACTACGGCTCGCTGCGAAGCTTTCGCAAACAACGACGGGAGTGAAATCGTTTTTGCTTCAGGCCTTCAACCCGTTATTCAAGGACGCTGGCGGCGGTTCAACCCTGGCGGTAAAGGTCACAGGAACTCGTGCGCATCCAGCATTTGGGTTAGACTTCCGAAAATCCGCGCTCCGGATACGAGATTGAGACAGCAATCGGCTTCGCCGCTTAGGCGAGCCATGCTTGTTCGAATCGTTCTCGATCGTGAACGGACAGCGTCGCTTCCTCGTTTGCTGGTTGCGATCCGGGCCTGCTTGCATTTTGAAGAATTTCCTTCAACTCCCGCCTAGCTCGTCGCATCCGGGTCTTGACCGTGCTCACCGAAACTTGTAGCGCCTTCGCTGTTTCCACGACCGACAGGCACTCAACTGCCCGAAGTAAGAATACCTCACGGTGTAACGGGCGAAGCTCCGCGATTGCGTGCGTTAGCAAGTTGCGAAGCTCTTTCTGCGAATAAGCCGTTTCCGGATCCTGAATATTGGAATGCAGCTCAAAATTGATTGGCCCCGTTTCGTCTTCCGGTATGGCATCTTCCAATGGGACATGCACGAAGCTACGCCGCTTCCGCAGACACATCAGTGCCTCGTTGATGGCTATACGTGAAATCCATGTGGTGAAGCGGGCGCGCCCTTGAAACTGATCGAGATTACGATGCGCCTTGAGCAAAGCTTCCTGTTGCGCGTCTTCGGCATCCTCCTGGTTGCGGGTGATTCGAAAAGCAAGTCGAAAGGCCCGTTGCTGGCAGTTCTGCAGTATCTGCGGGCACATTACGGATTCGCGTTCTTTGCGAAGGCGTGCGGAGCTTACACGGTTCACAATTCACCTCGGTTACGTGAAACTCTGTATGCTAAAAACCTGAGCCTCGGGCTACTGGGCTGCTGCATTCTTTGTAAAGCACGCCGCACTCTAATCTCAGCACGTAAGGGAGTCCATCGGTGGCGGGCTGTAGCAGCTTAGATAATTAGGTGTAGGCACTGCCAGAACGCCGCAATCCCGCTACAGTGTTAACCGAAAGGCCTTATCAAAAGATGTGGATTGAATCCTCGCGGCCTTGCAGGCACCGTAAGCAATTGGATTCTGGAATACGGCCTTCATACAACTTCGAGGTTCTTTCGCCATGGCGATGAAGAGAAATGAACGATATAGATGCGTAAATCCGAAATGCTGCTGCGAAATTGATGTTGTAAAGGAATCGCTGGATGCGACCAGCGTCCGCAACCCCCGGTGTGCTTGTGGCCAGGATATGAAACGTATGTACTAACCGAATCTGGGCACTCGCTGGATGGGTACAAAACGTTAAAGCCGAATTGATGGCTTTTTCAAGCGGCGAATACAGTTAGCCACCAGGATGGTGGGAAGCACGCCCGGCACACGATCGAACAAGGGATGGGAAAGAAATCAGGACGGAACAGTGACTTAGGCTACTGTTCGCGCGACCCGCGTGATGCGCCAGGTAAGGCTTTCTGCACTTGGCACGCGTTGAGGTTCGCTGATCTCCCGAACGCTCATCTTCGCTCCGCGGCGGCAGGTAACTTGGAAGACGTGCCCATACGGCGAGGTGACTTCAAAGATTCCGTCTTGATTCCGCAGAATTTCTGCGGGGTTTAAAACTTCCACCGTACCATTCACCATCTCTATCATCGCGCCTCCAAATTGCCTTCTTGCCTGCGGAGACGCTATTAACCCCGAAGGGCGATACCACTACAATACCTGCTTTTGTGTATTTATCGGTCCTGAAAACAAACGACTTGCGTCATATACGGCCGTATATGGCCAAAACCGCTCGCTTCTTCCATCGGCCTGTAAACCATCCGAAGCGCCGCACCAGTATGCTTCACAACTCTAAATTTCCGTTTGCTTACTCGCAATCCTGAAACTGATCTAAGGGCACGGATGTATGGCCAAACCGCGTGGCGAAAGGTTATCGTGAAGAATGTTTTGCAGCGTCACCAGCTCAAGCGCTGAAACCCGTAGCAGTCTTCGATTCAAAACGCTCGATATATCATTCTGCCCTGACTCCGGTTCAACCGACCCCAACAAACTCTCCCTCGTCGCCAGCAGAATCGAGCCTGCACAAACGGAGCGCTGGCACGTGCGATCTCCGCGCCCAACGCAGATTGTCACAGTTTTCGAATAGAAAGGGGACGCCACTGAAGATCGCCCAGGTTGCACCACTTTATGAGAGTGTTCCTCCGCGGCTCTACGGCGGCACCGAACGCGTGGTCTCCTACCTGACGGAAGAACTCGTGCAATTGGGCCACGAGGTGACGCTTTTCGCAAGCGGAGATTCTGTCACGGCCGCGGAATTGATCGCCGTCTCTCCTTCGGCGTTGAGACTGAATCGGGAATGCGTCGATCCCTACGTGTATCACACGCTCCTTCTTGAGCAGGTTTTTCAACGATACGAAGCGTACGATGTCGTTCACTTCCATATCGATTACCTTCACTTCCCCATCAGCCGCCGCGTTCAGCTCAACCAATTGACTACGCTGCATGGCAGGCTGGATATACCGGATCTCGTTCCGCTGTATCGGGAGTATGCGGAAATGCCCTTGACCTCCATTTCCCACGCCCAACGCAAGCCGCTGCCATGGGCGAATTGGGTTGGGAATGTATATCACGGCCTGCCAGTCGACCTGTTTACGCCGCGTGCCGATACTGGCAAATACCTTGCTGTTGTAGGCCGCATCTCTCCCGAAAAACGCATTGATCGTGCCATTCGGATCGCGCTCCGCGCGGGTATGCCTCTGAAAATCGCCGCTAAGGTCGATAAGCCAGATCGCGAATACTTTACTCACGTGATCGAACCGATGCTTCGCGAACCCTCCATAGAGTTTCTTGGAGAGATTTCTCAGGCTGACAAGAACGAATTGCTGGGCAATGCTTATGCCATGTTGTTCCCCATTGACTGGCCCGAGCCGTTTGGTTTAGCCATGATCGAATCTATGGCGTGCGGCACTCCAGTGATCGCTTATCCCTTCGGCTCCGTGCCTGAGGTTGTGGACGAAGAGAAAACCGGATTCGTAGTACATGATGAAAACGAAGCGGTCGAGGCTGTGCGAAAGGTGGAGAATCTCAGCCGCGCCACCTGTCGCCGCGTATTCGAAGAACGGTTCTCTGCAGAACGGATGGGTCGGGAATACTTGACCGTGTATTCATATTTGTGCGAGCCGGAGAGCACGTCGAGGATGATTTCGTAAGGGAGCGTCACCTTGGACGAAGTCATCCGAGTTAAGGAAGAGTTCTACGTCCTCGCCACCTCAGCATTAGCAGACAGCCGGCCGCGCGTTCTCAAATACGGTGACACCTGTGGAGTTTTCGACTGGCATGGTGACATTCTGTCAGCGGGCTACCTGGCCCACGGACTATATCACCGGGAGACCAGACACCTTTCTCGCCTAGTGCTGCGATTCAGAAACCGGCCACTCGAACTCCTCAGCTCTACGGTGAAAAACCGCAATTCATTCTTTGCGGTGGATCTTACCAATCTCGACTTGTCCGCGGATGGCCAGGTCGAGCTTCCCCGCGGCAGCATTCATTTCTTCCGTTCGAAATTCATCTGGCAAGCGATCTGCCATGAACGATTGCGGCTCGTCAATTTTGCGCCGGGTAACGTGAGTCTTTCTCTCTCGTACGAATTCGACGCTGATTTCATCGATATCTTCGAGGTGCGCGGATCACGGCGCGAGCGGAGAGGCCAGCAGCAGGAACCGCAGGTCGGACCAGCAGGCGTGCAGTTTACTTACTGTGGCCTCGATAAAGTTGTGCGCGAAACACGACTGAATTTTTATCCGCAGCCAACCCACATTTCAGCCAAGGACGCCTGCTTCGAATTGGAAATTCAGCCGCGGGCGGAGGCATTTGTATATCTCGATGTGTGTTGTGTACGCGGCCGTGAGAGCCGCCCGCCACGTAGTTACCGGCAGGCGCTCAGCGAAACCAAGAGTCTGCACGAATCGCTCGATGCGCGGCTCTGTCGCGTGACCAGTTCGAATGAAAGATTTACGGAATGGCTTACTCGCTCTGAATCGGACCTGCAGATGATGACCGTCGGCAATCCGGAAGGCGCTTATCCCTACGCGGGTGTCCCCTGGTTCAACACTGTATTTGGCCGCGACGGGCTCATCACCGCCCTGGAGGTCTTGTGGGCCGAGCCCGCGCTTGCCAAGGGCGTTTTGCATTTTTTAGCCGAGACGCAGGCCGATAAAGTGATACCTGAACAGGATGCCGAACCAGGAAAAATTCTTCACGAATTGCGCAAAGGCGAGATGGCCGCGTTAAAGGAAATTCCGTTTGGCCGGTACTACGGCAGCGTGGATTCGACTCCGCTATTTGTTATGTTAGCGGCCGCCTATTACCGCCGCACCGGCGATCTGGATTTCATTACCTCAATTTGGAAAAACATCGAACGCGCCCTCGACTGGATGGACCGCTACGGAGATGCCGATGCTGATGGGTTTCTCGAATACTCCCGCCGGTCCGGCAAAGGCCTTGTGCAACAGGGTTGGAAAGATTCCCACGATTCGGTTTTCTACGAAAATGGGGTGCTTGCTGAACCTCCCATTGCTTTATGTGAAGTACAGGGGTACGCCTACGCCGCGAAAAAAGGAGCGGCAGAGCTTGCCGGTACACTCGGCTTTACTGATTTGGCGACCCGTCTCTCTGAGCAAGCTCAGAGTCTAAAGCGTCGGTTCGAAGAGGCTTTTTGGGTGGAAGAGCTAGGGACGTATGCATTTGCTTTGGACGGAAAGAAGCGCCCATGTCGTGTCACAGTTTCTAATCCCGGTCATTGTCTTTTTACAGGCATCGTCTGCCGCGAACGCGCCAGACGCGTCGCCGAAAACCTGATGGATGACAATCTGTTTTCCGGATGGGGCATACGCACGGTCGGCACCCGCGAGGCCCGGTATAACCCGATGTCTTACCACAACGGCTCGGTCTGGCCTCACGACAACGCCATCATTGCTCTTGGGCTTGCTCGTTATGGGTTTACAAGTTACTCATTGCGCCTGCTCGAAAGCATGTTCGAAGCCAGCCTCCACTTTGAATTTCAAAGACTCCCTGAGCTGTTTTGTGGTTTCCGTCGGAGGATTGGAGATGGACCAACGCTGTACCCGGTTGCCTGCTCGCCGCAATCCTGGGCGGGTGCCGCGGTCTTCATGTTGCTCCAGGCGTGTTTGGGGATGGCTGTTTCGGGCACAACGCCTTACGTACACTTCCGGGACTCCTACTTACCTCCAATGGTGGACTACGTTTTGATTGAGAATCTTGCGATTGGAAAATCCAAGTTGAGCCTTATCGTCAGGCGGCAAACGCACGGGGTCGGAATTGACGTGATTCGCCGTGAGGGAGAGGTCGAGGTCGCTGTCCTAAAATAGCTAATCGCACGCCTGCGCCACCAGTGCTCTTCGCGGCACCGCGGCGCGAATGACCATTCCCCCAGACAGCGATTCAATTTCAAACAGTCCACCCATTTCCAGGATCTGCCGCCGCAGCAGGGTGATCGCTATTCCGGAGGCGCGATGCGCTGTCATTACTTGAGCGGGTAACACATTCGCGGCGCCATGCCCAGCAACTTCCACGAATACATTTGTAGCCGCGCCGCCAATCTTGATGTTGATCTCATTTACAGCACCCTGTCCCTGGAGCGTCGCCAGCCCCTCTTGCACAACGCGGAACAACGCACTCTCCAAACACCGGTCCAGACGGCCAAGATTCGGCTCGGCGTCCAATTCAACTCTGATCTTGGTTCGCTCCATAAACCCGTTTACGTGTAAATGAACGGCGGGCTCCAAGCCAAGATCATCTAGCAGTGGCGGATAGAGCAGGTACGACGTAGCTCTTATCTCCTTGTGACATCGCTTCACCAGTTCTCGGCATTCCTCCACGATTGCGTTCTTACGGCCCGTGCTCCCGATCGACGACCTCTGTAACCCTTCCAGCTTCATTTGCAGTGCGATCAGGTATTGGCCCGCGCTGTCATGCAGGACGTGGGCGATCTTCCTTTTTTCCTCATCATGGGTGCGTAGACAAACACCCAGCAGCGTCTCCTCTTGATTCGAAAGGAATTCCTGACGGTTCGGCACCTCGATACACGAGACGAGCACATTGCTGCCGCCATTCGCGCCATGGGTAACAGCCGAGCAGCGGCACAGGTTCCTCCGGTAGCTGCCGTCGGCGCTGCGGATCCGGGCCACGCACTCCCAACTATGCCCTTCGACCGACGTGCGCAGACGCCCGAGGAATTCATCAAGCTCCTCAGGATGAAACTTTCGCATCCAGCCGTGGTTGAGGCTCTCTTCTTGATTCTGGCCGGTATAGGTGCGCCAATACGGATTGAAATAATCGCCGCGTCCTTGCGGCGTGACTACAAATATGATCTGTGAAAGGTGCTCCGCCAGATTAAGCGACTGGTATTCGGCTGTCTGGGGCAACGGTTCGCCGCGGCGGCTTGTATCACTCGAATGCATTGTTCTCGGGCGCAGCTCCGATCCGAGTTCGTCGCGCCGCGGAATCATGCCTTCGAATGTTCGTACTGGATTTTCCATTGGCGCTACGAGACACCACCGCGAACATTCCCAGCCCACTCAGAGGCCGAAAACGCTTCAGAGATCTCTCGCCTGCCCGTTTAAGGAAACTTTAATAAACAGCGAAACCCCGTATGCTTCAATACACAGAGTTCTGTATTTCTGTGCCCTCCCCAGAATCAGCACGCTTTTTAACAACCGTACATCGAATTGTGTCGAATGTTGATGCTTCGCCCTGATGTGCTTGCAAAGCGCCGATATTTACACTCCGCGTGAACTCAGAGACCAAGGAGGGTGCATGAAAACTTCATCGTTACAGGATCTTTTTGTCTATGAGCTGAACGACCTCTACGATGCCGAACACCAACTCATCAAGGCTTTGCCCAAAATGGCTAAAGCCTCCTCTTCCGAAAGCCTCCGCGCGGCGTTCGAAGAACACCTCGAGCAGACCAAAGAGCACACTGCCCGCATCGAACGCATCTTTGCCGATCTCGATATGCCCTCCAAGCGTGAAAAGTGCAAGGGCATGCAAGGGTTGATCTCAGAAGGCAACGATCTGATCAAGCAAAAGATGGCTCCAGACGTTCAGGATGCTGGAATTATTGCCGCCGCTCAGCGCGTCGAGCATTATGAGATCGCGGCTTACGGATGCGTCCGCACTTACGCCGAACTCCTCCAGAACCGCCAGGCGGTCGATCTGCTCGAACAGACCTTGCAGGAAGAAAAGGACGCAGACGAGAAGCTGAGCGAACTGGCGCAGCAGATCAACCTCGAAGCGCAGGCTCCCGAGGAAGCTGTTGAAGGCAGGCAGGAACCCAAGCGTCGAGCGAAAGCTGCCTCGTGAGCAGCACAGCGGCCCATGGAACGGCCCGTCCGTCGACCGGCGGTTGCCTCAAGATGAGTACAACAGGGCCACCGGTAATTGGCTGAAAATTGTGCTCAGCAATATTTCCCGGGACCCGCCGCCTAATTTTATCTCTTCGTCTGTAATCACGTTGGACCAATGTCTGCGCATGCCGGTTGCGAGACGCAGTGTGTTTTTCCGCCAAGCCCTCGCGCCGACAGGGAATTCTCCAACCGGTTTGATGGCGGTGGTAAAACGCGGCACGGCCACAAGCAGCGTTTCCTTGTGGTAGGTCCGCAGGAAAGCGCAAACGTGCTCGCGCATGCCGCCGTTCGCGTAAATCGGGATATATTCGCCCTTTTCGAAAAGATCCACATGTCTCCTGCGGAATTCGAGCGCCCTGCTCGTGAGGAAAAGCTTGATGCGCCCATCAGTCCAATTGTGCAGCAATGATGTAAACAAAAGGCTTTCGGATTTCGCCCGTTGCAACCCCTCAAGGCAGCTGGCGCGCGTCACGAAATCGACCGGCCGTCGGTTGTCGGGGTCGGTCAGACTGAAATCCCATAGCTCGTTACCTTGATAAAAATCCGGATTGCCTGGCGCCGCGATTTTCAAAATGACCTGGGCAAGCGAGTTGAGTGCCCCGTGAAATGCAATACGCTCATGAAACCGCCCGAAGTCCGCGAGAAAGCGCCGAGCAGCAGAAGGATTGAGTATCTGCGAAACAAAATGCCGCAACGCCCTCTCATGTGCCTCGTTTGTGTCGATCCAGCTCGTCGATTGTTTAGCTTCCCGCGCGGCCTTAATCACAAACGCCTGAAGTCGTTCTCGCAAGATATTGATGTCATATTCCTCAACCGGCCATGCACCCAGGAGCGTCTGGTAAATCAGAAGTTCTTCGGGTATGGAAGGAACGGTCCGGCCGTTTTCGATACTCTTTTTATCTCGGTTCCAGGCGCTCCATCGTCTAAAACGCGTATGCCATTCACGTGGAATCTCCGACAGGACGTGAATCCGGGCGCGAACGTCCTCGCTTCGTTTGGTGTCATGCGTTGATGTCGCATTGAGCGTGCGCGGCCAGTATTGCCGCCGTTCACTGTTGAATTTGTGAAAAGCCTCCAGGCCGAAAGCCTGGTCACCTCGAAAGGGAGCCCCGCCGACTTCATTCAACGAGAGGAGCGCGGTGTGGGTGTAGAAAGCGGTATCCTCAAAACCCTTGGCCATCACCGCGCCGGTGAACATTTGCCAGCGGAGTATGAAGTCGAGCCATTCCTGCGGCCAGGAGCAATAAACGCTGTCGAGTTCTCGCCGAAACAGGCGGCGAAAGAAAAAATAGATCTCTTTGTTGCTCGGGTTTTTTCCTGACCGTTCGCGGGCCATTCGAATCGCGTGCTCGAGCTCGACCAGGTCGCGTTTCGAGACTTGCTGATCGCGAATATATGTCCGATACACTGCCAGTGACGCCGTAATGTCTTCCAAGGCCCCCTTCAGTTCGGAGACAGGTAAATCACAACCCCTGCGATCCATGGCCGCCAACCGCGCAACTCGGCCAGATAGGGAGCGCATCTCCCCACCGAACAGTTGTTGTATTACCTGCTTTTTGCTCCAATACCATGTGTCTGCAAACGATCTCTCATCTCCGCTTAGCCGCTGGTAGAGCCGGTCGAGATAGCTGTATCCGGCTGGGTCGACGAGAAGAAAATTTGCCGCATTTGCAAAATCGTACCCTGTCGTTCCGGCGATCGGCCATTCCGGCGGTAATGCTTCGGATCCGCTGACAATCTTTTCGACTACGACGTACGGCTCCAGATCGCCGTTTTGCGGTGTACCGATCTCTTCAATTCTTCTACGCAGATTGCATAGATATCCGAGTGGGTCACGCAACCCGTCAATGTGGTCGATGCGCAGCGCGTCCACCGCACCTTCTTTCATCAACCGGAATACGGGAGCGTGCCTGGCCTCGAAAACCTTGGGATTTTCTGTGCGGACGCCAACCAGTTCATTAATGTCAAAGAAACGCCGGTAGTTGATCTCCCGCGAAGCCTGCCGCCAATAGGCCAGCCGATACGCTTGACAGGAAAGCAGCTGGTCCAGCCGGTCGAATGATCGGCGCACCCCTTTAATGCCATTAAAGAGTCTCAGCGTGTGATCAAGCGCTCTCTGAAAGGGCCCATTATCGCGGTAGAGTTCCCACAACTGGTGCTTCAGCTCGCCGACTTTAGAACGGCGACCGCTGGCCTGCTGAACGCTTGTCGCTCCTTGCGTTTCGAGCTCTTCCGATATGTCGCATGCGTGTTTGAGAGCTCTCCGCACCCCATTCGGGGAGTTCTCATTCTCGGCGTCGTCTTCCAGACACGCCGCGATGATTTCACCATAACTTTCAGGCCGTACCGGGAACCTCATCTGGTAGTAGCGAACGAAAAATCCCTGGTCGTCATAATGCAGACCGAGCTGTTGGCTTTCGAGCACCTTCCCATACGTGTCGCCAAGGAACGGCAGCAAAATGCGCGAGCGCTGCAACGGATCCGCTGCCCAATCAATCTCAAAATAAGTGGCGAATTCAGACTGCTGCCCATTCTCCAGCACATCCATCCACCACGGGTTTTCCTCGCTCGCAGCCATGTGGTTCGGAACTATATCCAGCAACAATCCCATTCCGTAATTGTGCAGCCGAGTGACCAGGGCCTGAAACTCCTCTTCCGTTCCCAGCTCCGAGTTCACGCGCGCGGCATCAGCGACGTCGTACCCATGCAGGCTTCCCTTCCGGGCTCGAAAACGCGGCGAAGCGTAGAGATGCGTGATCCCCAGCGCACGAAGATAGGGAACCAACTCTTCAGCGTCTCGGAACCGGAAGTTCAGGTTGAATTGAATGCGATAGGTCGAACTTGGCTGCGGCATGGATCACGACATCCGCATTCCCAATTGCTCCCCTAATGATCGGAACCTCTGCTGCCATTCAGGAACTTCACAACCCGCCCCTTCTGGTTTGTGTCCGTTCGCCGACATCGTCAACACCGAATGGTAGACATTTTGAATTTCCCACAGCCGAACCTCAAATGGGAAGGAACGCGCCAGCTTCACGGCCGACTCCAGCGAACCAATCTTCTCCAGATCGCAAGGGTGTTGTTCCCAATCCTCCGCCATGCTTTGCAACTTTCGGCGCAGAGCAAACTCGAGCGTGGCCGCATCCAGGTTCACGTGCACCGCGCGCGCTTCTTCCATCAGCGCTCGAACCAGGTCCACGTTTACATTTTCGGCTTCGATCGCCCGGCGCAGTTCGCTGTTGAGTGTGACCTCTGCCGCGGCTTGAAAATGCCGAATATGAGGAATGCCGTGCGCGGCCACGAAACGCATCAGCGGCGCTCTACTGTCATACAATTGGCGGTAGGAAGACTCTGCTTCTTCCAGAGCCGAATTCAAAATAATTTGCAATATTTTCCGTTGTTCGTCGCGGAAGAGCAGCTTCAAACTATAGCTGCCCGAACCGAAGGCCACGTCGATAGCTCGGATAAGATCGGTGAAATCGCCGCTCTCAAAAGCCTTGGTGATCCGCTCGGCCGTATCTTTGTAGACCTCCACGCTGACGAACTCTCGAACTCCTCCCGTGACGTAATGGTCGCCCAGATGCACAGCCCCGAACGTAACGCGCGCGGAGTCCAGAGTAATGTCGGAAGTGATTCGGATCCGGCCAACCGACACCCGGGACTTACCGGAGGACAGTATGGTGTGGTCCTCCTGGTCAATCTGATAACAGTACGTTTGACTGTGAGGCGGGTAGGCTTCGAAAAGCGAACTGATCGCGTAGTGCGCGCCCACCTTATTTAAATCAAGCATTGCCGGCCGCACAAAGATCTCGTAGATCTTCTTGCCATCGCTATGTTCAGGGATATTACTGTGCGCTGCCGCGAGCTTATCGACGTATTCCTGCTCGATTTTGTCGTCATGAAACAATGATTGTGCTAATTGCACTGCCCTGCCGGAATACTGAATGGCTTGAACAGTTTCGAGCCCTGACAGCTCGTCGAAAAACCAGCCGCAACTGGTGTACATCAACATCAAATGGCGCTGCAGTTCCATCAGCTTCAGGGCGTGCACTTTTTCGCATTCTTTGAGTTCGCGACCTGCCTGTTCGCGCAGAAAGCGATCGATGTTGTCGCGTGAGCGGTCCAGAATCACGGAAATATATTCATCGCGCGCACGCCAAGGCTCGGCGAAAACTGCGCTCGCGTTTTGCTCGTATTTGGGCGTGAGTGTATCGCGGAGCCAATCAAAAGCCGCGCGCAGCGGAGTCCGCCACTCCTGATTCCACCCAGGCCGGCCAGAGTTGCAACCGCAATTCGAACGCCAGCGCTCGACTCCGTGCACGCAGCTCCACGAGGTATTCTCCACGATGTCGACTTCGTGCGTAGGCGCGTGCTTTTCCAGAAAATCCGCGTACGCCGTGAGATTTGCGAGCTTTTCTGTTTCGATGTAGCGCAACGCATAGCTCAACGCCATGTCTCCGTGCGCTCGATGATGTCCGTAGGTCTCCCCGTCGGTGGCGATGTTGGTCAGCTGGGGCCATTTCCTTCCATCTGAAAATCCGCCCATCAGACGCTGCGCGAAATCTTCGCCGCGCATTAGAATGTTTTCAAACGCCACCGCGTGGGAGATAGGCCCGTCAAAGAAAAACAACACGATGCTCCGACCCGAAGGCAGATTGCACAAATAGGCTCTCGACGGATCGATCTGTCCTCCGCTTACATCTTTCCAGTTTGTCTTTCCGATGGGCCGCACTCGCTTGGCTGCGTGTTGGGGAAGCACGGTGAACCGAATCTTTTGCGCGGCCAGGGTTTCCAGTGCTTGTAAATCTACAGCTGCTTCCGGCAGCCACATCCCTTCAGGGTAGCGTCCGAACCGGTGCTCGAAATCGCGAATCCCCCAAATGGTTTGAGTGCTTTTATCCCGGTCGTTCGCCAGCGGCATGATCATGTGGTTGTAGGCCTGCGCCATTGCCGCCCCGTGGCCGCCGAAGCGCTCGCAGGACTCTTTGTCGGCCGACTGAATCGCTTTGTAGAGCCGGGGTGCTTTGTCCTCGATCCACGAAATCAGGGTAGGTCCGAAATCGAAGCTGATTTTCGCGTAATTGTTTACGATGTCGATGATCTTCTGCTCGCCATCCAGAATTCGCGCAGCCGCATTCGGCGCGTAACATTCCGCCGTCACACGCTCATTCCAATCGTGATAAGGATATGCAGAGTCCTGAATCTCGATGGCTTCGAGCCACGGATTTTCCCGCGGAGGTTGATAAAAATGCGCGTGTATGCAAACGTAGCGGTCGGTCACCTGTTTCCTCGATCCTCCGAGTGGTAGAGAGCGAATGAATACGGTTCCAGATCAACGCGTTGAGTACCGCAGGCGGGCAGACATTCAGGCAAACATGAACCCGGGCCGCCCCATCGGGCATCGCGTGAAGTTAGGATTCGAATGTAATTGCGCTGCGGTACCGAAAAGCCGATCTGTGCCGCTTTTTCACTCAAATTGACGATGGCAAATATCTCCTCCCCGCCGCACCACCGCCGCACCATGAGGGCTTTCTCCTGTTCGAATGGCGTTGCCTCAATGCATGCCATATCGCCGCTCCCGAGCGCTCGTAAACGTTTCCGCGTCCGCAGAAGCTCGCCATAAAAATTACGAAGCTGCCGGTGCCACCCGTCTTTCTGCAGTTCCCAATTCAGCTGTGAACGCCGGAATGTCGCCTCATCCTGAGGGTCGGGAGGCTCCGCATCCCACCGAAAGGCCTGGAACTCGTTCTTCCGCCCGCGCCGTACGGCGTTGATCAGGTCCGTATCTCCATGACTGACGAAATATTGAAACGGCGCTGTCTCTCCGTATTCCTCGCCCATGAAAATCAATGACAGGAATGGTGAAACCAGCATCACACCGGCAGCGACCTTCAGCGCCTCAAAATCCACCAATCCCGCTAGCCGCTCGCCATTCATGCGGTTGCCGATCTGATCATGGTTCTGCGTGAATACGACGAAATGATCCCCGCCCACCCCTTTTGATTCGCTTCCATGCGAACGGAGCCTGTAGTTCGAATACTCCCCCTGATACACGTAACCGGAGGTCATTGCTCGCGCAACCTGCGACACTTTCCCAAAATCCTGGTAATAGCCGTACATCTCGTTGGTGAGAACCGCGTGAACGGCATGATGGAAATCGTCGTTCCATTGCGCCGCAAACCCGTATCCGCCTTTGTCTGCTGGGTGCACGGTGCGGATATCGTTTCGATCACACTCTGCAATCAGGTGAACTTGCCGGCCCAGTGCCGCCGCCGCAGAGTCGATCACGCTGTTAAGTTCGCGTAAGAATGGCCTTGCGGAGGTATCAACGATGGCATGCACGGCATCCAGGCGGAGCACGTCGATGTGAAAATCTTGAATCCAATAGAGTGCATTTTCGATGAAGTAGCGCCGCACCTCATCACTCCACTCGCCATCGAAGTTCAGCGCCTGTCCCCACGGGGTGCGATAACGGTCGGTGAAGTACGGTCCAAAATCCGCGAGGTAATTCCCTTCAGGGCCCAAGTGGTTGTAGACGACGTCGAGGGCCACACAAATGTGATTTTTATGACACGCATTGACCAGTCGTTTTAGCCCTTGGGGGCCGCCGTAAGAGCTTTGCACTGCGAACGGAAACACCCCGTCATATCCCCAATTTCTCTGTCCCGGAAATTGACCCACCGGCATCAGCTCAATTGCCGTAATGCCGAGATCTTTCAACTCAGGTAACCGCGAAATTATGGCGTCAAAGGTCCCCCGCGGAGTGAAGGTACCGACGTGAATTTCGTAAAAGACAAGTTCACGCTTGTCCAACCCACCCCACTCGCCATCCTCCCAATCAAAATTGTCTGACACGATCTGCGAGGGTCCATGCACCCCTTCCGGCTGGCAACGCGAAGCCGGATCGGGCCTCAACTTCTGCTCATCTCCTCCGAGGTCGTATAAATATCGACAACCGGTCGCGCAACGTGTCAGCAGCCGAAAGTATCCTCTTGGCAGCCCCTGCATTGGCATCGTTTCTTGCGGAGAATTCACGAGCCGAAGATTGACGTTTTCCCAGTGAGGAGCCCACACAAGGAAAAGACACTCGCCGGTGCTGAGAGGGGTCGCACCCAGAATGTCCCGCATTCCCGGTTTCATTCGGGCGTCACATTGGTAAGTTCTGGCTGAAAGCTTCTTAAGGTTCTATCCGCTTCTCCATATATTCGCGGTTGCAGAAATACCTGCAGCTTCAGTTTTGAGGGCAATTCAACGCAATCCAGTCACGACGATGAGAGTTTCAGGGCTCGATGATCTGATTACGAACTGCGTACCGAACCAACTCACTTACCGAGTGCAATTCGAGTTTACGCATGATGTTGGCGCGGTGGGTTTCCGCTGTTTTCACGCTGATGCCCAAAGTCACCGCCACCTCTTTGCTGCTTCTGCCTTCTGCGAGCAACTGCACGATCTCTCGTTCCCGCGAAGTCAAACGATTGCGCATCAGCACGCGCGGTTCGGTTACAGAGCTTTGTCTGCAAAAACCGTCGATCAGCATTTCCGCCGCGCGTGAGGTGAAAAACGAGCGGTGATTAGCCAGCGCTTCTATGGCGATCAGCAGATCACGGTCCGCGTCCGATTTCATAATGTAAGCGCGGGCGCCGGCGTCTACAATCTCGCGCACTAACTGGTCCGAATAATGGAGTGACAGAATAACTACCTCTGTCTTGGGCAATTGTTTCCGGATCTTGCGCGCTGCTTCCAACCCATTGAGGTCCGGCATGCTTATGTCCATCACCACGACATCAGGCTTATGTTGCTCGGCCATGACCACAGCTTCGCGTCCTGTAGCGGCCTCGGCGCACACCACCCATCCCGGCCGCGACGAGAGCAGCGCTTTGAGCCCGCGTCTTATAATGTCGTGATCGTCGGCGACGAGGATGCGAAGATTGCTCATAGAGCCTGCCAAGTTATAAGTATTAGCCCCTCGCGCATTGCACTCGCGTCGAGTTAAAGCTTTATCAGGAATAATATACCGCTCCGCCACGATCCCATCCGTGGTTCCCTGTATTTTAAAATCTTCCGCATACCAGAAGACCGGGTTCGATTCGATTCGCAATTACCGCCAGCAGGCTTGTTGCCGGCCACGCTCGGGTGCATCCGCATAGCCTAAACAACAGCTTGCCAGTAAAGGTGGACGAGAGTATAGGTGGCTATACTTTGTGTCAAACATCTGCAATCCATCCGAGGAGCTGCTCCTATGAAAACTAGGGTGTCCGTGCTCGGTTTCGCGTTGCTGGGCTTGGCGGTGATGAGCACTCCCCTATTCGCTCACCACGGAACTTTCGTCTCCTACGACACCAAGCACCCCATCACGCTTAGCGGGGTCGTTGTCGAGTATCACTTCACCAATCCTCACACGCAGCTCTATTTCGATGTCACTGACGACAAGGGTACCGTCACTCATTGGGCAGCGGAAGGTCCTGCTCCAGAGATCTGGGTCGAAGCAGGTTGGGGCAAAAAGCGCACCGAATCCACTCTGGCGCCGGGCACCAAAATCACCATCACGTTGTCGCCTGCCCGTAACGGGAAGCCTGTGGGTGCTGCGGCAAAGGTAGTTCTCGCCAATGGCCAAATGGTCGGACCAGCCGGAGCCGGCGACCCCAACCAGTAATTCGCAACCGGCTTTTCGAGGAGCTTGAATATGAAACTCGCCTCGGTCCGTGCAACCCCGCTATGTTTTGGGGTGTTGGTCGCGTTACTAGCTCTGGTCTCCTGCGCGATGCACGCGCAAGAAGACGACGCTGAGCCCGGCCCTCCCGATGCGGCCGCACGTGCTGCACGCGCGCGTAATTTACCGAGAATTCAGCCCTCCGACAAAAAGTTCGATCCTCACGACCTTGCCGGCATCTGGACGCGCAGTTCCAGCCCGAAAGGTTTCACCGGCGGCGGCACTTGCGCCGATTGCGGCGATCGCGGATTCGGAAAAGTTGTTCCCCCGCTCACCCCTGAAGGCAAGAAGATGTTCGACGCCAACAAGCCTTCTTACGGCCGCACTCTGGGTTCAGCCGATGCCGCAGCCCATCCCGAGGAAGATATCGGGCGCCGCAGAGCCGTTTCGCCCGCCAACGGCACCGATCCTTATCAGTACTGCAATCCTATGGGCGTCACTCGCGCCTTGATCTTTCCTCACCCTATCGAGTTCATTGTGCTTGCTGACAGAGTCATTCAACACGTCAGCTGGGGCGAAGGCATCCGCACGATTTGGACTGATGGGCGCAAACTGATCGACGATCCTGATCAGCCGCGCTGGTGGGGATATTCGGTGGGCCATTGGGAAGGTGATACCTTCGTCGTGGAATCAAACGGACACGATGAACGAACCTGGATCGATCATTTTGGCTATCCTCATAGTGAACAAATGCGCCTGGAGGAGCGCTACAAGCGGACCAATTACAATATTCTCGAACTCAGCATGACCATCACCGACCCCAAGATCTATACGAAACCCTGGGTAAGCGATCTCAAGCGCTTCCATCTCATCCACAAGGAAGATATCACCACGGTCGACGGCTGGGCCGGAATGATGGAAGATCCCTGTGCGCCGGCTGATGAAGTTGATCAGTTCGACCGCAGAATTCGCGATCTGACCGGGACCACGCCGAAATAGAGCTGCTGTCGCTCAACCTTTGCACCCGCGCATGAATCTCGGAACGGAGCGACGAAGCCTGTTGATGACCGCAGTTGTGCTATTGTCGGTGGCTGCGGCGCAATGCGCTCACGCGCAAACGCCGCAGCAAAAGCCTCTCACCGCCGGTGAATTCTTCAAGAACGTAAAGATCCTCAGCAATCTGCCCGTGAATGAATTCATGACCACCATGGGCTTCTTTTCCGCATCGCTCGGTTACTCCTGTGAGAATTGCCACGGCGCGGACACCGGATGGGACAACTATGCAACCGACAATCAGGAGAAAAAGCAGACCGCACGCAGAATGATTCTCATGATGACCGCGATCAACAAGACGTACTTCGGCGGCAAGCAAGTGCTCACCTGCTACACCTGCCATCGCGGCGGTGACCAGCCAACGATCACGCCGAACTTGGCTGCGCTTTACAGCCCGCCACCCGAGGAGCCGAAAGACATTGTCCCTCAGGCCAAAGGAGCTCCTTCCGTTGACGAAATTCTCGGGAAATACGTGGCAACGTTGGGCGGCCCTGATCGCCTGGCCAATCTGACGAGCTTTGTCGCGACCGGCACCGTCATCGGCTATGGCGTGGATGCCGAGAAGCAGCAGTTCGAAATTTACGCCGAGGGTCCAGGCCGCCGCACGACAATCATTCATTCACCCGCGGGCGACAACGTCACCACCCTCGATGGCTCTTCCGGTTGGGTCGCAGGAGCGCAAATCGCCGGGCCTGAGATTCCCGTGCCTGTGCTCGCATTATCGGGCGGAGACCTGGAAGGATTGAAGCTCGAAGCGAATTTATCATTTCCGAATTCGTTGAAGCAGGCCTTCACGCAGTGGCGTGTCGGCTTCCAGACGGATATAAACGACCGCCAAGTGCAGGTGGTTCAGGGAAGCAGTCCCAGTGCCGGCTTAGCCACTTTTTATTTCGACGCGGAATCGGGGCTGCTCGTTCGTGTGATGCGCTATACAGACTCATACGTCGGAAGATTTCCGACACAGATCGATTTTTCCGATTACCGCGAAGTCTCGGGTGTGAAAGTGCCATTTAAGTGGACTGTTGTCTGGCTCGACGGGAAACAGACGTTCGAACTCGCTGACATCAAGACGAATGTCCCCATCGATGAAGCGAAATTCGCAAAACCCTCCGCTTCTCCACGTCAAGCGAAAAACCCCTAGGCAGCTTCGTAGAATTTTTCCCTGGAGCCGACTGGCTGCTGGACCTACGCCTGTTATGCTGTGTCGAATCTTAGGCTGGCACTCTGGGTGTGGCTGCTTCGCGGTGCTTCTGAATACGCCGTTTGGAAGCTTAAAAGACAGCAACTATGGCCTTGCGGTCGGTGGGAAGAATGATCCGAAGCCTCATTCCGCCTGCAGCGCCTTGACGTGCGCCACAACGCTTTCGCCCAATCCATCGAGCCGGTAGCCGCCTTCCAACACCGACACAAGCCGCCCATGCGAGAGTTCCTTCGCAAGTCCAACGACGACGCGTGTGATCGCCGCGAATCCCTCCGGCGTGATATCGAATACGCCCAGCAGATCTCTCCGCATTCCGTCGAAGCCTGCGCTGATGAAAATAAAATCGGGCTTGAAATTGCGCGCTGCTGGCACGAGCTTGGTTTGGAACGCCTGTAAAATCTGTGCGTCAGTCGCTCCAGGCGGCAGCGGTACGTTCAGAATTTTTCCTGCCCCCTTGCCGGCACCCGTCTCCTCCGAGGAGCCGGTTCCAGGATAGGCTCCATAATGGTGCGTGCTGAAATAAAAAACCGAACCGTCTTGGTAAAACGTGTCCTGCGTCCCATTGCCGTGGTGGTAATCCCAATCCACAATCAGCACGCGCTGCAAACCATACCTTTTCTGCACGTAACGTGCGGCGATCGCCACATTGTTGAAGATGCAGAATCCCATTCCTCGAGTCGGTGTAGCATGGTGTCCGGGGGGCCTTACCGCGGCGAATGCATTTTTCACCTTTCCCTGCATGACCGCATCCACCGCGTTCAGCACACCTCCCGCCGCGAACTCCGCCGCCTCTAACGAACCGGCGGAAACCAGCGTGTCGCCCGTGCTCAGTTCCCGAAATCCCTGCAAATTCGACAGTTCGCTACGAACGAGTGCGATGTACGACGGCTTGTGTACCAGCTCCAGCTCTTGCTCGCTTATACGGCGCGGATGAATTGGAGACAAACTCTGCATCAGGCCTGCTTTCTCCAGTGCTTCACGGATAAAGATCAGCCGCTCCGGCCGTTCCGGATGACCGCTGTTGCCTGAAAGGTGTCTCAAATAAATATCGTCGTAAAGCAAGCCGGTCGGCTGCGACACTGCCGTTTGCGAACCTTTCTGCGTCTGAGTGGATCTTACTTGGCAGGGTAAAATCGTTCCAAGTACGACAGCGACAACGCCAGCACCCGGCAGCAAGCGCCTCAAGCTTCTCCTCACTTCAGTGCCGTTCCACACACGCTTCCGCACTCGCCGTGAAATTTCGCGAGTGATAGGAATTCTACGTCCTTAATGTCGCCTTGGAAATATTGGAAGTTTAAGCCGCGTTATAATCGCCTGGCTCCTGTGAAAACTGTAGCCGCCATCCGGCACGTCCACTTCGAAGATCTCGGGGCATTTGAAAGTGTGCTTGCCGCCAGTGGATACCACATCCAGTACTGGGATGCCGGGATTAGCGACCTACAGCATCCGGGAGTAGCCGATTGTGATTTGCTGGTTGTACTCGGCGGCCCTATTGGTGTCTATGAAGCAGATAAGTATCCTTTTTTGACCGACGAGATCGCCGTAATTGAAAAGCGCTTGAACTTCGGCCGTCCTGCTCTAGGGATTTGCCTAGGCGCGCAATTGTTTGCTCGCGGGTTGGGCACCCGGGTTTATGCTGGGCCGGCAAAAGAGCTTGGGTGGGCGCCAGTGACGTTGACTGAAGCTGGCAAACACAGTCCATTGAAGTCCCTCGAAAATGTGCCGGTTCTGCATTGGCATGGGGATACGTTTGACCTTCCCGAAGGTGCCGAATTGCTCGCCTCGACCGCGGTCTGCCGAAACCAAGCCTTCAGCTACGGGAAATCAGTGCTTGCCTTTCAGTTTCATCCCGAGGCATCGGCCAAGAATTTCGAACGCTGGCTAATTGGGCATGCCGTGGAAATCGGCAAAACACCGGGGGTGTCCGTCACAAAACTGCGCTCCGACACCGCGCATTTCGCTCCCGAATCCGCGCCGCTAGGGCAGCAGTGTCTGCGTGACTGGCTGAAGCAACTTCCCTGAAAATCGAGCCAACTCAAGCCTTCTGTATTGCTTCTCAGATGAATCAGCCAGAGAGAAATTCATTTGAGACCTGTCGCGAATAGTATAGATTGCCGATTTCAAATAAAGAGTTGAAGAGTGATCGTTTCCGCGGCCCACAACCGAATCCGCCAACTCATAGCTTGTCTTGCTGCCGGTAATCTCATTCTCTCCGGTAATTCGCCCAGCCGGAAAGCTCGCCGAGTTTGCTCCCTGCCCTGTTTGTCCGTTCTCCTGAATCTCCTTGCAATCTCGGGCGCTTGGGCACAGGTCCAGGTGCCGCTCGGCAGAGGCACGGTGCGGCTGGAAGCCAATCGCCAGAGCAGACAAGGCGATCGCTACATCGCGGATGGCGATGTGGATGTCCGCTATCTGGGTATGCGCCTGCGAGCCGATCACATCGAATATGACTCCAAAACCTACGACGTTTACGCACGCGGCCATGTGATCTTCGACTACATGACGCAGCATATCGAGGCGCCCGAAGGCCATTACAACGTCCGCACCGATGAAGGCACGTTCTTCCACGTGCAGGGAACGATTATGGTCGATCGGCGTCCCAACCCTAATGTGCTGCTCTCGCCCAATCCGATTTATTTTGAAGCCGACGAGGCCGACCGCACCGGCGAACAGACGTACGTCTTCAAAAAAGTATGGCTGACCGTATGCATGCCCGACCGGCCAGTTTGGAAGTTTTATTCCTCTCGTTCCACTCTGAAGGTGGACGATAAAGTCGTGCTGGTCAGAGCCAATTTCCGCATTTTCAAAGTGCCATTGATCTATCTGCCCTACGCCAGCATCTCTGCGAGTCGGAAGGTGCGAAAATCCGGCTTTCTTTTGCCGGAGGTCGGCGACAACTCGGTTAACGGTTTCGTGCTCGGCGATTCCTACTATTGGGCGCCCGCCGAGTGGATGGACGCTGAAGTCGGCGCGCGGTATCTCAGTCTGCGAGGTTGGGGCCAAAGCCTGGATGCGCGCGCTGTTCCCGGCAATGACCTGAACGTGACGTTTCACTACTTTGGCGTGGAGGATCGCGGTCTGCCCCAACCAAACGGTCTCCGTATTCCTGAGGGGGGCAGCGAGGCGCATCTCCTCGCGGCCTCAAATTTCGGCGCGGGCTGGCGCGGAGTCGCTGATCTCAACTATCTCAGCTCACTGACCTTCCGGCTGGCATTCTCCACTACCTTCACGGAAGCGACCTTTTCCGAGCTACACAGCGACATTTTCGCCAGCAATAATTTTCGTGGCTTCAGTCTCAATGTCGCGGCGCTAAATTACAAAGACTTCCTCAATGCACAGCCCGAAACCAGCATTGTCCTTCGCAGCGCGCCCGAGGTTCGCTTCGGTTCCGTCGATCGCGCGTTCTGGAATAAATGGCCCGTTTATTTTGGCTTTGATAGCGTTGTCGGTGCGGTGCGGCGTTCCGATACGATCATCGACACAGGACAATTAGTGCGGCGCTCGGAAATGGCTCCCCGCATGATGCTTCCCTTGCGTTGGGGACCCTGGTTTGGCATCACCAGCACCGCCGGATTTCGGATCACCGATTATGGCGAAGAGCTCCTCAATGGTGTGCCGGTCAATCAACGGCTTCTCCGCACCGACGGCGAATTCAGCGCAGAGTTGCGGCCTCCTGCCATCGAACGCATTTGGAGCCACGGCCGCAGCAAATGGAAGCACGTCATCGAGCCAGTAATTACGTATAACTACGTCACCGGCATTAATGATTTCAGCCGCATCATTCGATTCGACGAGGACGACACCATCACCGACACCAGCGAAATCGAACCCGCCTTGACGCAACGCTTCTTTCGTAAGACCGCCGATGGGCAAGCCGAGGAATTTCTCACCTGGCGGGTGGCGGCGAAATACTATTTCGATCCGACGTTCGGCGGCTCCCTCATTCCCGGTCAGCGCAATGTTTTTGCAGCACTCGATTCCATTACACCCTTCGCCTTCGCCGATCAGCCCCGGCATTGGTCACCGGTCGTCAGCACCGTTAAATTCAACTACAGCGCGCGCTATGATGTTCAGGTGCAAACCGATTTCGACCCTCTTGCAGACAGGGCGGCGGGCTTCGGCCCGAATAGACTCTCGGGAGTTGGAATCATTGGCACGATGCATCCTTATCAACAATCGTTCTTAAGTCTCGCTGAGTTCCGGTTGAACACCACTCCCATTCTCCAGCCACGTGAAAACCAGATCCGTTTTACGGGCGGCTGGGGTCAGACCAATCGAAAGGGCTGGAATACGGCGGCTTCAGTTGCCTACGACACGATCCAGCATGTATTCCAATATGAAGTTGTACAGGCAAGCTACAATGGCGGCTGCTGCGGCATCAGTTTCGAATACCGCCGGCTGTTTCTGGGCCCGCTCCGCAACGACAATCAGTTTCTCGTGTCGCTGGCGATTGCAAATATTGGTACGTTTGGAACTCTGACGCGTCAGGAACGTGTTTTTTAGCGCTTCCAAATCGTTGTATTTTCTACGCTTCTCTATGGAACCGATTACGTCGCCAAATTCGATACAATGTTTCAAGTTTTCTCCTGGTTACATAGGCGCTATGGGGTGATGCGCAAGTTTGGTTGCTGGCAGCGAACGCTGCTCGTTCTAAAGGGCCCCTTGCCAGCGGGTGATTGAGGTAGAGGAAAAATGTTCGAGCGCCGTTCTGCCTTGCTGGGCACGATTTCGAGGCTTCTCGATCTGATACTGACGGTGCTTTCGTTTCCGCTCGCCTATTGGGTTCGCTTGCGGCTGTTAACACCTGTGGTGGGATCTGATGTCGTTCACCCCGTCATCTATCCTTTTTGGAACTATTGGCCGCTTTTCGCCGCTATCCTGGGAATCTGGTTTCTGGTCGGCCACTTCCTCCGCATTTATCGTGATATCGAACTCCGCAACCGTCAGCAGTTGGTCGGCGATGTGCTCAAGCTTCTCATTCTCGGCGTGGTTGCGTTGAATGCGGCCTTATATTTCGTTCGTGCTGACTACATCAGCCGAGCCTTCATTCTTACTATTGCTGCTGTCGATTTCGTCCTCCTCGTTGCAGGGCGGCTCGTTCTGCTCGGAGGCAGCAGGCGCCTGCGGGAAAAGCTGCAACGATTTCATTATTGCCTTATTGTCGGCTTGGGCTCGAACGCCCGCGAACTCGCCTCTCTAATCGAACAAAGCGAGCCGCTCGGTTTGCGTCTGATCGGCTTTGTCAATCCTGGCAGATCGGAAGCCAAAATCACCGGTTTGAAATCACAATATCCGGTCTTCGCGTTGGCGGATGCCTACGGCATCCTTCAGAATCATGTCGTTGACGAACTGCTTTTTGCGGTCAACAGCGACGAACTCGAACGGCTCGAACCGCTCATCGATCGCTGCCATAAAGAGGGGATACGCACGCGCGTTGACTTGGGATTTTTCCCGCGCACTTTCGCTAGAGTGCACCTGGAAAATCTGCGCCACGTTCCTTTGCTCACGCTGGGCTCAACCCCGAATAACGAATTTGCGCTTTTCGCGAAACGCGTCGCCGACCTCATTGTGAGTATGCTCGCGCTCGTCGTGCTTTCTCCGCTCCTGCTGGTAATTGCGATTTTGGTGCGCGTCACGTCGCCGGGTCCAATTCTTTACCGGCAAACCCGGTGCGGCCTCAACGGTCGTCGATTCACGCTATTTAAATTTCGCTCTATGGTCGCAAATGCCGACCAGCTTCGCGGCAACCTCGAACAATTCAATGAGATCGAAGGGCCGGCATTCAAGATGATCAACGATCCGCGCTGCACACCGGTCGGCCGCTGGCTGCGAAAATTCAGCTTCGATGAACTGCCGCAGCTCTGGAACGTACTGGCCGGAGACATGTCTTTTGTCGGGCCGCGTCCGCCCTTGCCGCAGGAAGTGGAGCGCTACGCGCCCTGGCAGCGCCGGCGCCTGCGCATGCGTCCCGGGCTCACGTGTTTGTGGACACTCGAAGGCCGGAACCGCCTGAGCTTCGATCGTCTGGTGCAGTTTGATCTCGCCTATATTGATAACTGGTCGTTGTGGTTGGATGTGAAGATCTTCGTAAAGACAATTCCACACGTCGCGCTAGGCCGCGGCGCCAGCTGACGCGTGCCCCGTACTTTCACGGCCTCTAAGTTGGTGATAGAGAGCCAACGCCAGTCCGGCACAAAACCAGAAGAGAAAAACCACCACCGAATCGCCGTAATCGTAATTGACGGCAGAGGTCATCAGGAATCCGCTAGTCGCCCCGAGAATTCCCAACGAAAGACCGTGAGGAAACGGATCGCCTGATTCGCCAGTTCGCTTCACCAGATGCACGAGCATCAACCAGTACGCGGCCATCAGCGCAATCCAAGCCGTCAGCACCAGCAGTCCCGATTCCACACCAATCTGGATGGGGGTGGAATGAAAGTGGAGCAGAATTCCATATTTCTTCACCGCTGCGAGACGAAATTGTGTGGGCGAATCGCGTACGACGTTCATCCCCACGCCGAACCAGGGATGCGCCTCGATTAACCTGATTCCGTCTCGCCACATAAGAACGCGGTAGTCGTCGCCGGGATCGTTGAGATCAATGATCCCTGTACGTCGCCATCGGTGCATCGCCAGGCTCGTTCCGCCAATTGCCACAATCAAGATCGCCGGAATGATCACGTTTCGTGACCAATGCTTCACGAAAAAAAACAGCTCGACCACACATCCGAAAGCAAAGGCCAGCCATGAACCCCGCGTAAGCGTCATCAGTAGCGCCATGCCAAACACCACCAGGAGGGCGGCGAAAACCGTGCTCGAAAGCGGCGAGTACCCGCGATGCGTAAGCCACAATCCAAAAACGACGCAGGCTAGAAACTGCAGCACGGCGGCGTAGGTGACGTAATGGCTATAGAAAGCGCGCGCACGCGCCGGGCGGTCTGTGATCAGCTGCATTCCGAGAGTACTCAGGTTTTTAGCACGTAAGGCATTGTCCACTGGGACCGCAATCGGCACGGAGTCTTTCAGGATCTCGATGCCGCCTCCGTGCACAACGCGCAGTTCCATGGGCTTGCCCGCAGGTTCCGAATTGAGTTCGCGAACGAATTCTTGCGGGCTTTCGAGATTTCGCCCGTCAACTCGCAGGATCACATCGTCATCACGCAGGCCTGAGCGATAAAAAGCCGTCTCCGGCCGCGGATTGTGAACTCGCAAACCGACGCCGTGGGCGTAATTCCAGCCCGCCCAAGCAGCGGCCACCAAGGATGAAACAAAAAGCACTGCGAGCAACTGCTTCGCCCGTCGCATGTTCGGAACGTTGTGCGCCACCAGGAGAACAAGGAAAATCAACCCCACCTTGCGCATTCCTTCCCAGCTTGAAGCGGGAAGAGGCGACAACAGCGTCGATGCCGCGCATAAGACGACATAAATGAGCATTGGCAAATCGAGCGGGGAAGCTTTCAGAATGCCCCGACGCACCAGCGCAACCCGCAGAACCCACGCCAGGGCCGCGCCTGCATAGGCGATGTGCGATGCGGCGATAGAAAGCGGCTGCGCGATGACGAAAAGGAAGAGAAAAAATGTAGTGATCGCCTCCAGATTGCGCGCAAGCCGCGCCGCCAGCGTTCCCGCAGTCTGCTGGGGGCGCGCGACCCCAAGTACCACATCGGAAACCTGATTCGTGGCCATTTCGACTAGTCTCCCATCCCTGTATGGGATAGGTCGAGCCAAAAGCGCAATATCATAGTTTGCCCGTTTAACAAGGGTAATATGGCCGGGCATTATACGAACCGGCTTGGGTCGGTTTCTCATGCAAGAATCAGATGACTGGTTTTGCCGAGCATTGCGTCTTTGCTGCATCGCACAACAGATTCAGGTTAGGATGCCGAAATGTCTGAAGATTCACAGGCGCTCGCGGCGCTCGCAGCAAAGTGCGGAATCGAATCTGGCTTTCACGATATAAGCGGCCGGTACAGAGAAACTTCGGCAGAGACAAAGCGGCTGTTGCTGGGTGCGATGGGCGTACCCGCCCAATGCGAAGCCCAAGCGACTGCGTCACTCAATGAACTCGAGCGCGAGGAATGGACCGAGGGTTTGCCTCCGGTGCTGGTGGCCTTTGCTGGTCGGCCGGTGCTTATCGAAATTATCCTGCGCGACAACCCTGGTGATCTGAGCTGGAAACTGTCGCTCGAAAGTGGAGAGTTTCGTTCGGATCACTTCTCATTCACAGATTTGCCATTAGTCACCCAACGCGGATGCGGCCCAAGAAACCTGCAAAAGCGTACTTTAAGCCTTCCCTCCGACCTGCCGTGGGGCTATCACGCGTTCGAACTCGATCCGGGCAGATATCAAATGCCTTTAATCGTCACGCCCGAGCAATCGTGGCTACCTTCGGATGTAACAAACGGCATAAAATTCTGGGGACTGGCGGCCCAGCTTTACCTTTTGCGTTCGAATGCCAACTGGGGCATCGGCGATTTTAGTGACCTGCGCATACTTCTGAACATTGCGTCCACCAGCGGTGCACAACTGGTCGGCATAAATCCGATTCACTCCATTTTTCTCACCGATCCCGAACAAGCCAGTCCATATTCGGCGAGCCATCGATCTTTGTCGAACATTTTGTACATAGACGTTGCCGCTATTCCCGAGTTCGCCAATTGTGAGCAAGCTCGGAAGTTAATCACGAGTGAAGATTTTGCAAAAGAATTGGCTGAGTACCGCGGGGGACATTACGTTGAGTACGGCAAAGTAGCAAATCTGAAGCTGCGTGTCTTGCGCCTGCTATTCGCGGAGTGGCAATCAAGGCAAGAACAGCACCGCCGTCGATCATTCGAACAATTCCGGCAGATTCGCGGTGAATACCTCAACCGTGCATGCATCTTTGAAACGCTCGCCCAGCATTTCCGGGGAGATCGAGCTTCTACGCCGCTATGGAGACAATGGCCAATTCCATTTCAGTCCCCTGAAACGATCGAGGTGCAGCAGTTTGCAACCGCACACGATAAAGAAGTGGAGTTCTACGCCTGGCTGCAATGGCTGGCGGACGAGCAACTGAAAGAAGCGGCCAAAGCGGGGCAGGATATGTCGATCGGGCTTTATGGCGACCTCGCGGTTGGGTCCCATCCTGACGGAGCAGAATCGTGGTCTAATCAGAAGTTGTTGGCGGCCGGCGTGTCGATTGGCGCTCCGCCCGACCCATTCAGCTGGCACGGTCAAAATTGGGGACTTCCACCCTATAACCCACGCGCATTACGTCGCAGCCGGTATGCGGCTTTTATTGACCTGATCCGTGCAAATATGCGGCACCGTGGAGCTTTGCGCGTGGATCACGCCATGGCCTTAGAACATTTGTATTGGGTTCCGGAGGGGCATTCGGCCGCCGATGGTGCTTATGTGCGTTATCCCTTCGACGACTTGCTTGGCATTGTTTCGCTCGAAAGTCATAGGAATCAATGCCTGATCATTGCGGAAGACCTCGGCACGGTGCCGGAAGAGTTCAGGCGCAGAATCGCGGAAGCGAAGATTCTTTCGTACCGTGTTCTGCTGTTTGAGCGTGCCGCAGGAACACAGTCGTTTCTGCCGCCCATGGATTATCCAAAGTTATCCATCGCCGTAGCGGGAAATCATGATTTGCCTACATTGCGAGCCTGGTGGGAGGCTGATGATCTGAAACTGAAAGCAGAAATCCGCTTGATACAGGACAGCGATGCGCTCGAGCGTGAACGCCGAAACAGAGAGCACGAGCGCTGGCAACTGCTTGAGGCGCTGCGCGCCGAAGGGCTCGTCTCCTACGACCGCAATATCGAATGGGAGGAGCTGATTGCGGCTATTCACCGGTATCTAAGCCGGACCGGATCGATTCTCGCGGTAGCTCAACTGGATGACATCGCCGGGGAAATTGACCCTGTGAATATTCCCGGTACCATAAGCGAATACCCAAACTGGCGGCGGCGCTTGAGCCTCACCCTCGAACAACTGCCGACGAACTCACGGTTTAATACGATCAAGAACGCCTTTTCTGATCGCCACAAGCACGAATAGATCCGGGTAGCTCAATCTTGCTCAATCCCCGGGCGAGTTTCGTCGGCGGAAAGCATTTCGCAATTGCTGCACCCATCCAGCTCAATGGCACCAAGCGTGTTCAGCAGATCCGCGGGAAGCAACCACTCGCGGTGCGTCAATCTCTCTTCCTTCCACTCGTATTGTGCCAGTTCGCCTTCTGTCAAACTGGCGCTGATCCGCAGCACCGCGCCGCCCGTGACGCCTTGATCCGGCCCGAGCGGTACATTTGAGACCCGCGCTCCAACAAACCTGGCGCGGGTCCCATACTGTACCAACGGCGTCGGTGGGAGAAGCCTGTGCTGATGAGTCCGACACCAACCGTACGATTATTGCCGCTCGAAGCGGGAGTTCAGTAGACTTCTTTACTTCGCCCTGCAATCGTGCGAGCGCCTACACAGATGGTTTCAATCCTAATCACGACCTACAACTCGGCCCCATTCCTGGAAAAATGCCTGGACTCGGTTCTGCGACAGGACTACGCGGATCGCGAGGTTGTTATCGTCGACAATGCTTCAACTGATGACACACGCAAGATTCTCAACGGATTCGAACGCAAATTCGGCAATGATCCCACTGAAGCGCCGCCGTCACAAATATCCGAGTTTGCGATCAGCTTACGAGTCATTTACAACGAAACGAATCGCGGATTTGCGGGCGGGCAGAACCAGGCGATTGCACATTCACGCGGAGAATGGCTTTTCTCGTTGAATCCGGATGTGATCCTGAGGCCCGACTTTCTCACGAGACTTTTGGCGGCAGCGAATGCCGGACGCGGTGGGCAAACGATAGGCACGCTGTGCGGCAAGCTGTTGCGCTGGGTGCCTGGGACAGCAAATGAGCGAAGCCATACGATCGATTCTGCAGGGGTCTATTTCCTTCGGAATTTGCGCCATCTCGACCGAGGCAGCGATGAAACCGATCGCGGGCAATACAACCGCCGAGAATATGTGTTTGGGGCGACAGGCGCGGCGGCGCTTTACCGCCGGGCAATGGTTGAGGATATTTCGGTCGCCGGCGAATTTTTCGACGAAGATTTTTTTGCATATCGCGAAGATGTGGACGTCGCCTGGAGGGCTCAGATCCGTGGCTGGCGCTCTCTCTATGTGCCAGACGCGATCGGCTGGCACGTCCGGCGCGTGACGCCACAACGCTTCCGGCAACTACCCGATGAGATCAACCGCCATTCCATCAAGAATCGCTTTCTCATGCGCGCCAAGAATATTTCTGCAAGATTGTACTTGCGCCTGTTTTTCCCCATCACGCTGCGTGATCTATTGATCGTTGGCTATTGCATGCTGCGCAATCGCGGATTGCTCTCGGGGCTTCGCTTTTTGTGGTCAAGACGCAAATCGATTGTTGAGAAGAGGAGGTGGATTCAATCGCATCGCAAGGTTAGCGACAACGTCCTTGCGCGCTGGTTTAACAATCATCCTCACAGCATCCCTGCAGAAGATTAAGCGGCGCAGACAGCGGGACCCACTAACGCCTGCTCGTTTCCGTCGTCCGGAAATGCTGGTCCCAGGAGGCCAGAAAGTCTAGGCCGGCTTTATTGTGAATCGGCTCAGCTCGCGCAACATCTCCGATGTTCATGAGTTCATCGCCTGTCGCGCTGTAAGCCGGCCAATGTGCGAGCCCGGGACCATTCGGATCTCCTGTTTTCGCGAAGTTAGTCCAATAGGAAGAGGCAATGTCGGCGACCTTGCGATCAGTGTCCGTCCAGGGAAGATCTCTTATGCGTAGGTTGTTCAACACGTAAAAGAACTCGGCGCCATGGATCATTCCAATCAGCGGTTGCTGAGCTCCCGGGGTTGTCGGGACCGGAGGCTTGTGGCTGAAGTCGTAAAGGTATGCTTTGCCTTTTCCATCCTTCGATTGGAACTGCGCCCATACGCGCTGACCCTGCAGAATGGCGTCGCGGCCGATGTCATGTACGTTCTTGGCAACGTCAGCGTCGGTGTGAGCGGGATAAACCTTCAGCAGCCTGTCGGCTTGGTCGCCAAAAGCCTTTTTGGCCCAAGCGGTGTACTCTTCCGGAGTTTTTGGCGGCTCGAGCGGCAGGCGCAGATAGAACGTCCACTCATTCAGGTTCTCACCGATACCATGTTCGTCATTCGTGGCGCCAGTGAGTAAATACACGTCATTTTCTTTGCGCTGATTGAACACCGCGTTCACGTCAGTGGAAAGGAAATAACCGTCGATCTTGGCATCGCCGTACACCAATTCACGGCCTGAACGATTCGCCACGTCCTGGAGTTCCTTGGCGGATTTGGCACGCATTTCCGCCAGGTTTTTCGCACCGGCGCGTTCCTGATACTTAAGCCCTTCAGCTTCGGCTTCTGAGAGCGTGATCATTCTGCCGAACGAAGTGTGCGAGTGCGCGATCGCGCGCTGAAACAAACCCGCCGCCAGCGGCGAAGCCACAATATTGTTGACACTACGGCTTGCCGAAGAGTGACCCATAATGGTGATGTTGTTGGGGTCGCCGCCAAAATGGGCGATGTTGTCTTTTACCCAGCGGAGCGCGGCAATCTTGTCGAGTTCGGCGTAATTGCCCGAAGAATGGTGTTCATCCTCGGCGGTCAACTCAGGCAACGAGAGATTGCCAAAGATGCCCAGGCGGTAATTCGCGGTAACCCAAATTACGCCTTTCTTTGCCATCATTGATCCGTCGAAGATCGCTTCGGAACCTTCTCCACTGGTGCCACCGCCGCCGTGGAAGTACACAATTACGGCTCGCTTGTCTTCGGGAGAAGTCGCCGGCGTCCAAACATTCAGGTACAGACAATCCTCACTCATCGTATTGGTTCCGGGCTCATCCCAAAGTGGTCCGTTCGTTCCAACGCCTGCCGGCGATTGCTCGACGCCGCCTTGCCGCTGGAAACACTTTGGCGAGAAGTGGTCCGCCGCGAGGATGCCTTTCCACGGCACTACGGGTTGAGGCGGGCGCCATCGCAGTTGGCCAACCGGTGGAGCAGCAAACGGAATCCCGCGATACAGGCGCACGCCCCAGGCCCAGGCGGGAGTTCCGGTAACCAGTCCGCCCTCAACCTCTACGGGGCCGCTCAGCCCTTCCTGACTGGCGGCAGAGCGCGCGGAGAAAGTCCAGCCCATCACCATCACGATGAGAGCGGCACTTCCGATCAAAAGAAACCTGAGCGATTTCTTCACGGCGACCTCCGTATCCACATATATCTGCCTATCCGCTTCCGGCCTATTTGCCTGTCTTCCCAGCAGCGGGATCAGCAACCAGACCCAAATAGTTCGCAGCTTCCGAGGGGACACACATCTGCTCGGGAAGCTCTCCAGTTGACCACGCAACCATCGTGCCGACGCCTGTTTTCGTCGCCAAACGGAACACCAATCCCGGTTGAGCCACAAAGGGTCTCGTGTACGCTTTGGGATCGTCGATTGTGACCACGAGCTTCAAATGGCCATGATCCAGCCGGGTGTAGCGTTCCTGGACGCGCATTTCAATGCTGTGAGGGTTACCGTAAACGTCGAGCCAGCTTCGGTCATCCACGCCGGTCGTATCGATTACGAACGTGTTGCCCTCCCACCGGCCCACCGAGTAGCCATACCATCGTGGGTCGGGCCCGCCGGGTTTGCCAATATTGTCGGGAAGTTTACGGTTATCAGTCCAGATCTCGCGCCAAATTGCTTGATATTGGAAAAGCTGAACGGTTTCGGCCGGAGTCTGAATGAACCTCATGTGCCGGATTTCGTAAAAGAGATTGCGCGGAAAGCCTAAGGGATCACATTTGATCATCGGATCGTTCGATTCCTCGAGTGGAATCATTCGGGGCCCGTTGAAGGGCTTATTGGCTTCGAACCGCTCTTTTCCCCACGCTGTCATAGGCGAAATCTCATTGCCGGTGGTGACACGGACCGGAGCTTCCCAAACACCAGAAAGGTCACGGGGATCTACGGGTTGTGTGTCCGATGATCTGTTGTTCTGTGGCATCTGCGATGCGCTCTGAGAAAATACAAGCGGCAAAGGAGCAAGTGCTGAAACCAACAGAACGCAGCATCCGATCAGACGACCTCGCATGAATGACTCCTTGGAACTGAAGCTTTGGTTCCGCGCCCTACGAAACTTCTTCTGACGCCAAACCGGTCACGTAGAGTTGCGAACTGCTATTCAATCCCCTTTTTCTTGGCTTCTTCCCGATCGGCCTCGGTTCCACCGAGTGGGACATCCTTGAATTCCTTGCCGTCGGCGAGCACGATTTTGTTGATGATCCCCACGGGGGTGCCGGCTTTGGCGCGGAAAATGTAAACGGTGATTACGTCACCCGGGTGTACAACGTCACGCGTCCATCCAAACGGGCTCACGGCCGCGGGACTGCCGCTCTCACCGACCCAGTGGACAACATTCCCGTTGTCGTCCTTGATGTCGAAAGTCAAAATATTGTGAGGATTGGCCCAGAAAAATTTCGTCACAGTCGCGTTTTTCAAGACGACCAGATCCTTCATGTCATACGCGACATTCCCATGGTGCGCGAAGGTTGCGCCAACAGGAATGAGAACGGCTGCAAATATGGCCATCATTACCAAGAACTTGACCTTCATGCGGTACCTCCCGGGCCTGAATGCTTGGTTAACAAATTACCACAATTGGTTGTCACAATGGACTGCGCTGGAATCATAGCCGCGCGTGTAGAAGATCAGTTTCAAACCTGACTGAATTGATCGCGGTCGCGCCGCAGCAAGTACCAGATCAGGCGCGGCTTGATCGGTATCGCAGCTACAGAATCGCCCAGTCGCGCCGGTGAAGGATCATTACTGCCCAATGCACAGCCAGCAGCACGGCATTTCTTTTGATGCCGCTTACCAGTTCAATATCAACCCCAACTGGATTGAGCGCGCTGCTCCAGTGCCCAAGACCGGATTGGGAGCTGCTTGATCGGGCGTCACACAGCCGCAGCCGAAACTACCATTCGGGCCGGTCGAGGGATCGTTGAAACCAGCTCCGGTCCCAACACCCCCGGGATTGGCAAAATTAACGACGTTCAGAATGTTATAGAAGTCTACACGGAACCGGGTGTTCAACCGTTCCCTGAACTTCCAATCCTTGGTCACCGAAAGGTCCCATTGCTTGAAACCCGAATCGCGGAACTGATTGCGCCCTGAGTCGCCAATAGTTCCCAATGCTGCCGGGAACAACACAGAGTTTCCTTTGACATAGCAGCCGACCTGGTTCAACACCGCCAGGGTGTTCGGCCCCATCGCCGAGGCTGCGCTAACGCACTGCGCGGGAGGCGCTGCGCCCGTGATTGCGCATCCTGCAAGTGCTGCCCCGCTCGCGCCGCTCCAGCAAGGAGCCGGATTAGGCCCGGTTGTGAAGTCGGACCGGTTGCCTGAAAAATTCCAGGCTTCGCCAAACGGTGCGAAGTTGTTGACTTCGTCCGTCCCGGTAAAGTCATTGGATAAGTCTCTGGGAGTCCACGGTTGACCGCTTTGCAAAGTAACAATGGAGTGAAGTCCCCAACCTTCGAGCAACTGCGCAGGTGCCTTTCTACCTGGAATGGCATACGTGGTGGTCAACGTAAAACGGTTCCGGATGTCGTAGTCTGAGGCTCCGTATTGCAATGCGGGATTGAGGCTGTCTATTGGAGCAGTGACATAGACATTGGTCGACGCATCGTCCAAAGCATGGCTATAGGTATAGCCCAACAGGAACGATAGGCCGTGCCACGTCCGCTCGTTCAGCGTTACTTGCAGTGAGTTGTAATTGGATACCTCACCATTTGTCAATTGGTTGATGTAGGAGAGATATGGAAACCTGCTGTAGTAGGGCCGGGCTAGTTGCTCCGCGCCGGAATCGACCGCCGTGGGATCTCCTGCTGCAATCGCCTTGGGCGTATAACCGGAGCCCAAGGCTGGCTGGTTGATGTCGAGCAATTCAGGAAGCTTCGAGCCATGCGTGCCGACGTAGGAAACGTCCAGAGACAGGTTATTAGTGAGGGCCTGCTGAATGCCCAAGGTCCAAGTCGTGACTCTGCCGCCATTGAGGAAATTAGGAGCTACAGTCATCGTACCGCATGGCCCGGGATCGCTTCCAATACCGTCGCCGCACTGGATATTAAAAACGGATGAAGGAAAGATGGTGGGACACGCGGTGCTGCTGCCACTTATACAGGCAGCGGTTTGCCCCTGCCAGCCGGGTGAGAGCACGGATCCCTTGACGGACGAGATGGTCGCACCTATGTTGCCAGAGCCTGGAACTCCAGCCGGACCAGTTGCCTGGGTAATAATGGTGGCGCCCGTCGGAACGGTGCCGATTCCGAAGGTTTGGCTCAATCCGAACAGGCCAATTCCCGGCATCACCGAATACATGAGGCTGCCGCCCGCTCGCAGTACCGTCTTCCCGTTCCCTCGCATATCCCACGCAAGCCCCAGGCGCGGCGAGAACTCACGGAAATCGCCATTGTAGGGAGTGCTGATCTGTTTTCCGACTTGTACCAATCCCAAAGTCGGATCGAAGGCCCCCACCCGGTTTTGAGAGTCCCGCAGGACCCCGTTATATTCCCATCGCAGCCCAAGATTGACTGTGATGTTGCGAGTAACCCGCCAATCATCCTGACCGAAAAGAGCGTACTGCTCGTTCGTGAGGTGCCGCCCCGTATCGCCGGCAAGGATCTGATTCCCGTTTTTCAACGTACCTTGCAGGAAATTCTCGAGGTTGGAGAATTTAAATCTGCCGGGGGCCCGGGCAAGGACGTTGGTATTGATAACATTGTTTGTGAATTCACCACCAAACTTAAACGTGTGGTTTCCGTGCAAAATTGAATAGTTATCCAACAACTCCAAAGCACTGTCCGGGGTTAACCTCTTAAGTGGCCCACCCGCGATCGAGGAAAAGGGTGTAATCTGCACCTGCGGAAATCCACCGGCCAGTGGGTTCGTCACGCCCGTGTTGAATCCCCAGGCGCTCCCAAGATCGTTGTTCACAGAGTTATATATGGAATTGAAATAAATGTATCCGACTCTGAACTCGTTCACGCGAGCCGAACTCGGCGTCCAATCCCATGCAGCTTCCACGAGCTGAGATGAGACGTTATATACCCCATCAAAGGGGTTGTCAGTTTGGCCCGCGAAGCCCAGAGCGCTTGGATTGTCCATGAGGCCGTGGGCTCGAAAAAACGTCCCATTGATTACATTCTTGTCATTCAGGTGGTAGTCCATCTTGGCTACACCGTTGTTTATACTGTCGGTAGTAACCAGGTTCAGGAAAACTGGATTCCCAGTTGTATTCGCCGGAAAGACGGACAGATTGGGGCCTTCCGCGTAGCTTTGGGGAAGGACCGTGCAGTTCGAGGTATTCAGCCCTACGATATGGGCGCTGAGCGGGCTGATCGTCTTGCTGTGGGTCTCCAGGTCGTTGCACGCATCTACGAGGCTGAGTTTCGTGCTCCCAATCGACACCGTCGCTGGAGTCGATGAGGGAGTTATGTTGCCTACGTCGTACCGCAGGCCATCATAGTCCGCAAACCAGAAGAGCTTCCCCTTCAGGATTGGCCCGCCCATATTGCCGCCGAATTGCTCGAGCGATATCGGCTGCTTCGGAAGTGGGGCCTGATCGAAGAAGTTGCGGGCATCCAATCCCGTAGTACGGCCATATGCATAGCCGGTACCGTGCAAACTATTTGTACCGGACTTTACCCCAATGTCGATAATGGCGCCGGCCTTCCAACCGCTTTGCGCCTTCGGATTTGACTCGACATTAAATTCCTGGATGGCATCGACCGGGAAGGCTGTCGAGACATCTCCCGCGGGCATGGAATTATTCACAATGCTCTGGCCCCCGTAGGGCTCGTCTACCCTCAGGCCGTCGATCGTATAGCTGATCTCCTCGGCACGCGTTCCATTGGCGGAGTCGGTGGAACCTCCTCCCCCTTGGATGGAACCAATCGCCGGCCGTAGAGTCATCAAGTTCTTAAAGTTGCGACTCACCAAGGGCAAGGTGCTAATTACCGCTTGGGTGATCGTGCCGCCCACGGTGGCGTCAGTCGTGTCGAGGCTTGGGGCCTCCGAGGTCACGGTGACCGCTTGAGTTTGTGCTCCGGGCGGCAGGGTCGCATCCACGCGAACAGTCTTTCCTACCTCCACGACGATATTGTCATGCTCGACAGTTTGGAACCCAGGGGCAGTCGCCTTTACCGAATAAGTACCCGGATTCAGGTTTGGAGCGACGTACGCCCCGGCATTGTCGGTGGTGAGGGTTCGCGACACGCCTCTCGCCACGTCGGTGACCGTAACCATGGCGCCGACGATGACGCCACCGCTCTGATCAAACACCCCGCCTTGGATTTGTCCCTGATTAGCTGCTTGCGAAAACGCCGGCGCTGCAATAAACAGCACCGACAGCAATAACCCGAATACGGCACCCGACAACCGAAACACCTTCATCATATTGGGCGACGCTGATGATCCCATACGACGACACCCCCGTTTAGAAATCACCTCTGCTGAGGCCGAATTGTCTGGACTCTATTACCGGGTCGCAAAAAATGTCAACGGAAATTTCGGTACAAAAGGCACAAACCGAGCCGGTGAAAGCGAGGAGTTTAACCCTAAATATCGTATTCCGACCTAAAAAATTTCCTTTGACGGGGGCAAGCGTTGACTTCAACGGGAATCGTGCTTTACGATCACGCCAGAGTCGAATTTCTAAAAGCCCTCGGCGCACACCACTTCGGGAGGTTCGCTGTGAACGGCAGGTTATTCGTTGGCTTTGCCTTGATTCTGAGCCTCGGCTTTTCTGTGCCGGCATTCGCGCACCACGGCAATAATTCGTACGACAGCGGGAAGAGAATCACCCAAAAAGGAATTGTCACCCAATGGATTTGGTCCAATCCGCATTGCCTGCTGCGGTACGACGTCAAAGATGAGAACGGCAACGTCGTCCATTGGCTTGCGGAGACCCAAGCTCCCATCAATATGATTTCCAATGGCTGGAGGCAGACGTCTTTCAAGCCCGGCGATGAAATCACCATTACCATCGAGCCTATGAAAAATGGGCGAACTGCCGGCCGCATTGAATATGTCACCTTAGCCAACGGGACGACGTTGCATGGGCAGACCGAATTCAAAGAAGATCAGTACGCACCGAAGAAGTAAGGGAGCTTATTTCAACAGAGTCGCCGATCAGCCAGGCCCTATCGGGCGCCTATTTCGAAGGCGCGTTCGGGTCGGGGCCATCAGTCAAGTTGTTATATCTCATCCGCTCCACGGGCGAGCAGTAAAACTCCATCACATCTGTGCGCGGATCGAGCAGCCGCATACGTAGTTTGTCCAGAGTGGCCCAAGGCTTGGTGTACATTTTCGGATCGTCTATGACTTCCGACAGTTCGAGGGTGTTGTAGTCCACGCGGTGCCATGTTTCCGTCGTTTTGACCTGATCGCTGATGGGCCGGCCGGTGGCATCGAGCCAGACGCGGTCTTCCGGCATGGTGCCGACGGTCTGAACAACCAGGGTCGTATCATCCACCCATTTACCTACCGAATAGCCGTAGAAACGCTGCTCGCGTTGCTCGTTGCCGATTTGGACGCCACCGTCGATCACTTTGGGAAGCTCGCGGCCATCAGTCCAAATGATGCGCCAGCGATTATCGTATTGGTAAAGCACAACGACCTTGACCTCGTCCTGAAAGATCATCGTCTGGCGCAGTTGGTAATGGTTCACATGCGGCATGCCTAAAGGATCGCAGAGCTCCCGCGGATCATTTTCCTGGCCCGGTGGAACGGCGTCGTAGCCCTCTAGAGGCTTATGAGACTTGTACACTTGTAAGCCGTACGGGGTGTAAGGCAACTCGTGCCCGGGCTTGCCATCATTCGGCACCGCTTCCACTCCCCCAGCCTGCACTGCATTGACATACCACATGCCGGAGATGTTGTGGCGGGGAGCCGGAGCTGAGGGCTTCTGATCCTGCGGCTGTTGCTTCTGTTTGCCCGGTGTCGAATCAAACCAGATCCAGCCGTTTTGGGAAAAGCCGGTTGAGCAAAAAATCAATATACTGGCCATCGCGAGCACGATCGTCTTGAATCGCTGGTAATCCATTGGCCCTCCCCGAGATCCCCATTGCAAATGTTGCGTGAATTGCCCAAAAGTTACCAACGAACTTACTTCTTGCCTTTGCTGGCTGCGGCTTCCGCAGCCTCTCTATTTCGAGTGCGGGCAGCTCGTTGTTCTTCTGTTCCGCCGGCTTGGCGCGACCACCGTAAGACCATGGCTCCATCTGCCCGCTTAATCTGGTCGATAACGCTGTTGGCCGCGCCTGACTTGGCCGGGCGCACATACATGATGACTTCATCTCCGGGCTTTAGCGTGTCTTTCGTCATGCCGCCGTCGGCCATCAGTGATTCCGGAGAAGCCAACTCTCCGGTCCACTGCACCAATTTGCCGGCGTCATCTTTAACACTCCAAATGACCAGCACATGCGGATTTCGCCAAACGTATTGCACTACTGTACCCTGTTGTGCAACTTCGGCGTCTTGCCATAGCGCCGTGCCGTGATGTGCCAATGCAGGTGGCACCGTCATGGAAATGAGACCCATTACAAACAGCGCCTTAATGAACATTCTGGTTAGCGACATAGGTCCCTCCTCAGTACCCCTCCTCGTAAATGCTGCCTGAGGCACAAAATCCCGTAATACCTGCTGCTCATTTGTGCGCGTCCGCAGGAACGGTGTTCCCATTATTGAAACTGATGGAGTCCGAAGGGACACACATGTACTCGCCGAGCTCGGCATTCGGACGCAGAGTTGCAATCCCGGTGGTCGACCACGGTTTTGTATATACCTTCGGATCAATCACAGTAAGCGTCGCCTGAAGTCTGCCGTAATCGAGCCGTTTGTAATGTTCGACAACGCGCATTTCAGAAGTGTGCGGAAAGCCGTGACGGCGTCCCCTGCGATCTTCTGAAACCCAGGATCGGTCGTCAAAGCCATTCGCCTCGACCACGAATGTCTCTCCTTCCCAGTGCCCAACTGAATAGCCCATAAACCGCAAGATGGGAGGGTCACTCGGTAATTTACGCCCGTCCGTCCAGATGGTCCGCCAAGTGTGGCTCAACTCGAAAAACTGCAAAGTCCGGTTCGGCAATTGAATGAACTCCATGCCGTAGTTATATGCAAAAGCGCGGGGATAACCGAGCGGATCGCAGATGTTCATCGGATCCTTGGAATTCCAATCCGGCGACTCACTTTTAGTCGCGTCGTAAAGCATCTGTCCGTAGGGTGTAAACGGCGGAAGCGTCTTCAGATCGAGTTCGATACCGTTGTCGCCCCACACTCCCGAAATGTCGTGCGGGTCGAAAGGATGCGTGTCTACGTTCGCTTTTTTCCGCTCTTCGGCGACGTGAGCGTCGTTTTCGCAGCGCGGACACGTCTTCCACCCTGGCCCGGGTGTAACAACAGGAACTTCGAGGCCCGGTTTTTGAGCCAGCGCAAACTGGGCCGACAGCAGTGCCGGCAAAAACGCAATAAGAGAAATTACGAACTTTCGCATTTGCTTTCGCGCTCCTTGAAACCAGCCGCGCCGCGACGGCTAAACGAGAAACGAAGCTATAGGCCGAATCGCACGCAAATTTTGGCGCAATACTAGCCGAAGCCAGATTCGCATTGCAACGGACCGATCGATGTGAGAGACCTGTTGTGCGTCCCCTGAAAATTCGAATCCGAACGACGCTGCGACCGCAAGCCGCACACGCATTAACTTACTTCGTAAGTCGGTGGTTTGTTTTACAGTAGACCGATGCCGTCAAACGCAGCCATGTCGATCGTGAATTACAGTATCCACGATTAATGGCTGCCGTCTCGCTTCGGTGACCGGCGTTGACAGTGCCGATATACAGATGCAAAATCTGCGCAGCCACTGCGATGTTCGCAACGCAGGTCATCCGAATGCAAACAAAAGTCATAGCGGCGATCGCAGCATTCGCAGCCGTTTTCGCGATTTCAGCCCCGGCGTTCGCTCACCATGGCGGCGCGGCTTACGACATGAGCAATCCCATCACGCTCAAAGGCACTGTTACAGATTTCAGGTTTATCAATCCCCATTCGCTGGTCTTCTTCGATGTCAAGAACGACAAGGAAGAAATCGAACACTGGCAAGGTGAGCTCACCGCCCCCAACAAACTGGCGCGAGCGGGATGGACCAAGCACAGCCTCAATCGCGGTGATCAGGTGACGATTACGGGCGCTGTTGGCAAAAACAATGCCCATGCGCTGGCAATTCGAAAATTGATTGGGCCAAACGGACAGCCCCTGCAACTTTTCGAAGAATAAATTTGCCGGCAACCCGACAGAACAAAGGAGCCTACGATGGGTTCGATACGGAAGATAAGCAGGAGAGCTTTGGTGAAGTCTGGGCTAGCTTCGGCGGGCCTTCCCATAGTTGCGAAAGTTTTGGGTTCCCCCGCCACTGCTCAGGCGCAGCAAGGGCAGGAAAAATCTGATCCGTCGTTCGCGGCTGTGCCGGGACAAAAGGGCGTTCAGGATGTCTTCGGAGCTTATGATGTAGACCCTAATTGGCCTCAGCCCCTATCAGCGCTGCCCGGCAACGAAGAGTGGACGTGGGGCTCAGGCGAAGGCATCTTCGCCGAGAGTCCCGACCGCGTGTTAATTCTGCAACGCGGCGAACTGCCGAACATTAAGCGGCCAAAGGAAATTGACCTGCCGCAACTTGGGCCGAGCATGGGTTTTCCCATCGGCCGCTTGCCATGGCGCGATGCAACGTCCGCCAGCCCGCCAGGTCCGCTGGACGGTCCGAATCACGGCAAGGAGAACGTGGACTGGCGCTGGAACCACTGCATTGTCGGCGTAAACGCCAAAGGCGAAATTAAAGAGACTTGGCCGGAATGGGACAGCATGTTGCGTCGGCCTCATGCGATTTACGTCAATCCTTACGACAAAGAGAAATATGTCTGGCTGGTGGACGATTATCGCCACGCGATTTTCAAGTTCACTCACGATCTCAAAAAGCTAGTCCTGACGATTGGGACTCCCAACGTCATGGGCGCTGATGCCACGCACTTCTCTCGACCTACGTACCTGGCCTGGCTACCCGACAGCACGATGTTTGTCGCCGACGGATACATCGGTACTCGCGTGGCCAAGTTCGACAAGGACGGCAAGTTCCTGATGGATTTCGGAAAGAAGGGAAATCCTCCGAACGAAACCCGTGGCGGCTATTTGAATGGTGTGCACGGAGTCGCCGTAGACGTTCCTTCCGGGCGAGTTTTCGTCAACGACCGCTATAACCATCGCGTCCAGGTGTTCGATACCAATGGCAAGTTCGTGAACCAGTGGAAGGTCGGCGATCCACCGTCCGATGTTCACTGCCTGCATCTATCAGCGCGTGATCGGCACCTTTGGCTTTTCGATCGCGGCACAAACAAGATGATCAAATACGACTTGGACGGAAACTTCCTCTACGCCTGGGGCACCTTCGGCGATTTCCCGGGCGGTTTCTGGGGAGTGCACGGCATGCACGTCGACCAGGAAGGAAATCTGTACACCGCCGAGGTCGATAACGGACGCGCGCAGAAGTTCACTCCGAGAAAAGGCGCGAATCCGGCCATGCTCATTGGCCCCGACGTTAAACCTGTCTGGTCTTAACCGTCGAATAGCGACCGAAGGTATTGACCCACGGCTCCTCTCGGCTAATAACTCGCTTTCCGCCGAGTGTTCCTGTTGACAAACGTCGTTGGGCAACAGCATTTCCGCGCACGATTGGTGTCGGTGTATTATGCGGTCCGTTCGACCCATGTTCAGCAGGCAAAACATAGATTCGAGCGCGCCCGCTCAGATGACTCAACGCTATGCGAGGCGCTCACGGTGGTATCGATTTCTCCGTCCCCCACTCCCGCTTGTTTACAACCGCAGCGAATCGTTTTTGCCTGACTGCACTGGTATAAAGTTGTTTTTAGGTGGAGCGGGCGCGGTAGCTCCAAAGTCGTTCGTGAATGTAGATATTGTCGCTTTTGCGGGGTCGATGTTGTTGCGGACATCGAGCGACTCCCCTTCGCGGATCATTCGATTGCAGCCATCGAATGCGATGCTGTGTTGGAGCACGTACGTCATCCTGCGAAGGCGGTAGCTGAATGCTTACGGGTCCTACGTCCCGGCGGCTACATGCATGTGGTGGTTCCCTTTTGCCACCCATTTCATGCGTATCCTGATGATTACCAACGCTGGACGATCGAAGGGCCGAAGCGAAATGCTAAATGACTTTGAGATTGTGCACGTGGGCGTACGAACAGGACCGACAGCTACGCTGCTGGCTTTTCTTCTCGAGTACGTTAAAATTCTAACTCTCAAAAAGCTGGAAACGCTTTCTTACGCGGCATTCGGTTGGCTTGTGTGGCCGCTGAGGTATATAGACTTCTGGCTTATTGAACGTTCCGGCGCCTACATATTAGCGAATCACATTTATGCACTCGTTCGGACACCGCTAGGGTGATTTGCGGTGTCGTTTGTCGAGAAGTGCGCCCCTCGAGAGCAGGGGGATAGATATTTTTTACAGCAAGTGCTCAGGCTGATCATCTCGCAACGCCGCACTTATCGGACCACTTCGAAAAAAAGAGATTCGTACTTTTGTGCCGTGTCGTCCCAAGCGAATAACCGCGCGGCACGTTCGCGCGCTTTTCGCCCAAGTTCTCGACGCACGGCTGGCTCGTTTAGGAGGCGGGAGATTTCACCGGACAGGTGAGCTGCTTCTGCCCGAAACGGTACTCCGCCTTCGCCAGCTGTTTCGCGGTTTTCGGGTGTGTCGAGATATAGGAGCGGCTTTTCAGCAGCCATCGCTTCTATCAGAGCAGGGTGAACACCGCCAACTTCGCACCCGAATACATACAAGCCTGCATTGCGGAGGAGTTCCCAATAACTGGTCCCATAGACGGGACCGAGAAAAAGGACGCGGCGATCGGCTAAAGCCTTTAGTCGCTCGACATAAGCAGGTTTATAGCTATTACCGCCAACGATCACGAGGGGCCAATCGGTTTGCACTTTGCTGTAAGCCTTCACTAGGAGCTCGGGATTATTCTCGGGTTCGAGACGGCTGACGTACAGAATAAATCGATTCACTGGCAAGTCGGGTAACTTGGGGATGGCTCCGTCAACCGAACTGCCGTTTGCTGGCTCTTCTGCTCCGTAGGTGATCATCGCGGAACGGCGGCGGTAATGGCGCCAATAGTAGTCGTGCATGATTCGCGAATCGGTGACAATGCGTGTAGGCGTGAAGGCCGAGAAGAGCTCGCAAATGTACAAGGCCGATTGGCCGAGGAGATTCCACTTCTTACGTTTGCGATCGAAGCCGTCAACGTTGAGAACGGTTGGCTTGCCAAAGAGACGCGGAATCCAGGCGATCGGACCGTTGGCGACGTTGCAGATGAAGACGACATCCGCGGGAGTGAAAGAGACGTGAATAAGCGAGAGGAACGTGTGAAAGGCCGTGTCAAAGTGCTTCCGTGATATGGTCGGAAGGATGACGCGGCGAACGCCTGGAGCGATCACGTCGTCCGCCCTCGTGAATGGTCGGCGACAATAAACCGTGACCTCGTGACCACGAGCGGCAAGACGCGCCGATAATTGCTCGGCGAGCGTTTCAAAACCGCCATAGCGGGCGGGAATGCCGCGCGTACCGACGATGGCAATGTTCATGGACTTCGCGATTGAGTTTATCGGTCGAGTTTCCAAACGGCAATTATGTCCGGATTCCGGCGTGTTGCAAGCTGCGCGGCGACAGAAGCGCCGGTAACTTGCGGAGAACTCATCCAGCACATATATATTGCCGGTACAGGCCGCATCGGGTGCCGAAGAGAGACATGCGAATTCTTCTCGTAACAAATGACCGCCTGGGACGGGAACGCGCGGGACCGGCAATCCGTTGTATCGAACTGGCGAAAGTTCTAGCCCGCGAGCATGAGGTGACAATCGCCTCCGGAGTCCCCGGGGATATCGAGCTTCCAGGAATCCCCGTGATCTTCGACGCGATGCGTAATCCCGCCGTATTACGCTCGGCGGCACGTCGAGTGGACATAGCAATCACCCAGGGGCTGGTCCTGGACATTTTTCCTTTTTTACGCCGGTTGTGCCGATATGTGGTCGTGGATCTTTACGATCCGTACCTTTTCGAGCATCTTGCGCAAAAGGGCCGGAGTTTCGCGATCTGGCGTTTTTTGAGACAGTGGCGTCTGCTGAACGACCAGCTACGGCTGGGCGATTTTTTCATCTGCGCGAATGAGCGGCAATGGGACTACTGGCTTGGCTGCCTTTGTGCTCTAGGGCGGCTGACGCCGGAGGAGCATGAGCGCGACCCCAGTTTCCAAAAATTGCTTTCCATTGTGCCTTTCGGAATTGGATCGCAGCCTCCCCGGCATGAGCGCACTGTCATGAAGGGAGTGATGCCTGGTATTTCAAGTAACGATATCCTCCTCCTCTGGGCGGGAGGAATTTGGCAGTGGTTCGATCCTTTAACAATTATTAAGGCAATGGGCTTACTTAGGGACCGCGTCGATATCAAACTGTTGTTCATGGGCACCCGGCATCCGAATCCGGACATCCCGGAGATGCCCGTAGTTGCGGAATCGCGGAAAGTGGCACAGGACCTTGGGATATTAGGTCGCAGCGTATTTTTCAGGGATGGCTGGGTACCCTTTGATGAGCGGCAGAATTTTCTGCTCGAGGCAGATATAGGCGTTTCGGCGCACACGAACACCGTCGAAACGCGGCTCGCTTTTCGCACGCGCGTCCTCGATTACGTTTGGGCGGGGCTGCCGATGATACTGACCGAGGGCGACTACTTTGCTGAGATGGTTTCTCGTGAAAACGTTGGAAAAGCGGTTGCGCCGGGAGATGCGGAGGGCTGGAAAGGGGCTATCCTCTCGTTAGCTGTAAGCTCCGCAGAGCGTCAAGCGATGAGATTGCGGCTATCAGTTTTGCGTGAGCGATTTCACTGGGGCAAGGTGGCTGGGCCTCTGGCCGATTATTGCCGGGATCCTCACCACACTCGAGGGCTCTCAGGTTTCCGGATCGGCCTTTCCCGTTTTTTGACGACTGCGTACGGGCACCTGCTGCGTCTACGAGCCAGGAAGCCGATATTGCCCGTCTCGCCGCGAAAGCATTCGAGAGAAGCAAAATTTATGGATAATAGATATCCTCACACCGAGGACGACGACGGCCAGAGATCGGGCCCGTTGAAATCAGGCTTAAAGAGGTCGGATGCGACAACTGGTGATCGAAGCCTGGAAAAATAGAGAGCTGATCTGGGCGCTAGCGGTAAAAGAGCTGAGGGTGCGATATAAGCGCTCAGCCCTCGGTTTTTTATGGGCATTGCTCAATCCTTTGCTCATGATGCTGATCTTGACTATGGTGTTTTCCGCGGTGATGAGAGTGCCGGTGCACGATTATCCCATCTTTCTGATCAGCACTCTGCTTCCGTGGACCTTCTTTTCGCAGTCCCTCGCATATTCGGCCGACTCGATTGTGAGCAATGGCGAGCTTCTGAAAAAGGTGTACGTGTCGAAGTCCGTTTTCCCAATCGCTGCCGTGGTTTCCAACCTGATCAATTTCTTTCTCTCGATGATTCCGCTGGTTTTGCTGCTCGTGATCTTCCGATTTCCGTTTTACTGGACCTGGCTCTACCTGTTAATACCCCTGATCAGCCTAATTCTATTTACGCTGGGCTGCAGTTTTTTCTTCTCCATGGTGAATGTTTTCTTCCGGGACATGTCGCATATTCTTCAGGTAGTTCTGCAGGCTTGGTTTTATTTCTGCCCGATCATCTACTCTTTGGATTTTGTGCCGGCGCGATACCGGATGTTATTTCGGCTAAATCCGTTACTCTATCCACTCAACGGCTTTCGACTTGCGATCTACTACGGCCTGCTGCCAACAGCCCAATCTATGGCGGTATCTCTCGTATGCGGGATCATGGCACTAGTGATTGGATATGGATTGTTCCGTCGTTCTCAGGACATGCTGGTCTTTTATGTCTAGAGTAGGAGCAATTTCGGGTTCACAGCGGATTTATTTTCAGCAGGTCGTAGAACGCTTTCGCCTGATTCAGGAACGCCCCGACACGCTCCGTGAGGCTTTTGCGCATCTATTCCGTAACCGGGTCAGCTACCATGACTTTGAGGCGCTTAAAGGCATTTCTTTTGTAATCTCTGAAGGTGAAACCGTGGCGATAGTCGGGCGCAACGGCTCAGGCAAAAGCACTATCCTCAAAATTATTGCGGGAGTCTACCGTCCAACTGCGGGGTTGGTTAAAGTCTCTGGCAAGGTATCAGCGTTAATCGAACTTGGGGCCGGCTTTCACCCGGATTTGACGGGCCGGGAAAATATAATTTTGAATGGCCTCTTACTGGGCTTATCGAGACAGGAGATTCGTTCGCGCGAACAGAAAATTCTGGACTTTGCCGAATTAGGAGAGTTTATCGATTCACCCGTAAAGCAGTATTCGAGCGGGATGTATGCCCGGTTGGGTTTTGCGGTGGCTACAGAGGTTGATCCGGACGTTCTGCTCATCGATGAGATTCTTGCCGTTGGTGATGCGCCTTTTCAAGAAAAATGTCTCGCCAAAATCGATGAGTTTCGTGAGCGAGGTAAGACCATCGTCTTCGTATCCCATGATTTGGATGCGGTTCGGCGGCTTTGTCCCAGGGCTCTCTTAATTCATGAAGGCGTGCTCCGTCTGGACGGAAGCACGGATCAAGTTTTGGCGGAGTACGAGGGCGTTTTGCAGCAAATCAGCGCCTGAGCGTTTTTTAGAGGTGTGGTTCACAAATCCGGCAGTATTCCCGAAGGAACACAGCCGTTGCCGCAGCAGGAGCATAGACGAATTGCCAGATCAAGAAAACATTCGTGAGCATGCGCCTGGTCGACAGGAAAAGCCACCGGAACGTGCTGCCGATGACCACGCCGATAGCCTAGCGCCCTTCACAGACGCTGAAGATCAGCAACAGGGAGAAGGGGATATCCTTGTTCACGAGGAACTCCCAACCGGCGATCTTCGAAGCGAACTGCAAGCCGCAAACAGGAGACTTGAGGAAGCGTCGCGCAAGCTTCATCTGCTCGCGAACGAAAAAGCGGAAATCGAAGCCGAGATTGAAGGCATACGTCGATCGACTGCTTGGAGATTCGTGACAAGATTTCGACGACTGAAGAGCTGGCTGCTGCCGCCGGGAACCCGCCGGCGCCGCTCGTATGACGGGGTAATGATCCGGTTCGCGCCAACGGCACAAGTTAGCGTCTCAAGACCTCACGGGGAGCGGCCGCAATCGTTGCAACAGCGAACCCCAGCAGTCAGCGTTGACCAATCGATTCCTGGCGACGGGCCGTGTTGCTCGATCGTGATCCCGGTGCGGAATCGATCTATCTTCACGAAGGCTTGTTTGTTGGCGGTCGAGAGATCGGTAAGCCCTGAGAAGCTTCCATACGAAGTGATCGTAGTGGATGACGGTTCGACTGACGATACTCCCGCGCTTTTAAACTCCTGGTGCCTGTCACGAAAAAATGCGCGGGTACTGCGTCGGGCGAAAAATTCTGGCTTTTCGTGCGCGTGCAATGAAGGGGCACGCATAGCGCGAGGACGTCACCTCCTCTTTTTAAACAACGACACTCTGCCAACACCGGGCTGGCTTGAAAAAATGCTTGAATTAGCCACAGCGGAGCCCCGAGTAGGAGTCGTGGGGAGTAAGCTACTGTTCCCGCACGGGCGAATTCAGCACATCGGTGTAGCCTTCGATGAAGACAAAAATCCAAGCCATATCTATCGAGGATATCCGCCCGATATTCGGCCCGCGAAGGTTTCACGCGAGTACCAAGCCGTTACTGGGGCTTGTCTCTTGATAAACAGAGAACTTTTCTGGTCTGTAGGCGGACTAGACGAAGCTTTTAGAAATTCTTACGAAGACATTGATCTTTGTCTGAAAGTACACGCGCTGGGCTACCGCATACTAGTCTGCGCCGATTCAACTATCTATCATTTCGAGAGCATTAGCGAAAACCGGCAGGCGCACGAGTTTCGCAACCGAGCGCTCCTTAAAGTGCGCTGGGGGCAGCTTGTCGTTTCTGATATTCAACATTGGTATGCTGTCGATGGCATCACGAGGGTTTCACCCGCTTATGATACTTGGTATCGTAAACCCGAAAGATCGTTAAAGCGTCTTTGGAGTAAGGTTTACAGTGGTCCCCTCGACGATGGAGAGTTCAGCGCCGTTTCCAGTGACGAGTGAAACAAACTGATAATACGACATCCGATCTTATTAGACGAATGAAGAGAGACATTTCATGCGTAATGGCCCTGCATTCCCACGGTTTGATCGTGCACAAGAGAGCCAGGAGTCTTATAAAGCCGTTTCTCGCGAGCAGCAAATCATTGACTTTGCCGAACTCGGAGAACTTATCGACTCTCCCGTTAGGCAATACTCGAGCGGTATGTATGCACGGCTCGGTTTCGCGGTAGCTACGGAGGTCGACCCTGACATTCTGCTGATCGACGAGATACTGGCAGTGGGAGACGCACCGTTTCAGGAGAAATGCTTAGCGAGGATTGACGAGTTCCGCCAGAAAGGCAAAACTATTGTTTACGTCTCGCATGATTTCTGTTCCGAGCGTAGACTTTGTGATCGAGCGCTTTTGATTCAGGACGGAAATTTAACAGCAGACGGGATTCAGCTTACTTTTGAGGGCTTCATGTGATTGAACCTATTGACAAAATGCGCAGCGCCAACCATAAAGCAGCGCTGCCAAAGGAGCAAATTCGACTGCTACAGCCCGCCATTTCTGTCGTTATACCTTGCCATAATCACGGTGATTATCTTGATGAGGCAGTGCAATCAGTGGAGCAGCAAACGTTTAGACGGTTCGAGATCGTCATCATTGATGATGGCTCAAATGACGAGGAGACTCTCCGAAAGCTAAACAATTATGATCGACCAAACATCAGGTTGATTCACACCCCTCACTTGGGATTGCCAAATGCCAGAAATGCCGCAATTCGAGCAGCCCGAGGCAAGTATATCTTGCCTTTGGATGCGGACGATAAGATTGACAAAACGTACCTGCAAAAAGCTATTCATATTTTAGACGCAAATGAGAATGTCGGAATCGTTTATTCAAAGGCTGACCTCTTCGGCGAAGGCTCAGGGGAGTGGAAACTGCCGCCTTATCATTTTCCTGAAATCCTCTTTGGAAACGCTGCACATTCGTTGATGACGTGGACATAGGCCCGGATCGCTTCCCCGCGGCGCGCCTTCTCAGGACCGGAGCCGAATAATACGGCAAAAGCTCGTAATGCCATGCCAATCGCAATCGCAACCCGAAGTATGGCTACTGAGATCCAATTTCCGTGTTTGCGCCAATAGCGCAGCAGGTTCTGATACCAAAATATTTGGCGATCACCGATCGCGATCTGATTCACACTATGCCCGCCAACATGCAAAAAACGGGCGTTTGGGCAGTACTGGATCTTCCACTTCTGTTTTGAAATACGCTGGCAAAGGTCAACGTCCTCAAACCACATTGGAGGGTTCGACGAACGTTTTTTTCCGGTGTTCTCCCAAATCTCTCGCCGGACCGCCAGGCAGGCGCCCGCCGGCTGGTCAACTTGCTGTGGTTTCGAGTAATCCAAGTCGAGGCAGCGGTAGTGGCGGTTTACTGGATTATTTGGCCATACGCGGTTGAGCAGCAGGATCTCCGCAACCATCGAAAGAGTGGTCGGAAAACGACGTACCGAAAATCCACGCTCAATTTCGCCGGCCATGCCCACAAGAACGCCACCGACTGCCCCCACATCATGCTGGTCTAAGATCTTCGTAAGCGCATCAAGTGCGGCTGGTTGCGCGATTGCGTCTGGATTGAGAAAAAGAATGATACTACCGGCGCCCAAGAGCGCGCCCTGATTGGCGGCCGCCGCAAAGCCCAGGTTTTCGCGATTACTGACTACCAACACATCTGGATCTGCTTTTCGAGCTTCAGCGACGCTTTCATCTTGCGAGGCATTATCAATGACAATACGCTTCCACGCAGATTCCTTTCGAAGCGCAGCTAGACAGGTTCCTATCTGTTCGGCAGAATTGTAGGTCACAATTACGACAGAACCTGCAAACATGACGAGAAATTATATCAGTCGGCCGCCAAACTCCCTGCCTGAGGCAGTCTGGGTTTACGGCTCTCACCAATGAACTTCCAACTGCTGCGAACGCAGCTCAGAAAGTATTTCTGGTACTGCAGGATTTATGGCGTTCAAAGCGCCACCAGGCTGGCAATCCGCAGGTTGAAAAAGCGTGATATTCCCTCACGCATATCGCATCTTCCGGTGCCCAATTTGCAGATACCTGGGACGCAAGAAAACCTGCCGCTCATCGACAGAAAAATCTCTGCAATTATTCCGACACTCAATGCGGGGGATCAATTCCCTCTTCTGTTGCGTAAACTCAAAGCGCAGAAGGGAATTCGCCAAATCGAAATCGTGGTAGTGGATTCAGGCTCTTCCGATGATACGGTTCCTTTCGCTAAACAGCACGCGGCCACGGTAGTCGAGATCGCGCCAGAATCCTTTAATCATGGGCTGGCCAGAAATATAGGAGCCGAGCAGGCGACGGGCGACTATCTGCTCTTTACGGTGCAAGACGCGTTGCCTATGACTGAGCAGTGGCTTTGGGAACTGGCCCGCGTGTTTGAGAGGAATGACGTAGTTGTCGTGAGTTGCGGGGAGTTCCCCCGTTCAGATTGCGATTTGTTTTATCGCTTGCTTATGTGGTGCCATTACCGGCATTTGCATCTCGACCAGGATCGATTCTTAGGCTGGGATGAGTCCTGTAGCTCCGATATGGGGCTACGGACAAACAGCGGAATTAGTGACCTCGCCGCACTTTTTCGTGAGGATATCTTCCGAAGGTACAAGTACCACAATGGCTTCGCGGAGGATCTGGAACTCGGGAAACGCCTAATCAAAGATGGCCATCGCCTTGCGTTTCTTTACAGCACTCGCGTTCTCCATTCCCACAACCGGCCCGCCTACTATTATCTGAAAAGAGGCTACGTAGATTCAAAATTCCGGAACGAGGTCTTCCCGGGCGCACTGATTGAGATCTCGGATGGTGCGGCTCTGATGCGAGACATTGTCGCGGTATATGAGAGAACCCGATCAGTTGCCCATACGATTTGCCGCAACAGCTCTTGCCAGTCCGTCAGCGAGCTAATCGATCGCATCAGGGCTCTTTATCATCAAGTTCCAGCTGGGTTAATCGCAGCCGAAAACACGCCCGGAGACGATCGTTTTGATGAATTCGTCGGAACGCTGGCGGCAAACTGTAAGCTTAACGACGATCGCTACGATGCTAAGACAAACATGATTCTTCCGCATCTGTTGGCGCATATAGCGGAGCTCGAAAACTATCTTTCGGGCATATACGAGACAATAGATTCCGACCTTATCAACGAAGTGGCAAGTGCCCTAAGGAAGATGGTGGCTCTTCACGCTGGCAATCATATGGGATACTGGTATGCGACCGCATTGGACAGCGGCAGGTGCGACGGCTGGCTGCTACAAATCGACAAGATGCTCCAGAGTGGAGTCTAGAGTCGCCGGTGAAAATTCTTTATCTGGTGCATCAGTTCTTTCCCAGATTTTCCTCCGGCACAGAACGATTTGTGCTAAACCTTGCTTCGAGTGTGCAGCGCGACGGGCAGTCGGCTCAAGTAATCACGTACGACTTGTTCAACCCTGAGCCGTTCCATTCGCGCGATCAGCTTTCCGTCAGAAAATATAGCTACAAAAACATTCCTGTCGTTGCGCTCCGACACAGGAAGATGCCCATCGACGTGCATACCTCTTGCGAAGATCCTGAAATCTATCGTTTTGCGCTGAAGTTTCTGCGAGAAAACACACATTACGATGTGCTGCATTGCGCGCACCCGATGAGACTCACATCGTTTCTTCGCGCGGCTGGGCAATTAAACTTGCCCTATGTCTTGACACTTACGGATTTCTGGCTGATGTGCCCGAAGATTTTCCTGCAAACAAGTGCAGGCAGTTTGTGCACAGGGCCCGAAAGCGGGCAGGTCTGCGGCAAATTATGCCCTGAACTCGATTCGATGTTGGTTCGCGACCGACTTGAACATGCGAAAGAGATCCTTTTCGCCGCACAGGAAATTATCAGTCCTTCACGGTTCTTGGCTGCTCTTTTCAGAAAAGAATTTCCCGAACTTAATGTTTCTGTTGTCCCTCACGGAATTGATGCTCGGTTCCTTAAGCAAAATACCCGAACATACGCGAAAGGAGACCAGGTGATCTTCGGCTACACAGGTGGATTCGCACCCCACAAGGGAGTCCACCTATTGGTTCAGGCGTTTCGAAACATGCCCGCCCGGAATATCAAGCTCAAGCTGTTCGGCGGTTACTCTCATGAAATAGGGTATACACAAAAACTCTTGGAGATCGCGGAAGGCGATAATCGGATTCAGTTCTGCGGCACGTATGAACCGTCGGCGCTCGCGGACGTCTTACGCGGGCTTGATGTATTGGTAATTCCATCCGTCGTATATGAGAGTTATTCACTTTCACTTCACGAAGCTTTGGCCTCCAATACCGCCGTCATTACTTCTAATATCGGAGCGGCAGTCGAAGAAATCACGGATTTGAAAAACGGGTTCACGTTTGATGCGGGAGATGGAGTCGACTTGAAAAGGAAAATGGAATCCATTGCCGAAGACCCATCGATCTTAAATGAGATCAAATGCAATCTGCGAGCACAAATTCCCGTGCTCGTTGAGGAAGAGGCGTTTATTTACGAACGTATATACTTGAGAGGGTCTGCCGCAGCGAGTAAGCGCGGTAAGGTATAAGCATTACCCTTCCTTACTACGCCGTTGACACTCGCAACTATGGGCTATAAGGTCAACTGATCCGAACGAGCGTGGGCTGGTGATCAACGCTTAATGTGGCAGTTATTTAAAGAAATCACTAAGAACCGTGAGCTTATCTGGGCGCTTGCAGTAAAAGAGCTGCGCGTCCGGTATAAACGATCAGCGCTTGGGTTTCTATGGGCTTTACTGAACCCTCTGCTGATGATGATCATTTTGACCATGGTGTTCTCCACGGTGATGCGTGTGCCAGTCCACGATTATCCGATATTCCTGATAAGCACCTTATTACCTTGGACGTTTTTCTCTCAATCGCTCGCCTATTCGGTTGAGTCCATCGTAAGCAACGGCGATCTCTTGAAGAAAATATACGTAGCTAAATCCGTTTTCCCGCTTGCCGCGGTCGTTTCGAATCTTATCAATTTTCTTCTGTCGATTATCCCGTTGGTTTTACTGCTCGCTGTGTTCAGATTTCCGCTTCATTTGACCTGGTTTTATCTTCTCGTGCCGTTCGTTAGCTTGGTTTTGTTTACCCTCGGCTGCGGCTTTTTCGTTGCCATGGTAAACGTCTTTTTCCGGGATATGTCCCATATCTTGCAAATTTTATTGCAGGCTTGGTTCTATTTTTGCCCAATTATTTACTCGCTCGATTTCGTACCGCCCCGCTACCGAACGCTCTTCCGGCTGAATCCACTCGCATATCCGCTAAACGGTTTTCGCTTGGCGATCTATTATGGGCAGCTTCCGTCGGTACAATCGATGGCGATGTCGTTAGTGTGTGGTATCGTCGCACTCGTCCTCGGATATAAACTGTTTCAGCGTTCTCAAGACTCGCTGGTCTTCTATGTTTAGCTTATATGCCTGAATTCGACGGGCACGCAAACGCGGAGCGAATCCGATTCGAAAACGTTGTGCAGCGCTTCCGGCTGATTCAGGAGCGGCCGGACACGTTGCGTGAAGCCTTTGCCCACTTGTTTCGGAATAAGGTCAGCTATCATGATTTTGAAGCCCTCAAAGGAGTCTCGTTTGTAATCCGTGAGGGTGAAACCGTTGGCATCATCGGTCGCAATGGATCCGGAAAGAGCACGCTTCTCAAAATCACCGCCGGCGTATACCGGCCCACGGCAGGCCAAGTAACGGTCTCTGGGAAGGTAGGAGCGCTTATCGAGCTAGGTGCTGGATTTCACGCTGATCTAACCGGGCGCGAAAACATTGTGCTTAACGGCCTTTTGCTGGGACTATCTAAGAATCAGATTCAGGCGCGGGAACAACAGATTTTGGAATTCGCTGAACTGGGTGAGTTTATCGACTCGCCAGTTAAACAATACTCGAGCGGAATGTTTATGCGTTTGGGATTTGCTGTCGCTACGGAAGTCAACCCAGATATTTTGCTGATCGATGAAATTCTGGCTGTCGGAGACGAGGCCTTCCAAAAAAAGTGTACCGCCCGAATAGAGGAATTCCGGGAACGTGGTAAGACAATTATTTTCGTGTCGCATAATCTGGCGGCAGTTCGTCAACTTTGCGAACGCGTTCTTCTGATCGATCGCGGGATTCTTCACGGAGATGGCGCTGCGGGTGAAATGATCGCGCGATATGAGGATCTCGTGCAAGGGAATGTAAACTCCACGGTGGGATCAACCTAGGTTTGAATTTCATCGGCAGAGCGCCATTCTTATAATGCGAAATCGGGTCGCCAGTCCGTTGGATCATCCAACACGTGAATTGCGCTATGCGAAGCTTGTGGGAGTCCTATCATATGCTCTGTTACGGCCCCTGGGTTCGCGATGAACTGGCGATTTGCATGTGTTCTGGTGATGATCATTCGGTGAGAACATGGCTCTTTGTGGCCGATCGAACGCCATTTCCTGTATAACGTATGGTCGCGTCTACGAAACAGATTCACCTTGCTGAAATAAAACTCCTATGAATAATTACGGCCTGAAATCAGCTCAACCTATCATGAAGAACCCGACTGAAATACCGGCAGGGGACTATATATCTCAGGGGCTACAGGTTGTTATTCCCGACGAATTCTTCCCGAACATGATTCTCGGGGATAAAGCAAGTCACCCGTGGCCGTATCTCCGCCGTTGCGTGGAACACAATTGGTACTGCGACCGACGTGCGCCACAGGTAGGATTTTTGAATAGAGACGAAGCCGTCCTACTTTACAATTTAGCGCTGCCTTTTTCAGGCAAGCCTGCCCTCGAGATAGGCTGTTGGATGGGCTGGTCGACATGTCACCTGGCACTTGCGGGTGTGGCGCTCGACAGTGTGGATCCCGTACTGCGGAATCCGGAAAATGCCGCCAGCGTTCGTGACTCGCTGCGGCGGGCGGGTGTTCTCCAGTCCGTGAGGTTGTACACGCTGTCTAGTCCGGAGGGGATCAAGCACGTCGCAGATCTCACTGGATCCCCATGGAACTTTTTCTTCATTGACGGTGATCATGAGGCGGCTGCGCCCGAGCGAGATGCACGAGAGTGCCTCATACATGCCGCGGCGGACGCTATGGTGGTGTTCCATGATCTCGCGTCGCCGAATGTCGAGCGGGGTCTGGACGTATTCCGCCAAGAAGGATGGGAAACGCTCATTTATCAAACCATGCAGATTATGGGCTGTGCTTGGCGTGGAAACGTTAAGCCCGTCTGCCACATTCCCGACCCATCTGTCGTCTGGAGTCTACCGGCCCATCTTGCAAAATATCGTGTCAGCGGTGCTTCTGTTGAATCGGAACTCAGCCGCCTAAGCCAACTGCTTTCCACCATCGAGACCGAATCGGCGAAGTGGAAAGTAGAGAGTACCCGTTTGCAAATACAGCTGAGCGCACGCGAAACTGAGATGGTGCGGCTCCAAGCAGAGGTGAGCGCACAGGAAAGCGAAACCGCCCGGCTCCAGGCAGAGCTAGATACGCAAAACGCTGCGATCAAGAGCTTACGGACGGATCTGGCGAAAAGCAAAGCGGCTGGCCGGGATCTTGCGCGAAGTGCTACCAGCTTCGAGGCAGCTCTGAATTCGGTCCGCGATTCTCGGTCATGGAAAATCACGGCGCCTTTACGTGCGTCAAAAAGGGCCATATTCAGGTTAATTCCGCCGCGCGGTGCTGGAGTTCCTAAAAATACAAAAGTTCGAACAGGCGAAGCAGTTGTATCCGCGCCTACGCTAAAAAGGGCAGTGCAGTGGTTGCCGAAACCGTGCCAGCGATTGCTAGTTGAAGCATACCGCAAACGAGCAATTCTCAAATCGGGCCTATTTGATGCCGAATACTATTTGGCGCAGAATCCAGAAGTGGCTAAAAAACGTATCGACCCGCTACGGCACTATCTGATGATCGGTGCCGCCGAAGGACGCGATCCTAGCCCCAGGTTCGATACTTCATTTTATCTGGAAATCTACCGCGACGTAGCAGAAGCGCGCGTTAATCCCTTAGCACATTACGTGACGCGTGGCGTGAAGGAAGGGCGCTATCCGCAACCTCCTACTTCTGCTTTTTCGGTCAGCGGCGGGGTTGTGCCCCCATCGTCTCGCTCCTCTCCTCAGGGAGTTCCCGGAAATGGGTTCAGTCCTGTTTGTGCACCCGTAGTCTCATTTGAAGCCGACGTCTGCATTGTAACGCCTGATATTGTAGGCCCTGTGAAGAACGGCGGCATCGGAACCGCTTGTTATCATTTCGCGCGCGCACTGGCTGAAGCGGGTCAAGCTGTGACTATTTTGTTCACGGGTGATCTCACCGATGATCAAAAGACCCACTGGCGTAGGGTTTATGACGAGATGCAAATTAGTTTCATTGCGCTCTCAGACACCGAGCCTGAGAAGCATCCTGTGTGGGGCTCAAGTTGGTTCCTGGAGCGGTCCTGGAGAGTTTTCCAGTTCCTCAGGGATACGAAAGTAAAGGTCATTCACTTCCAGGACTGGCAAGCCAATGGATTCTGGTCCATTAAAGCTAAGCGAGTAGGATTAGCTTTCAATGATACGATTTTGACGGTAATGACTCAGTCTTGTACGAAATGGATTAACGATGGCATGCAGCAGTTCGGTGCCGATCCATTCGAAACGGCGAAGCTCATTTGGGCTGAAACATACTCGATTGAGAATTGCGATGTGCTGCTCAGCCCTAGTCAATACATGTTGAGTTGGCTAGCCGAAAATCAGATTCGTTGCCCCGATAGGAAGGTCCTCACACCTTATGTGTATACTGACCGTGAAGCATCTCGCAGTCGGGACTCTATTCAGGTCGACAACGATCACCTTATCTTCTTTGGGCGCCTTGAGACTCGCAAGGGGCTGCACGTTTTCGCGGACGCGCTGCGGCTGCTCAGGCGGGATGGCGGAGAGCTTCCCAGACGAGTGTCATTCGTGGGGAAGCATGCCTCCGTGTTCAACCAACCGAGTTCTGATTATGTTAAGCAACTGAAAAACGAGTTCAAGGGCATTCAATTTCGCGTTTTGGATGAGTTTGATCACGAGGAAGCCCTCAGGTATATCCGAGAGAGTCGCGGATTGGTCATTATCCCTTCACTAGTTGATAACTACCCCTTGACAGTGCTTGAGTGTATTGAGAATGCAATACCCTTTTTTGCTGCGGCAACGGGTGGAATACCCGAGATGATTGATGAACGGATTTCATTCGAACCCACTGCTCCTGCATTAGCTAAGTGCCTAGCAGGCCGGAACATAATCGACCACAGCCAAATGAATCATAAGTACTCGGCGGCGCACGCAAAAGACGCATGGCTAAACTTGCATCATGAGCTGTTGGGCGTCAGTAATCGGGGTGATGGCGAACGCCGCCGGATGGTTTTGGAGGGCGGGAAGGTCAGTGTCTGTATACCATTTTTCAATCTTGAGAAATATCTCGAGACACTGGCCCTCGCCTTCTCGAAACAACGTTATCCGAATTTCGAGGTGATTTTTGTTAATGATGGGAGCTCAGTCGAGGCCTCTCGCGAATTCGACCGCATCGCCGCAGAAACGCGCGATGCCCGCTTTCGGTTTTTCACCACCGACAACAAGGGTGTCGGGCCAGCCCGCAACTTTGCTGCCGAGCAGGCCACTGGGGAGCTATTGCTTTTCTTCGATGCCGACAATCTTCCCAAGAATGATCATTTTATAGCGACCCTGGTGCGCGCTCTCGAGCACTCCGGGGTTGACTGCGTCACTTGTCCCTACGATGTTGTGGATGCTGATCGGGTTCTCCCCACGGACGCAAATATCGTCTCGACGTATCGGCCATTGGGGCCATGCCTCGAGGCCGGGATATTCGAGAACTACCTTGGGGATTCTACAATGATCATCTATAGAAACGTCCTCTTGAAGATGGGCGGCTGGTCTTCTAATCGGGCATCATGGGATGATTGGGAGCTCCTCCTAAATCTGTGCTTCAGAGGTTTTAAGCTCGAGACCGTACCGGACTCGCTTTTCTATTACCGATTTCGAACAGATTCAATGAACCGGCAGCACAATCTCTACCTGAACTATACGAGCCTGTTCGGTCAACTTAAGAATGCACCGGCTGCTGATCTTGCTCGTATTACTAAGACCGTGGTTGGTCCGATGTTGCTTCAGCGCAACCCAGAACTCGCGTCAAAAATTATGGCTCGTTGAGATTGCCCGCTCACCCGGTAAGAATTGATATAAATGGTATCGAGAAGCATATTCAGTATCCGACGAGGGCTGGACCCACCCGTAGGTGTCCCAAAAGATCTGCGCGGGGGTCGAATTGGAGAGCCGCAACTTCGAGAGCTGTCACAATCCCAAAACATTTCAGAAATGATTGATCGCGACCAGATGCCGATCCCTTCGACTCGAGATCGGGAAGGCTACTACGATGACCGGCATTTTGAGTATTGGCTATCTGGCTTGAACGACTACCTGCGAGTGACAGAGGCGCTCAAAAGTACGGAATGGAATCGCGGTAAGCTATTGGATTTTGGCGGAGCGACGGCAAGAGTCGCGCGTCACTTTTACGCCCAAGGCAAAATGTCCAATATAACGATATGTGATGTGAATATCAATAACGTGGACTGGATTCTCGAATATTTGCCATCGATTTTCGCCGCGTTCAAGAATCCTTCTGTACCGACCTTACCTTGTCAAGATGAAGAATTCGACATCATTACGGCGTTCTCGGTCTTTACCCATATTGACGAATACGAACTCGCTTGGCTATATGAGTTGCGCCGTGTTCTTAAACCTGGAGGCACACTCTATGTCACCGTGCACAATGATCGAACGTGGAAGATTCTTCCTTCAACATTCGTATACAATATTCTCAAACAGTCACAGGAATTTCGCTCAATCTACCAACGGCAGGCCGATTTAGAAGAGCGGATGGTTTTCGCGTACTCGTCAGAAGAGGTTTACAACTGCAATACCTTCCACCCGAACGCCTATATCCATCGGGTGTGGAGCAGGGCATTTAACGTCATCGACATCCGACCAGCCTGTCACGGGTATCAAGCAGCTGTCGTCCTCAGGAAGCCTCTTGGATAGCCACGTCGATATTCAATCGCAAGCGTCAGCAGCCCCCCAGCTCGACGTCGGCACTTCGCACCGCTGGCGCGGCGGCTCCTTTAGTCACAACCGTATATTGTACTATGCAGTAATAATCGCGACTCTCTTTTCGTTAGTAACAGTGGCATTTTTCCTGCACTGGGGTGTGCACGGGCTCTACACAGATGACTATGGCAAGAAGGCATGGGCATTTGACTTTACCACGTCTAAATGGAGACTAAACCTTCATCCGATGTACTCTGCGGTACGCCCGTTGGCGTACATACTGATTACGAATGCTGCGAACGCGATACCCGAACATGAATTCCCGCTGCGCGCGGGTATAGTAGCAGTGCACTTGCTGAACGTAATGTTACTCGCGATGTTCGCCTATCGATTGTCCCAATCGCTTTTCGTGTCGGTGCTGGCCGGTGCATTATTCCTGTTCCCATTTATCGCCTATGACGCTCTGCTTTGGTTCACTGCATCGGTACATAACATCTTCGGTCTGCTATTTTTGTTGCTTGGTTTTCACTTAATACTGAGTTGTCGCAACATCCGTAGGGACGTGGGACTATTGGTTTGTGGCGTGCTTTGTTGGCAATTGATGCTGTTATTTTTTGAGGTTGGATTACTGATTCAGGCGCTCCTTCCCGTTTTCTTTTGGATGATCTATAGAGAGAACAGGAAGCTGAATCGTATTGTTTGCATTTCAGCGCTGGCCGGGTCCTTCATTCCTCAAGCTTTGTACTGTTTTATATGGGAGAGAACTGCTCCGATGGTTGCCGTAAGGGGCAGAGTGACGCTTGATCCGGGGTTCCTTCTATTCCACCGAATTCCGGACGTTTTTCGTCGCACGCTATGGTTGATAACTGGAGGAGGAATACACGTTAGCATTTTTGGCGAGGCGCTGCGGCTAGGGTTTCACGAATGGCTTTCGTCAGGCACCGGTGATGTCCTGCTGGTCGTTGCTATTTTGGGCGTCGCAGCTCTCGTGCTGGTATATCCTGCCGATCATGAACGAATTCTCGAGTGGCATAAGGGTTTTACTCTCTTTTCCACTGGTGTGGCCTGGGCCGTGCTCGGGCTGGCAATTATTCTAATCTTCAGCGGGCAAAACGCAGAAAGCCGTATGTTCTATATTCCTTACGCGGGAATCAGCTTGGGCGTGGCTGGACTCATGGGCAGTACGGCGGCCCTATTCGGTCGATGGCAGCAAGTAGCGATTCGAGGCCTTTTACTCGGTATGGGAGCCATTCTGTTAGTTAACTCCCTTACGATGGCGGGACTGGTCCGGGCTTTTCAGTTGCGTTGGAGCCTCGATCGAAAGCAACTCGTTGCATTCCGCTCAGCCGTACCGGTTGTGCCTGACTCGAGCCCACTTTGGGTATTGCCCGTCACGCTGGATGAGCGCGCAATTAGTGTCGAAGCCGGGAAAGATTCATTCATGGACCGCTGGTTTCCAGGTGTTTTTGAGCAGTCATTCTCAGCTTGCGATGCACTCCGTTTAATGTATGGAGATCGAAACATGCGCTGTGCGGCTTCAACTCGTTGGGGCAAACTTCATGTTACGGGCGTGCAGTACTCGGTGGATGGAAGAGTAAGCACGTTATTCATTCAAGGAAATGCAGTACCAGTGGACGACTTATTAGCTTTCACGTATCGAAATGGGCGTGTCACTATTCTCAATCCGCTGGAGTTGACCTCAGGCGTTGCCGCAACGGAAGTTGTGAACCTGCCCCTAGCGACTTCAGTAGCTCAAGAAAGACATGCTGAGACTGAGCCGATTCGTTTTGATGTGGAGCTCAATAATTAGCGACGATTCGAGAAAGTGATCAAGAAATTGACCGAGGTCAGGATTTTCAGTTAGGCTGTCCGAGCCAAGCGCGGGCTTTGTCCTAGTTAGGAAAGGAATAAAAATGGCAAAGATTCTAATAACAGGCTGCAAAGGGACCCTTGGCAGACCATTGGTGGAGGAGTTACGAAGGCGCAAGCACGATGTTTGGGGTTGCGATTTACAGCATCAGGCTGATCCGCAATATTATCGCGCCGATGTCTCCAATTATCGTCAGTTGGAGCGCGTTTTTGAACAAGACTACGATTACGTGTACCATCTCGCCGCCGAATTCGGCCGGATAAACGGGGAAGAGTATTACGATACCCTTTGGGAGACCAATGTAATTGGCACGCGCAATCTTTTGGAATTACAGCGGAAGCGCGGGTTTCGGCTGATTTTTGCTAGCTCCTCAGAAATTTACGGAGATCGTCACGAAGACGTGCTGCGAGAAGACATTCCACTGAACAAATCCATAATTCAACACAATGACTACGCCACAACAAAATGGGTCAACGAGATTCAGATCATGAATTTCGAAAAGCGGTATGGGAATCAATGCGTACGGCTTCGTTTTTTCAATGCATACGGTCCTGGCGAGTACTACCACCACTATCGAAGCGTTGTTTGCCTGTTCGGTTATCGGGCGCTCGCCGGTATTCCTTATGAGGTATATGAGGGGTACCACAGAGTTTTCATGTATATCGACGATTTTATTCCTACGTTGGCGACTGTTTGTGAGAACTTCGTGTCCGGTGAGGTCTACAATATTGGAGGTGAGGAATTTCGTAGCGTACGAGAGTTGAGTGATCTGATCCTAAAAGTCGCAGGAAGGGATCATCACCTGGTTACGTATCTACCTGAGGATAAGCATAACATTCAAAATAAGCGGCCTGACATACAGAAGGCCAAAGCCGCGTTTGGACATAATCCCACGACCACACTAGAAGAAGGCGTGCCTAAAACGATTGAATGGCTTCGGCAAGTGTACTGGCCTCAAGCAAGTCGTACAGACATGTTGGGACAGTCAATAGCGGTTGGACGGTGAAATCGGCAAAGACACACATGAGTTCAAATATCGAGAGCAACCCGACGGTAAGCTTTATCGTGCCTGCGTTAAACGAGCAGTTTAATCTTCCTCGACTATTTGAACGCTTACTGGCGCTTGGGGACAGGTTGGACCATGGCATTGAAATCGTCGTGGTCGACGACAGTAGCAATGACCAAACGCTTGAAATAGCACATGCCGCAGCCAAGCTTCATCCCGAAATTCGAGTTTTTTCAAAGCCGTTACCCCACGGACTCGGGAGGGGAATTCGCTTCTCGCTGCAACATGCGCGTGGGAGAATTGCTATCGTAGCAATGGCCGACGGAGTCGATCCCTTGGAGGAAGCGGTACCGAAGTTTTGCGAAAAGATTTTATCTGAAGGTTGTCATCTCGTTTTGCTTTCGAGGTACTGCGCAAATGCCGATGCCGATACGATTCCGTTTTCGTATAAGTTTTTTCATGTCATCTTTCGCCTTTGCACCCGATATCTGCTTGGCATCCACTATCGCGATACGACCTATGCATTTCGGGCCATTGATTTAGAATTCGTTAGGAGGTTAGGACTGAGCGGCGACGCATTTGAGATTTCCCCTGAGATTACTTTCAAGACCTACTTCGCGGGAGGCAGGATTGGTGAAGTCGCGGGAAGGCAAACTCGGCGGGTGCATGGCAAATCTAATTTTATCTTCACAAAAGCTGCTAGGGGATACGTGCGCGTCCTGTTGCAAGCGTTGGGGATGCGACTGTCGAGGCGCCGCGTTGGTGTTGTCGCGGACGCTGGAACTTAATTCTCGCGTAGATCCACCTTACTAATTTCCCGCACCCGCTCCCGGATAGCCGCCTCCAAACCTTCTCGCAGCGAACCCTCTTGGATCACTTCCTGGCCAATGCTAGTCTTCCTTTCTAACCTAGCTGTAAGCGTCATCTGAGGACCGTCTTGTCGAGTGAGGTCGACTATGCAGCGTGCGTTGTTT
>Ga0070741_10000875_pt1 | contig 100325 bp, 113 predicted proteins | sample Coa_R1_4_FD_66440 | JGI IMG/M metagenome (GOLD analysis project Ga0070741, IMG submission 66440) | Surface soil microbial communities from Centralia Pennsylvania, which are recovering from an underground coalmine fire - Coalmine... | ecosystem: Environmental > Terrestrial > Soil >... | reverse complement strand
CCCCCCCGTTTTTCAAAGGGCGAGGGAGACTTGGCGTTCACCCCCCCGTTTTTCAAAGGGCGAGGGGAGAATCGGCTCTCACACTCAACCCGTTTTCCAAGAGCCGCAGGGAGAATTTTCATCACCTGCCGCTGGTCGGAAATCCATAGCCGAAACGTTTGTTGATGTATTCCAGTGTCACTGGCTCGGTTTCCTCCAGCGAGTGGTCATTGGCGCGGCGGAGCGCCAATGACACGTCCGCAGCATTCAGCTGCGCAAACTTGAGCACTTCGACATCCTGCAAATTCAATTGTAAGGTCACGACTGTATAGTTGTTCTCGCTTGCTTGCCCCGAGTTCTGCGCGTTCGGCGCGTCGGAATTGGGCCACGGACCTACTTGCAAGACGAGGACATCCTGCATCAAGTGATGGGTTGTCACCAATTCGCCGCTCGACGCACCGCCGGATTCTTGTTGCGATGCGTTGACATTTGCGTGAAACGTGACAACCAAATCAACGCGGTCGCCTGCTTGCACCGCTTGCGCGACGCTCGTGTCAATCTTGACTGGCAGCGCGACAGCGCGGGTACGCTCATCCAAAATCAAAGCGGCGTTGCTGTGGAACTCGTTGACTTTTGATTTGTCAAGGAGCATGTCCGCCAGAATGGGCTGACCGGGCGAAATCTGCGTCTTGGCGAATTTGCCGACGACCTCGCTCGACGAATCATAACCGCCGGTGGGCGTAGGAACCGTTTGGGGCCAATCCACGAGACCGATTTGGTCGGCGGCAATCTCACTGCGCTCGGTCACGGGTTGAAAAGCAATGACCAGCTTGCTGGTTGGTACCGTGGGCGGCGGCGGTTTGGTATTGACAAGAATCCAATACAAGCCAAGCGCCGAAAACGCGGCAAGGACAAAGCCAAGTACAAAAAGAATTCTGCCACTTTTGCGCATCGGTTACTCCTTGGGGGACTTGCCATTGTTGGAATGGATGGACTTGGCGCGACCCAAATGCGTGAGCAACTTGGATTCGGGGTGCGTGGGCTGTGGCAAGCGTTGAACAAGATATTCGCCAATCCGTGCGATTTGTTGGGCGACGGGATGATTGGGCTGCTCGAGGATGAGGGGAACGCCGCGATTGGCGCTCACCACCACCGCGCGCCCGCCGCTGGTGATGCGAAACGCGACCGCGCGTTTGAAGCTGCGTTCGATTTCGGCGGCTTCGATACCCGAACGCGAATTCGCGCGATTCAGGACAATGTGCAGTTTATCGGGCGAAATGCCCATTTTCTTGGCGAGCTCCAGAAAAATTCCCATATTCTTGAGCGTGCCCACTTCCGGGCGCACCACGAGCAAAATCGCGTCGGCGCGGTCGAGCACGGTCAGTGTGCGGTCATCGTAACTCGCGGAAAGGTCCACCACCGTATAGTCATAGAGCTGCGTCAAAAAATTCAGCAGCCGTTCCATTTGCTGCGCCGAAATCGCTTCCGCCTTTTCGGGATTTTGCGGACTCAACAAAACACGCAAGCCGGAAGAATGGGGAATCAACACCTGATTCGCGAGTTCCAAATCCAGTTCGTCAATGTGTTCGACCAAATCGGATACAGTGCGCGAAGGGCTGAGATTCAACAGCAGCGCGGCATCGCCAAAAAACAAATCGCCGTCAAAGAGCGCGGTGCGCGCGTGCGTGCGCCGCAAGAGACTCACCGCGAGATTCACTGAAATCGTCGTCTTGCCCACGCCGCCTTTCGTGCCGAACACGGCAATCACATTTCCCCCTTGCTTGCGCGCTTGCAGCGGCGTCGGCGGAGGGATTTCAAAGTGCGCGAGCAGCCCTTTGACGCGATACGTCAGTTCCAGCGGTTGAAAAGGTTTGGCGATGTGGTCATTCGCGCCCGCTTGAAACCCCGCGATTTTGTCCGCAATATCTTCATTGGCGGTCATTAACAAAATCGGCATTGCGCGCGTCTTGGCGTTCTCGCGGAATTTGCGAATCAAACCGGTTCCATCCATGCCCGGCAAAACGGCTTCGACGATTGCCAAGTCGGGCAGATGTTCGCTGGTCGCGGCGAGCGCGGTGTCTGCTGACTTGACGACCTCGACCGCATAGCCCTCGTTGACCAGAATGTCACGCACGATGCCGGACGTCGCAGCCTCGCCATCCACAATCAAAATATGAGGTTGATAGTTTGGTTCCATTCACTCGAACTCCTCACCAGTTCACCTGCTCCACGAATCGAATTTGCCAAGTGTACAAGTATCTTACATCCCAGCAGCGGAACGCGATATGAAAATACGATTACAGTTTTTTGGAGCTGTCCGGCGCCGTTTTGCCGACATTTCACTTTCTCGACGATTCCCGGCTAATCTGTTGCGGCTTATTCCGTCATCCACATCGCACAGATGTTGATACCGCTCGTGTTGCACGTTCCCGGTGTGCCGGGGCGCGGTGTCGTGTATTTGACGAAATAACCTTGCACATACTTTGGATTGCCGTTAAAGTCATAGCCTGTGAAAACAAATTCCCCGAAAGCAATAACCTGATACTGTACGTTATTGCCTGAACCCCTTTTGTTTCCATAAATCGGAATCGTCCAATGCCGCTGACTTTCGGGTTTTGCCAGCCACCAGTTGAGGGCGGCGTTAATCGCAGAGTTTGGTTGAACGCCGGGTCCATTCGGAATCCAATCGCCAATATGGACTTCGGGCGGAATCAAGGTGCCATACAAATACTGCGCGATGGTGTTGGGGTCATTCGCGCCGTTGTACGCAACCCATTGAAACGCGCCGGGAGATTGCGGGTCGCCAAACAATTGATAGGTTTGTCCGTAGTTAAAACATTGTGTCGTTTGAGGGTCGCACCCTGTCGGTACTGACAATGTCATGGGCATCAAGTTTGCGCTGCCTGTAGGTGGACCGCTTTGCACGCGGGCGCGCGCGGGAATCGTAACCGGAGCTCCGCCGTTCACGATACCGATAAAGAACGATTGAAATCTAATGGTCGAAGTGACGACAACGCCCGTATAGCCACTGAGCGAGCCGCAACTTCCAATCTGGCAAGCCGATTGACTATTGTCATCTCGAAGGTAATAGGCAATGACATCAGTGCTTGGATTGGCAACATGATTTGCTTGCGTGTAGCGATTGATTGCGCTGCGGACCGACGCGTCGGTGGGCGAATTGCCGCGCAGCGCCTGCGCCCCGGCGAACGCTGCCGCGTCCGAAGCGTTTTGGGCATCTCGCCGCGAGAGATATACCTCGCCCCCGTCTATGGCAAGCCCCACAAGCGCGACGAGCCCGACCATCAAGAGTGCAATGAGCACAACCGATTGTCCTTCTTGACCGTGACCAAGAAATTTATTCATCTGTCCTCGCTTGCTCCTTGCACGGATTTATTCGACTACCATTGTCGCGCGGGATGACAATGGCACGCTCACACCGCCGACAATAAAACTTGTCAAAGGTTGATAGGTATAATTGATGGTTACTTGAATTGTTCCCCCATGCGTGCGGGTGGGTGAAGGGCTAATTACAATTTGGGCATTGGTCAGATTCAATCCTTGCGCGGCGTTGCGCACGCGCGTGCGAATGACGGAATCTGTATTGGTTGTAATAATTCCCGCGCGCGCGCCTTCCCGCGCGGCATCAGCAATGGTATTCTTGGCGTAAATACCCCAACCGAGATCAAAAACGCCCATGATGACGAGAATCAGCAGCGGCAGCGTGAGCGCAAATTCGACCAGACTTTGTCCCGAATCAAGTTGTGGGCGCGCAAAAGATTTGTTTTTCATACGTTATTGCGGCAGTCCGTTTGTAATTGCCATGGTTGCGGTATTGGAAATGTTCATACTGCCAACCCCGAACAAATACGTTGTAATAAAATGGTACGTATAGGTGACCGTGACTGTAATCCGGTCACCAGCGAGTGTCACGGAACATGCCTTGGGCGTCGAGCCGTCCGGCGAAGCACAAGTGGGGTCGGAGACATTCGCAGTGGAGAGAGGAATCTCCGCGCTCCCTTCTTGAACGGCATGGCTCTTGATTCCGGCAATGTCTGTTGGATTCGCAATCCCATATCGCGCCCCTTCGCGCGCGGCATTCGTAATCGTGACGTATGCCTGATAAATGTGCGCGACTTCGACCACGCCCATCACGACAATGATGAGCACCGGCAGCAGCAGCGCAAACTCGGTCAGACTTTGTCCCTTGGATTGCTTTTGCATAAGCGATTCTGCTTCAAGATAAAATGAATGATTGCATGAGCCGTACCCTGCGATACGGCTCGACGAAAAATAATGATCAAATCCCGAAGGATGATCTAGGTACCGGACAAGCCATTGGTAACTTGGCTAAAGATGTTGCCGATTTGCGGACCGAGAATTGCCAGAATGGCAATGACGACGACCGCCACCAGCACCAAAATCAAGGCGTATTCGACCAAACCTTGACCTTTTTCATCGCGGGGCAAGTACAGCATGGGTATCACCTCCTTTCGTTTGAAATGAGTCAGGGGGAGGTTCCAGCAGGCACTGCTGCTGAAACCTCCGGGGCACCACCGGATGCGCAAACACCGGCAGTGACAATCTCACTTGACCGCGTTTGCGGCATTGACCATCCCGGCGCCAAAGAACGATGTGTGACCCTTGCCGCCTGTGCATTGACGCGGGTCATTCGGGTCCCAATTCGTCGGGCAGGAGAGCGGCGTAGCGGACGAGCGGAGCAGCGCCGCCACCGCGCCCTGCGGCATGTTCGGGTGCATCTGGCGAATCAACGCCGCGACTCCGGCGGCATGTGGTGAAGCCATAGATGTGCCGCTAATCCACACATATCTGCCCCCGCCGCTCACAACCGCGCGGTTGGCGTTGACAAGCGCCTCCCAAAGTCCGGTCGCGTCGGTGCTCGACCATCCGGCGAGAATGCGACCGCGTCCAAACACTGAAGTTGGAGTTTGCGGAGCATCGCCGCCCGGAGCCGTGACATCCACCGGGGTGCCAACGTTCGAATAGCTGGCAAGGGTGCTGACACCCGAAGCCGACACGGTCACAACGCCGGGAAGTTCTGCGGGTGCGACGCGGCAGTTGTTCCGCACTTCTCGTACAATCGCCGTATCGGGGGGCCAATCCGGGCTGATGTCGTCTTCGACCGGATGCCCGAGGTCTTGCGCCTCATTGCCGGCAGCCGCAACGATGACCACACCGCGTTGTTGGGCATAGCGCGCCGCGTTCTGCAAATCCAAAAGAATCGCGCGCTGTCCGGCTTCATTCGCGCAGAAATACAGGTATGGGTCGGCGAACAAACTGAGGTTCACCACATCCAATTGCTGGTCACCCGCGTAGCGCAGCGCCGCCGCGACCGAATCGGCAAAGCAGAACCCCGCAATCGTGCACGCTTTCAACCCAACGATTGTGGCTTCGGGAGCAACGCCCACAATGCCAATACCGTTTTTCCGTCCGGCAATTGTCGTTGCCACGTGCGTGCCGTGTCCTTGCAAATCCTGAACCGCTGTCTTGTTCGAGCAATCACCGTTCGCAATTTCTTGTGGGTCAGCGGTTGGCGTTGTGTCATAGATGAACGAGCAAGAACGCGCAACGTCAATGGCGCCAGCAAGGTCGGGATGCGTAAAATCCAGACCGCCGTCAATCACGCCGACTTTGACGCCTTTGCCTGTTGCTTTGGCGTTCGCGGCTCCCGTCTGAATCCTCTGCATATCCCACTGACATGGCGACAGCGGGTCCGGTCCGCTCGTTCCCGGGTACGACGCTTCGCATCGCGCTTTGGCGGTGGCTTCGTCAATGAGTACAGAAGTGCCAGCCGATGCGACTTGGACAAACCCGACGACGAGCAGTACTGATAGAATCGCCGTTAGACACACGATTTGTGAGAGTCTTTTTTTCATTTTTTCCCCGTTTCTGAATTCTGCATTGGGTTACGGCGTGAACTTGCTAATCCATGTGGACCAGTTGGCGAGCGCCGTACGCGGACCGGGTCCGTGATTTGCGCCGCCGCATGTGCCAAGCAAATTGTCGCCGCTGCCTCCGGCAAAGAAGGGACCACCCCATTCGATATAGTCGCAGCGGGCGGCGATGTATTCGCTGGCAATCCAAATCGAGTTGCCGTCCACTGCCGCCGCGCCATAGTCACCCCAACGCGTGCGCGGGGGACTTCCGACTTGGGACTTGTAGCTGGTAAAGCCGTCATCCACTGCCGCGCCCTGTCCGCCGGGGATGATGTTCCACGCGCCGACGCCGACGATGGCATCAATCGGTGCGTAGGCGGCGCTGGGATTGCGATTATCGCCTGATGCGGTAAATGCCATCACGCCGCGACCGCTGGGTGTGACGCCGATGGCAGGATACGTCAAGTCATAGCCCACTGCGCCGAGGTACCCTTGCATCACAATTTTGCCGTTTGATGGATTGAGGATGTACCATGCGATGCCTGCGCGCTGTCCGCTGCTGTCCGGATTGATTGCCGTATCGAGCGCGCCCCATAGTTTGCCATTGGCGTACATCACTTGCTGCATGCGGGTATCGTTCGAATCGGGCGTCGAGACGACTTCATTGTGCGCGGGCTGTGCGCCGAACAAGAGCCGCCAACAGCCGGTTCCGGCAATGGTCACAGTTGTCGTATCGTTGATGCAGAAACCTTGTGGCGCGGTGTTGGTTGCGAGCGCGCCCGAACCGGGTTGTTTCATTTTAGGCGGGATAGCATATTGATTCACGTCAATCACCTTATTCGTGAGAGTGAGTGCAGGCGCTGCACTATCCAGTGACGACGTATTCTTGAGCGTCCACAGAACCAGCTGCGTCGAAGTGTAATTGCCGCCAAATCCGGCGACGGGATGCGTTGCTTCATCGGCAGCATTCGAGCTCAAAAAGTATTCGGTGCCCCCGTTCTTCAATTGGAACGAATTTGTGCCGGGCGACTGGGCGGGCCAGACCGTAAAGCCGGGTTGCGTCGGACCCGCATCGCTTGGCACATTGACCATGCCGGACGTGTCAAAGTGCACCATTGTCACGTTGGCGGCTCCGGCGGCGAGCTGCGACTTGGAGAGGGCATAGATTTGCGCGCCGCTAAAACCGTTGCAGCACCACGGATACGCGTTGGTCGAGAGATAGATACCGTACGCATCCGCGCCCATGTGCGGATAGTCTCCGAGATATGGTCCGGGATTCACTCCGCCCGTGTTCGTTCCATCATTCGTCACGTCGAGCCGATAGATATTCCACGAACCGGTCGGGTCTGGCGATGTGCTTACCGCAAGATCGAGATGGTTCACTGTTGTGAACGCGCCGGTTGTCGGTACGACCTCGAGCGTGAGAACGACGACGAACCAGCGCTGTGTCGGCGCATCGTAGAGACAGCTTGGGTCGGTGACGAATTGCCCGCGAGCGCCAGTGGTGCGGTTAATGGCGGGCGGATAGCCGTAGAACGAGTTCAGGTCTATCGCGTGATTCACATTACGCGGAAATCCACTGACGATGTTCGTGGCGGTGTTGTCGGGAAGAACCGAATTGCCGGAAGTGTCAAAGATATTGAGAACATCGTTAACCGCTTCGAGCACATAACCGTTGCCGACACACAACCCCTGGTCGGGCGGCTCGAGCGAGAATTGGTTGCCGCCGCGCGCATAGCGCTGTTGATAGTGATTCAATCCTTCAAAGCCGGTGTTGAAGGTTGGATTCGACTTGGCTTTTTTGCCGCTGTTGATAGAAACACCTTTACCGCTGCCGCGCGAAAGACTGCGGTTGACGATTGTTCCGGGATACGGACCCGGACTGCCGTCTGCTTCGTCTTCTTGCCCCGGAAACTCTGCCTGTGTCACATCGGTCTCGCCGGATGGTGAGAACTCGCCGGTCTGCGGCGACGTCGTCCCCGACTTGGCGACCGAGCCGACTAACGGACCCTGTGCCGGCGGCGCGGCGCGTGTTGGCGGCGCGGCGAGCGCGCTGCCCAGAAATAACAATGCGAGCGCGATAAGCAAGGTTCTGATTTTCATTCAATCCCCCCTTGATTGAATTGGACGTGCCTTGAGACTCGAACAAAATCGTCGCGGTTTGTACATTCTTTTCTGGCGGCGCGTGTTTCTCCTTTGCGGCGAGAAAGGCATCCACAGCCAATTGGGGATGCGCTGCTCGAACGCTGTGACGCAAACTCGAACGATAGAGCGCCAATCAAACTCTGAACGGCACCCTTGAGCGCAAGATAGACTTGTTAAGGTGCAAAACAAAATAAATTCCCCATGAAGTGGAGAGCATGGTTTGCGCATTCCCTCCACCCAGGAACGGCAAGGAGCGATCCCCATCGCCTTGCCGTAAAAATCCCCGAAGTGGAGCATTCACACAAATATAAACCGCGCCGCGTTACGAATTGAGAACAAAGGGTGTTACATTTCGGGAACAAGTAGAGCGGGGATAAAAAAACGCTGGAGCAGCTCCTGCTCCAGCGTTTCGTATGTCCGAGCGGGACAAGCGTCAAGGTCTGCCATTACACAAATAACCCTCGCCAGCAACGGCAAGGATATAGCGCGGCTTGGCAGGGTCGGCTTCGATTTTGCGGCGCAGTCGCGCAATCGTCACCCGTACAACGTCGCGGCTTACATCGCTTGAATAGCCCCATACATTGACGAGGATTTCCTCTACGCTCATGACAGTGTCTGCATTCAGCATCAATTGCTCCAGCACGCGAAATTCGTGGCGGGTGAGTTGCACGGGTTGCCCGGCGACCATCACTTCATGGCGCAAGGGGTCAAGACGAATTTCACCGCACACCAGCGGTTTTTTCGGCTTGACTTCATTTGCGCGCGCAGACTTTATACGGCGCAGCTGCGCTTCGACGCGCACGAGCAGCTCGCGCGGCTGAAATGGCTTGACCACATAATCGTCAGCGCCCATACGAAAGAGCTTGACTTTGGTCTCCTCGTCTTCGGTCGCGGTTAGGACAATAAGCGGCGTGTCGCTCTGGTCACGGATTTGCTTCAGAACCTCCACGCCGCTGCGCTTGGGCAGTTTGAGGTCCAGAATCACAATGTCCGGTTCCTGGCGTCGGAATTCGCGCAGCGCGGCGTCCCCGTCCGCTGTGATAATGACTTCAAAATGCTCGCGCTTGAACAAAAAACGCAACAAGTCAGCCAGAACCGCATCGTCTTCTGCCAAAAGAATTTTCACAGCGACCTCCAATAACCGACCACATCTTTGGCACTCGGGGATTTCTGTTTCTGCATGGCACGCTTAAAAGTGCCGGTGCGCGCTTGACCGTCCCACCGCGTCAAGAGCAAAGCAACCAAGTGCGGCGAGCGGCTATCCCGCGCATTACTGCGCGAGCGGCAGGCTGAACCAAAACGTGGCGCCTTCACCGACCTGGCTGCGCAAACCGATTTGCCCGCCGTGCGCTTCGACAATACCTTTTGCCAACGCCAACCCTAGACCGATTCCTGCGCCTTCTTCCTCGACCCGTTTGACGCGATAAAAGCGTTGAAAAAGCTCGGCTTGCTCTTCGGGAGCAATTCCCGGTCCTCGGTCGCTGACCTCGATGAACGCGTAGCTGCCTTCGTAAAACGTAGTCAACGTAATCGGTTGGTCTTCCGGTCCATATTTGTTGGCGTTACGCAGCAGATTCAAAAGCACCTGGAGGATGCGCGGGCGGTCCGCCAAGACTTGGCAATCCGGCGGCGTTTTGATTTGCATTTCCAGCTCCTGCCCTTTTGCCTGAAGCAGGGGTTCGATTTGCAAGAGCGCGTCTTGGACAAGGCGGTTAAGGGGTACTGCGTTTGGGATGACGGTAAAGCGTCCCGCGCGCAGGCGTCCCACATCCACCAAGTTTTCCACCAGTCCTTGAAAATTGACAACCGAGCGATGCAAGATGCGAATCACGCCGCCCAAATCGCGTTTGTTCAGCGACGCGTAATCTTGCAGCAGCAATTCGATCGAAGCGCGCTGCGCGGCGAGTGGTCCACGCAGCTCGTGCCCAACGCTCAACAGGAACTCGTCTTTTTCCCGCGTAAACTGCTCCAATTCGGATGCATCTTTGAGAATGTGGACGTACCCCTGCGCGACGCCGTCCAAAAAGGCAGGTGTTGAAACCACATCCAACACGACGTGCGGATGGGACTGCAAAGGAAAGCGCCCGCGCAGTGTCGGATTGGCTTGCTCATTCATTCCTGTGCCCATGGTTTGCCAAAAAGAATGCTCCTGGTTTTGGGGAAACGCAAAAATTTTGTACCACGCCGAGCCCATCAATGTATCGCGCTTTTGGCGCAGTAAAGTTTCGGCGGCAGCATTCAGTGTGACAATAGTCTGCTGTGTATCGGTGATGACAACCGCCGCGTCCATAGATTCGATGACGGCGGCAAATCGTTTTTCTTGAATCGCCAAGTTTTCTAATACCGCGCGCCAGTGCTGCCGCATCAAATCCATGTTCGCCGCCACAATTGCCAACTCTTTGGCATTGGGCACGCGAATCTCGGCGGTCAAATCTCCTTCGGCGAGACGTTGGGTGGTGGTATTGAGAGCGCGAATTCGATTTGTCCAAATCCGCGCCACATACAAGGCAATCAAAAACAGCGCAAGGATGCAACTGACCAAAGCGATGAAAAGCGCGCGATACAAGGCGGGCTCATCCAGCGTATAGAGGCGCAGTGGCTCGCCGGTAAAAAACCAAATACTGCCCGCGAGAGCTCCGAACGCGAGCGCAAGTCCAACGAGCTCCAACAGGAATATTTTGGCGGCGATGCGCTTGAAAGGAGAGAAAGAAGGGTCTGCCATTGTCGGCTTAATGAAACCAAATCAGTCTCGCGTCCGGATGGCAAGACCAATAACTAAACCCCGTGACAATGGTTCGGTCCACGGGGTTCGGGTTAGCAAACTCAATTCATGTCCTCCTCAAAACAAATCGGAATCGCACGACACGAGGCGGATCAATATACTCAAACGCATCTTATCACAAACACTCCCTTCTTTCAATCAAAGGTCGCGCGCCCACCCGGGCTGGCACCAACGCGCGCGATGCGCGTATAATGCGTACATGTCACAGTTTGCCAAATTTTTCTACGAAGCCGGAATACTGCGGCGCATTCCGCGCTCGGGGTTCGCGTTTCTCGGCACGGGCGAACAATCCATCGCCGAGCACACGTACCGCATGTTGAACATCGCGTTCGTCCTGAATCGGCTCGTCGCGGAACCGGCGGACGAATTGCATTTGTTCAAACTCGTCCTCTTTCACGATTTGCCCGAAGCGCGCTCGGGCGATTTGAAATAATCTAATGTAAAAAGAAAGGGGGGCTCCTATCAGAACCCCCCTTAGATTCTTGTTGTGGTTATTACCCGCATTGCTTGCGTGCTTTACGTACCTTTTCGTTAAAGTCGCGGATCCACGCGCGTTCTTCATCGTCCAACCAGCCCCAGTTGCCCTGCCCGCCGTACAACTGATAGAACCGTTCCACATCCGCAAGCGGAATGGGGTCATACGGCATGTCGCCAAACAATTCAACGAATTGCTCGAACTCGACGCAGTGCGCGAACGCGCGCAGATATTCGGCGGCTTGCTCCCGCTGCGGTGGAACGACCCCGCTGATCACCGAAAGCACTCCGGCTTTTTCGGGATTGGTGAGGATGACCGCGCACGCGCGGATTTCATCGAGCGAAGCGTCTGGTTTCCGCTTGAGCAATTTCATCAGGCGCGCCGCGCGTTCCAGTTCAATCATGCCGCGCTGGTTGCGTAACCATTCCATCGGCGGCGGGACCGCGCTCGTCGGATTGCTGCAATAGATGGTCGGATTGCTGAAACACTTCAACAAGGTTTCAATCATCACGCGTCCGCGATGCTCTTCTCTCGCCGAGAGGTTGGGCGCTTCGTCCCCCGCGTGGGGGACGGGCGCGGGTGCGACCATCAAGCCCAATTCTGTGAAGAGATTGAGTTGATTCTTACGCGCTTTCATTTTCATTCTCCATTGGAAAATGCGACGTATGTTCGTGCCGGCAGCGCGCACACGCGCCGTCCTGGTCAAGCAGGAATGTTCCGCTATCACAGCATTCGCATTGCATTTCGCTTGCGCCGCGCGGCGGTTCCGTGATGCCCAAGTCCTGTAAGAGATCGCGCATTCCTTTCCATCCGGCGTAATCGGTTTGCAAACGCACAAGCACGGCAGTGACGACATCCGGCGATTGGTGCGCGGTAAAGTTGAAGATAAAATCCTCACCGGCGATGATGCGTTTGAGCAATGCTTCGCCCTGCTCGTCGAGATATTCTTTGGGTCCGATGATGGAGTGACGTTCGGGGTTGTATTCAAATTCGCCGACGGTAATCATTCTGCTGCCTCACTTTCCTCTTCGTCTTCCACGCGTTCGAGCATATCCGTTGCCGCATACTCGATAGCAGCATCCCAGCTCTTGCCGCCAACCCAGTAATCTTTCATTTGGTCCGTGAGCGTATCTATGCCGTCTTTCGTGATAGCGCTCACGTCGTAACCAGCTTGGGCAAACAGGTCTGTATCCACGATGAGAGTCATGTGCGACCATGTCGCCAACTGCTCCGGCGTTTCGTCGAGCGCACGTGTTACGAGGTCAAAGGATGTTTCGAGTTCGTACGCGTGATACTCGGTCATGCCCGGTCGCGCGCGAATCTTGGCGCGCACGGCGGTGAGGATTTCTTTTTCATGTTCGGTCAACATGGCTTGCTCCTTTGAATAAGTCGGACGCCCGCCGAATTTCGGCGGGCGTCTCTTCTCATGTCCTTTGCTTTAGTTTGTTTTCTTTTTCGCTGGCGCAACCGGCGTGACGCTGGATTTGGTTTTGCCGTTCGTCTTTGCGTTCGTCGGATTGGGCGTGTGCGGCGCGTTCCCTTTCGTTTGTGCCGCGGGTTCTTTGGCTTCCGCTTGCGGTTTGGATGAAGAGGGCTCTGCATTCACTGGTGGCACAGCTTGCGGTTGGGGCGATTCCTTTGCCTCATCGTCGCCGCCGATGTGCATGGGCATGAGAACGTGACGATAACGCGGGACACTGATGAACGCAGGTTTGCTGGGTTCGCTCACGCGCAGTTGGACGGGTTTCGTACCATCGCCGTAGGCTGCCGCGCGTACTGCTTCACTCAGGAAACCTGCATTGAACGCAATTTCAAAGTTGTCGGCGGGTTTCCACTCGAGGTCGAACAGCGCGGGGATGCTTTCGGCGAGATTGCCCGTATCGGCACCTGACGCCGAGACGAGTACTTGATCGGGTTGGACCGAGAGGAGCGCGGTTTGCGTTGGACTCACCAGTGCCGCGCGTCCAAGCGCCACCACGGTCGGTTCGGCGAGCAGCGGCAGGAACGGCAGTGGCGGGATGGGGTTTGGAACGATTTGCGTAAAGTCGGGGAAACTGCCGTCGAGCAAATTCATGCGCAGCCCGCCGGCGTGCGTTTCCACTTGTACCATCCCGTGCTCGAGCGTGCCTTTTGCATCCATCTGCAAGTGAAACATGAATTGGATGGGTTTGGCATCCTCGGTCGTGATCTTCGGTATTTCCGAGAATACGCGCGCCGGCACGATGAGGGCAAGCGTGCCGGGATTGTTGTCTACATCGAAATGCAAGGTTGCCTCGCGCTCAAGCACGGCGAGACGGAAGCCATCCGCACTGACGAACAGGAGAGTAGCGTTCTTGCCCGATTCGGCCGGCAGAATGCCGGTCAGAAGGATCCCTTGCAAGATGGGACGTGCGTCGTCGGGCGAAACGAACGGCACCACACGATGGACGATTTCTTTGACCGCTTCATGCGAGAGATCGGCGCCGATGACGATAGATTTGCCGTTGAACGCGGCGGCTTGCGGGAATTCGCTTGGGTCCATGCCGTGGATGGTAAAGGTCAAACGCCCTGCCTCGACGCGCGTTTTCCATGTTTTTGTGCTCGTCGTGAGCGTGACGAGCAAATCGTCATTCACCTTGGCGATAAGGTCGCCGAGCAGATCGGGCAGACAGGCTCGTCCGCGCTGCAGCACTTTGGCTTGGGCGAGACGCCAGAGGGTAAAATTCAAATCGGTTGCGGTGAAACGCACTGTGTCTTCATCGAGTGTTTCGATGAGGATGTGCGAGAGGACGGGCAGCGTCGAGTTTTTGCCGCGGGCGCGGTCCACGTTTTTGATTGCCGCCTTGAGCACACCCGCGCGCAGGACGAGCTGCTGCGCGACTTTCGGTTCGTCTGTTTTCGCAGGCTTGTCTGCGGACAATGCCGCTGCGGGCGCCGCGGGTTCAGGTTGAGGAATGGGAACCGGCATCGTCACGGGTTCGGCGGGTTTGGGTTCGCTCACCGGCGCGGGTGCGGTCGTAGTCGGTTTATTCGCGTGCGCTTTGTTGATCGGCGTTGTCGCTTTTGGGGCAGAGTTCATTTTGGTTAAAGTCACGGACGTTTGCAGTTTCCGTGTCGCGGGCTTGACCGATTTGGTGTTGATGCCATTGGTCTTGCCGTTCGCGGCTTTGGCTTGCATCGTCTTGGCGATGCGCGCGTTTTCTTTTTGTAATTTGGTATTCACTTTGGGTCTCCTGAACATTTTGGATTATGCCGGGCGTGCCCGGCGTGATTTGTCCGTTGCTTACAACGGGTTTGGTTTCGGTGAGGTCGCTACCCTCTCTTCTGAGCGATTCGTCTCCTTTTGGTAAAGTCGGTACGGGTTCAAGCACGAGTACCGGTTCGCCGCGCCGTTCCTCGAGTGTCGCCATCAAGCAAGTAAAGGGGGGAAAGAGTTCGGCGACCCATTTCCCGCGCAGGCGAATCATCGCTTTGTCAGCAGGCAGCCAGGGCGCACAGTTGCCCATGGGCTGCACGGTGATGATCGGGCGGGTTCGGTGTCTCATGGTTGGGTCTCCCGACGAATTACGCGATGCGCTTGCAGCCAAAGCGATTGCGGATGTTGCGGTGAAAGTATTTGCCTTTGCTCGGCGCTTTCAGCCAGCGGGAAAACGTGACCGGCTTGACGCCAAAGTATTGGTAGATGGAGTAGCTGCCGGCACGCGCCGACGAACTGCGTCGGATGAATTCAACGGTCGCGGTTTTCTTTTCCGCGTTGTAGCCGATGGCGTGAATGAATGAAGATGTGACGGGAATCATGTTTGGGTCTCCTGATGGAATCGTTCAGAAACAGGACTGCCGCCCACGTGGGCGGCAGTCCTGAGTCATACTATTTGACCGTGATGGTCAGAGTCAGACGTTCGGGCAGTTTGTTGCCGACTGCCCATTTCTGGATATACAACGTGCCGATTTTGGGCGGCATCCCGCTTTCGGTCACTTCGTCGAGCCGATAACAGTTTTTAGTTTCGGGTTTGTCCGCATGAGGGATAAAGTTCACTTGGACGGGTTCCGCTTGCGCGGTTTTGGTTTTGGCTTGAGTCGCCATGTTTGGGTCTCCTGAAATGTTTGGTATGCCGGGCGTTCCGGCGGTTTGAATGAAAATAGGAATGAGTTATTGCGCGCTGTTTTCTTCCTCCTCCCACGATCCATCAGCGTCGTCCTCAATCTGTCGAATCCACTCACTGACATTAAAGTCGTCAGCGAGGTACCCATGCTCGTCGTCAATGAGGATGGCGAGATGGCTCACCAAATATGCTTCGGCGTGTTTGTCGTTGAGCGCGCGCGCCGCATTGTTCAAAAGGGTGTGCGCTTCGCGCATGAGGTCGCGTGCCTCTTCGAGTTGTTCCAAAATTTCGTTGCGGTCAATTTTTGATTTGGACATGATTGCGTCTCCTTAATTTTTTGTTTGATTGGTGATTATGCTGGCTACTCTAGCACTCGCAATCTCGTGACGTCAATGCAACAGATGTGCATCGGACAGATGTGCAGTTTCCCAAATTGCTGCCGAAAAATGCTTGCGCGGACGCGCGGCGCGTGGTAAAATTTTTGCGGTTGGGATGGGTCTCCTGACCAACGCTGCCCTGTTGGGTTGCCCGCACGCGCGGAATCAGCAGGGCAGTGACACATCCATCGAATAGCGTTTGCCGTGCGGTCTACTCTTGTGCAAGAGCGTCGCACCAATGCAGGATGATTCCCGCAATGGTCGGCGTTTTTTTATTCCCAATGAGCGGAGGACTAATGGCAACAGCCGTAACACGCAAACCCAAACCGGACAGCACGCTGCAACGGTTTCGGCGGTGGCTTTGGACTAAATTTGTCGAGTGGGATTCGTTCGACGAAATTTGTAGTGAGATTGGTTTCGGCGAAATTCGCATCGTCATTCACGACGGCGAGATGCGCGACCTGCACGTAGAATTGCATGTCCGCAAAGATAAATAAACCACGCCCACTCATGCCAAGAGCGGCGACCATTTGGTCGCCGCTCTTTTGTTTGTTTCCTTATGCGGTTGATTTCGTTTTCTTGTGCGCGTTCGGGGGAAAGCACATGCCGTAGCGCAGCATCGAATCGTACAGCGTGCCGACGATGGGCGCTGCCACGTCGCGCAGGTGTGGGTCGTCGCTGGCGAGCAGCATTTGCAAGTACGCCGCGAACGATTCGCCAATGCCGCCCTGTTTTTTCATCTCTGGCAGATGCTCGTCTATCGGAAAGCGCCGCGCGTAATTTGCGCTGCGAATCGCGTTGCGTTCGTCCACCGCTTGTTGTATGGCTGCGTTCGGATTTGTGAATTGCGCGAGGTCAAACAACGTTTCATTCGCTTGCTCCGCGAGTAGGTTGCCGCACAGCAGTTTGAATTCTTTGAGGATTGGCTTGGTCGTCCCGGTGAGATAAGTCAGCGCGATACGTTGGCGGTTCACGTCCAGCGGCGCCATCACTTCGCCGAACGTGTCCGAGATTAGTTTTTTGCGAATCATGTCCTGCACATCAGGAATCAGGTCAAGCAGCAAAAGGCGCGCCGCAACGTGTTTTGCATTGCGGTTCGATTTCTCGGCGGTCTCACTCACCGTCCAGCCAAATTTGTCCATGCGCTTTTTGTACGCTGCCGCCTCGTCAATCGGGTCAATGTCAACGCGATGCACATTTTCCGAGAGCATGATGGCGGCGGCTTGTTCGTCGCTGTATTCGCGGATGATAGCGGGAATCGTGTCCCACTTGAGCGAGGAAACGGCGCGGAACCGGCGTTCGCCTGCAACGATTTCAAATTGATAGTGTGGGTCCGTAATGGGACGTACCGTAATCGGCTGCGCGAGTCCGTTGGCTTGGATGTCGGCAGCGAGCGCGTTCAGCGCGTCCGCATCAAACACCGTGCGGTCGTTGTCGCCGGCGCGAATGTGTTTCACCGGCAGATTGTTAATTTGGTCGAGTTTGGTTTTCATGCGAACGGGTCTCCTTTACAAAAGCAAACCTGCGCTATTCAAACAGCGCAGGTTGTGATTGGTCGTCTTGGGCGTTTTTGCTTGCTCTGCCCCAGTCATCGCCGCGGATAAAGTCGCCGGTCCAGAATGCGCGTGCCCGTTCGACGTAGGGATTGTCAATGTCGGAGAGCGGTTCAATCAAGCAGCCCTCATCAAGCCAATGCTGATAGCCGCGTTCCATCTTGCGCCCGCGCCCGGTGTGCTTGTCGAGCGCGTAATCAGGAATATCCAGGCGTTTGCCGTGCCGCCGTTCCTGCTCGACGACGGTGTTGAATTCGTCAGCGATGCGCGATTTCGGGGAACGGCACAAGGCAAGAATCGTTGTGGCGAGAATCAATTTCGCCGAACCGTTCCCGTTGCGTGTGGAACGAAATTCAAAGTATGCGGCGCGCTGCTGCGGCACGAGCACCAACAGCGGAATGTTGGCGATGCCAATGTCCTCATTGACGATGACAACTAAGCGGCGCCACAAGTACGCTTCATAAAGCGGCGTGAGTTCGAGCGCCCAATAGTATGCCTGCTCTTCATTGCCGCGACGGATTTCCTTTTGGAGCGCGCTGATCGCCTCCATGAGGTTGTAGCCGTTTTGGGTTTTGGCTTGGTATTGCATGGTCTATTGCTCCTTCGATTGAGGTTGGGGCTGTTGGTCCCGGGCGTAGACCCAGTGACAATCCATTTGCCCACAATGCGGGCACGTGGCGAACTCGGTTAGACGCGCGGCGGCATTGCTGCCGAGTTCGTAGCCGGCGCGGTCATTAGACAAATCAAATTTGCCCTGACACCGATTGCATCGAGCGGGGGTTCCCGCGGGATAAGTCTGCATGTATCTGCTCCTTGAAAGAATGGGATTTGGTCTTGCATATCTGACTCTAGCACGCGTGTTCTACGAACGTCAATACAACAGATGTTCAAATCAAAGGATGAAGGTGGAAGGATGAAGGATGAAAAATGAGCCAATTTCGAGACCGCATAATCGAAGTCAAAAAAGTAAAGTCACGGGAACTGCTCGACAATGACGGCAATTGGCGTTTGCATCCCGACGCTCAGCGCGAGACCATGACCGGCGTTTTGCATGAAGTCGGTAAAGCAGATGTGCTCCTGGCGTACTATTCCGCGCGCAACGACGATCAATTGACGCTGTTCGACGGTCACTTGCGGAAAGCGTTGGATCCAGACGAAGAATGGACCGTTGCAATTACGGACCTTACCGACGAGGAAGCGGACAAAATGCTGCTCGTGCTCGACCCGCTCGCCGCGATGGCGGAAATGAATAAAGCGCGTCTGTTAGACTTGACGGACCGCGTGAATACGGATGATTTGATGGTGCGTGAACTCTTGCGCAAGATGGAGATGGAAGCGCAGCGCATCGGCGACGAAGACGAGAATGAAGATGGCGGGAAAAAGGAAAAGACAGGTCCCGCCGCGATGGAGTTGATGCCGTTCGAGCATTACGATTACGTGCTGCTCATGTTCAAAAACGAACTCGATTGGTTGGCTGCCGTTGACACGCTTGGGCTCGAGCGACGCGCCGATTTGCGTAAAACCAACAAAATCGGATTGTGCCGCGTCATCAGCGGCAAGCAAGTCATCGAGCGCATCCAACAGTTGGAATTTCAAGTCGCACAAAACGCGAACACGAAAACCGCGAACGGGAGTGAAAATCGCGAAAGGGAAATGTCGCATGAAGGTCATCATTCCGAGCCGCAAACGCGCGGACACGATAGCGCACCGGACATTGAAACTGTTTCCAAACGCCATCGTAACGGTGGACGAGCGCGAGGTCGAGGACTACAAAAGCGTTCTGGGCGACCATGAAGGTGCGCCCCGACTCGTACCACACCCGCCGCTTGAATCGCTCGCTGAGATTCTCAACTGGATCGTGGATGCGTTCGACGACGAGAGCATTGTCATCGCAGAGGACGATATTACGCGGTGCGTGTCCTTTGTCGGCAACAACGTGCGCGTGTTTCGGAATCCTGCTGACGTGCTCCAGATTGTCGAGAATTGCGCGGAAGCAGCGCGTGGTGTCGGGGCGCGAATGTTTGGGTTCACGGATTCCGCGAATCCGAAACATTTCAAACCGCAAGATCCGATTTCGTTTGTGGCAAACCTTTATACGATTTACGGCTACGTGGGGAAGGATGTGCGCAGCGACCCGAAACGGCGCTTGTTCCGCGATATGGACACGTCGCTGACTGAGTTGATGAACAATCGCATTGTGTATTGCGATACGCGTTTTCATTTTGAATCGGTCGCACCGCTGCGTCAGGGTGGTGGCAACGCGGTCAATCGGGCGCGCGAGGATTTACAGAGCGCGATAGAATTCATGCAGCGCAAGTGGGGACATTACGTACGTGCAGGCAAGAGCGGAGATTTGGTGTTGAATGTGGGGGCGATCAAGCGCCGGCAGGCGAAGGTATGATGAAGTGTGATGAAGTGTGACGAAGTGTGATTATCACACATGAGCATTAAGATTGTCATTCCATCCAAAGGACGTTCCAAAACTATCGCGCGTGATTCCCTCGCGTTATTTCCCGATGCCATCGTAAGCGTTGATGAGCGTGAGGTGGATGATTACGCGCCGGTCGTTGCGTCCACAGGTGCGACACTGCTCCCTCATCCTCCACTACGCTATCTGCCGCAAATTCGCAACTGGCTGCTCGACAACATTCCCGACGAATCATTTGTGATGGTTGACGACGATGTGCGCCGCGTGTACTCCAAAGTCGGAAAGGTCATCAAGCACTATCACAAGCCAAACGATGTAATGCAAATCATCGAGAACGCGTACGAATGCGCGCGGGGCATCGGCGCACACCTGTTCGGCTTCACACAGGATGGCGGCGTATTCGGATTCAAACCCACGGACCCACTCAAGTTCAACGGCTGGGTGGGAACTGTCTTCGGTGTCATTGGGCGGGGGATTCGCTATGACGAGCACATCACGATTGGCAGCGAAGATATGGACTTGTCACTTCAACATCTGATGGAACACCGCATCGTGTTTATTGACGAGCGGTTTCATTTTGAGTCGCCGAACCGTCTGCGCGCGCTCGGCGGCGTGTCGGTGAACCGTTCGCTCGAGCGCGAATTGGCAGACAGCGAATGGCTGCAAGCCAAATGGGGCAAGTTCATTGACGTGTATTTCAAAGAATCTGGCATCCGGGTGAAAAGCGTGCGTGTGCCGAGGCGACAGGCAAAAGTGAAATGAGCGAAGGCGAAAAAACCACTTTCGAGATGTGGGCGCGCCGCGAGGGCGAACCAAATGAATGGTACGCGCGCTTTCATACGTTTCTGCTGTTGGGCTCGTCGCGTTCGCTGTATGGGGCGTACACAGCATGGCGGGAGCAATCTGGCGCGAAACGCGCGCAAAAGCGCGCAGGTTTGCCGCAGTCGTGGCGCCAAGCCGCCGAACGTTGGGAATGGGCAAAACGCGCGGAAGCGTTCGATGAGCACGAGCGCGCGCAGCAAATCGCCGAGTGGCAGCGCCGGCGTGATGAATTGCGCGAGCATGAATGGAAATTTTCGCAAGAGCTGCTGGACAAAGTGCGGCAGATGTTGGTCTTTCCGCTTGCCAAAACCGTGCGCTCGACGCAAGACGGCGGGCAGACACTTGTAACCGAAGTGTATCCCGCGCAGTGGAAACTCGCCGACGCCGCGCGTATGTTGGAGTCGGCAAGCAAATTGGCGCGGCTTGCCATTGGTGTCGAAACCGAGCGCATTGGTGTTGAAGTGGCGATGACTGCGGACGACTTGCTGCAAGCCGCGCGGGACGTGGCGGAGTGGGAACGGCAGACCTATGGGTTGTCTGCGGACAAGTTCTCACAGGGGGCAGGGGATTGACCGCGCGCGCGGCATCACGTACAATGTTCTAAAGGAGCAATTTATGAGCCGGAAGCGAAATACAGCGGATGATTTTTGGAAACATGTGAATGTTCGCGGCGAGGACGATTGTTGGGAGTGGAAAACATCGGAGCGAGATTCCCGCGAGTACGGACAATTTTGGCTTAATGGGGCAAATCAGAATGCGCATCGCGTTGCATATTCATTAACGCACGGCAGTATCCCCGAAGGGATGCTCGTTTGTCATTCGTGCGACAATCCACCTTGTTGCAATCCAAGACATTTATTTTTGGGAACAGACCGAGAGAACGTAGCGGACATGATGCAGAAGGGACGGCATGTGGCATCCTTCGGAGACGACAATGGGATGCGGCGACACCGTGACCGAGTGCCCCGTTTGTTTGGGGCGCGCAACGGAATGAACTTGCACCCGGAACGCAGACCCCGCGGCGAAAATCATGGCTCGGCAAAATTAACTGATTTGCAAGTGATTGAGATTAAGCGGCGAACTGCGACGGGTGAAACAGGCGCTCGGATAGCCAAATCGTTTGGGGTAAGTGCATCATTGATTAGTTTGATTGTAAATGGTCGCCGTCGCAAGAGTGTCTAAAAATTACCACTTGCGCCCGCGCGCGGGGCGTGGTAGAATTTTCGTGCGATGGACGCGCCGTTCTCGGATGCCCAATTTATTTCCTTTAAGATCGCCTTGGCGGCGATGGTCGTTGCCGCGTTAATTCCAACGCGCGTCCACGAATTTTATCCGGATGCGGATGTCATTGTACGCATTCGGAACAAGCGAATTTTACCTGAAATCGAGATTCAGGATCGCTTGAACAAGCAAGACAAGTCCAAGAAAGAAATCGGCGAGGCGCACTGAGGACGTAGCTCGTATAGGTCGCTAAAGCCACCTACTGGTACCTGCCAGCGGCAAAGGCATTGAAAATGCAAAGCCGCGCGGAGAAATTCTCCACGCGGCTTTTTTCTTTTTTTGACGGGACAACTTCATGGTCATTGACGCAGCGATTCTGATTGCACTGGGGGGTGTAATTACGGCTGCCATTGCGATATTTCCGGCATTTTCGGCATATCTCCAGTCACGCGCAAACGCAAAAAAAATTGAAACCGAAACGCGCTTTGCGGCGCGCAAAGATGAAATCACGTCGCTGCGCGAAGAAGTTGCGCGACTGGCAGGGCGCGTGGACGAATTGTCTAAAGCGAACGTGCAGCTGCAAGGAGAAAACAACCGTCTGCACGCACAGGTGATTGCGCTGCGCGCAGAAAATGCTTGGCTGCGGACGCAGTTGCGCCAAAGTGGAATCGAGATTCCCCCACTGCCCCCCGAAATCCGCGAATTGACAGCTGACTTATCCAAGCCAAATGACGGGGCAAACAATGACACCTAAATTTGCTCCACGTCGTGTATCGAATCATTCCATCACAGGAGGTTTTCCATGTCTGCATTATTCCGCTCGACTCGATGGCTTCGTGTCACAGTGATTCTCATGACACCTTTCCTTGCGCTGCTGGTCGGCGTCATCACGCCTGCATTGACCTATGCTGCTCCGCCGATGCAAACACCCGAACCGCCCGCGACGCCCGACGCGCTGGCAGCAGCGATTTTAGTGCTCGTCGGCATGCTCATTACTTTTGTCAGCGGTGGTGGTATTTCGGTGCTACTCGAAATGATTCCCGCGTGGACGAATTGGACTTCGCCGATGAAGGGGTACATCGTCATTGCACTCAGTATTCTGATCGTCGCCGCGTTGACGAGCGCAAAGGTTGTGACGACACCGGAAGCCCTGGCTGGTTTGCCGGACTGGGCAATTGTCTTTCTCGGCAGTGTGGTTTTTTCATTAACTGCGCTATTGGGAACGCAGTTGACCTATAAACGCCTACTGAAATAACCGCGTGCCCAGATGACCTGGACACGCGATGAATCGTATGGACGCGACCCAACCCTGGGAGCGGCAACCCAAAGAACCGACCCAATTGTATGAACGCTTTCAGCGATACCTGCTGCTCGGTCCGGCGCGTTCCGTTTATGCCGCCTATCGTGCCGAACTCGCAGAACGCGCACGCGCGCGTCAAAAAAAACTTTCGATCACGCGCACGGGCTTACCGCAATCATGGCGCGAGCAATCGAAACGATGGCGCTGGAGCGAACGCGCGCAGGCATTTGATGAAGCGGAACGCGCGAAACGATATGCGGCGTATCAAGCGCGTGCGGACGAGATTTTGCGCGAGGGTCTCGCACAGCGCTTTGCGCGTGTCGAAGAATTAAAACATCTCGCCGAACTGTTGCGAGCCGAAGTGTTGACCGAAGACAAACGCTGGCTGCCCGATGCGAAATGGATTGGCGGCGAATTCGGCGAGCGCGTGGACATTGTTCGATTTAACAGCGCACTCGTCGAGCAATATCGTCAAACGTTGGAGGATCTCGCGATGGAGCTGGGCGAGCGTGTGCGCGGCATGAAAGTTTCGGGCAGCATCGGCGTCACGCAGATTACGGCAGATGATCTGGCACGCGCGGCGGCAGAAGCGAAAACATGGGAAACGCAGTTTGCCGCGAACAGGAATACGCGGACTGAAATGCAAAATCAATGACACATGCCGAAATCACGCACGAGTTTCTGATGTGCCAAAACTCGCCCGCGTACTTTATTGCGACATATTGCCAAATCTATGACGCGGAAAAACGCGCGTGGATTCCGTTTCGCCTGTGGAGCGCGCAGTTTGACACCTTAAAAAATATACATGCGTCGCGCCGCATCGTCATCCTGAAAGCGCGTCAGCTGGGGATGACATGGCTGGTCTTGGCGTTCGCGCTGTGGCTGATGTTGTTTGAGCCGGCAGCCACCATCCTACTCTTTTCTAAACGCGACGATGAAGCCACCGATCTGCTCGACTTTCGGCTGAAGGGGATTTATCAACACTTGCCCGCATGGCTGCAATGCCGCGACGTGCTCACGAATAACGAGCATGAATGGCAATTGTCCAATGGCAGCCGGGCGCTTTCCTTCCCGACGACCGGCGGACGTTCGTACACCGCGAGCATGGGCATCGTGGATGAGGCGGATTACATTCCTGATTTGAACGGAGTCATCAATGCGGTGCAGCCAACGGTGGACGCGGGCGGGCGCATCGTGCTGTTGAGCACCGCAAATAAAGAAACGCCTCAAAGCCAATTCAAACTGATCTATCGCGAGGCAAAAAACAAGGTCAACGGTTGGTTCGCGGTGTTTTTGGCGTGGCATGTCGCGCCGTGGCGGTCCATCGAATGGTACGAGCGCAAACGCGCGGAGATTCTCGCCAACACGACGAGCACGGATGATTTGTTCAAAGAGTATCCGGCAACGGAGGATGAGGCGCTCGCGCCGGCGTCAAAGGACAAGCGGATTCCGTATGACTGGATCAAGCAATGCTATGTCGAAATCAAAGATGAGGACGCATTGCTCATTGGACCGGCGATTGAGGGATTACGTATCTATTGCGCTCCCGAAGAAGGACATACCTACGTTATCGGCGCGGACCCGGCAGAAGGCAATCCAACCTCTGACGACAGTGCGCTCGAGGTGACCGATGCGCTCACCGGCGAAGAGGTTGCCGCGCTCGCCAACAAATTTCAGCCCGAGATTTTTGGCGCACATATTGATGCTATCGGGAGATTTTTCAATCATGCAGCAGTTCTTGTCGAACGCAACAATCACGGTCACGCGGTGCTTTTATGGCTGAAACAAAACTCCAAGTTGCGCCGCATCAAAGGACCCGACGGCAAAGATGGATGGAATTCGACGAGCGTTACCAATGCGCTTTTGTATGATTATGCCGCAACCGCGTTCCGTGAACGAACGGCACTTTTGCACAATTTCGCCACACAAACGCAGTTGTCCTTGATTGAAGGCGCATCGCTGAGCGCGCCGGAAGGCGAACACGACGACCGCGCGGACGCGTTAGCGCTTTCCTTGATGGGACGCAATCGGAAATACACATCGCTCGGGCAAGTGACGAGCGATGCGGAACGGCAAGAGAATAAATGGCGCGTGGACAAGGCACGCGCCGAGGCAGATGAAGAAGACGACGAAGTAAGCCGCTGGAGAATTGGCTAATGGCAGTGGATATGATTTTTCGGGTATCGCCTGATGTGTCCGCCGCGGAGAACGCGAACACCACCGACGAGTTGGGTGTCACCGGGTTGATGCAGTTCCATGGCGCCATCGAGGAAGCGTATCTGCCGGAATTGCGCTATCCAACGGCATACGACAAGTACAACGAAATGCAGCGGCGCGACCCGACCATTGCGTCGCTGCTGAATGCCATCAAACTTTTGGCGCGCACCGCGACGTGGAGCGTGGAACCGGCATCGAGCAAGGAGCCCGACCAACGCGCGGCGGAGTTTTTGGAACAATGTCTCGGCGATATGAGCATCACGATGGAGGATGTCGTCGAGGATATGCTTTCTGCACTGCCGTTTGGTTGGTCTTGGTCGGAGATTGTGTACAAGCGCCGCCAGGGGCGCCGCGCGGACCCCGCGAGCAAATATGATGACGGCTCGATTGGTTGGCGCAAGTTTGCGCCGCGGCGGCAGTCGTCGCTCTATCGTTGGGAGTTTGACGAGAATGGCGGCGTACAAGGCATGTGGCAAACCGCGCGCACAGACCCGAAGGTGCGCTATCTGCCCATTCAAAAAAGTCTGCATTTTGTCGCGCAGCGCGATATGGGCAACCCCGAAGGTATTTCGATTCTCGAACCGGTCTATGAGTCCTGGCACTACGTCAAGAACCTGCAAATTATCAATGGCATCGGGTTCGAGCGCGCGTTCGTAGGGCTGCCGGTATTTGGTTACGTCGAAGGATACGAACCGTCCGATAAGGACAAAGCCTTGGTGGCGTCCATTGGCAAAAAGTTGCGCGTGGACGAAAAGGCATACGTCGCGCTGCCTGCCAACATCACCTTTGATTTGAAAACTGTCAGTCACAACAACGCCACATCGCTGCTCGACACGATCAAGCAGTATCGCATTTGGATGTTGATGGTCGTGCTCGCGGATTTTCTCGCGCTGGGCACGGTCGCATCGGGCGGCTCGTATTCGCTCGGGCAAGACAAATCGGAATTGTTTTTGATGGCGGTGGACGGATGGCTCGACAAAATCGCACACGTGGACAAACTCGGCGTGCTCAACCGGTACGCGGTGCCGCGTCTGTTTGATTACAACACATTGGACGGCATAACCGATTTCCCGCGTATCAAACATTCGTCGGTGCAAAAGCCGAATCTGCCGGCGTTGTCCTCGTATCTGCAATCACTTTCCGCCTATATCATGCCCGATCCGGCGTTGGAGGCGGAACTGCGGCGCGTCGCGAATCTGCCGCAAGCGGATGTATCGGAGCCGAAGGGAAATGCGCCAACCGCGAACCCGCAAGTGGGTATCGAAGAGGATGCGGTGGACCAAGCAGACCTTGCGCGCGGAGTGCGCTGGCGCGCGGGGTTGAAACCGCGCGACGCAACATTTTATGAAAGGCAATTCCAACGCGCGCTGAGGGAATTTCAAGCCGCTTCCCGTCTGTGAGGAACGATGCCCAACGCCATCACGCTGAATGTCGTTGTTTCTGAACTGCCATCACCGCGCGGGCGACGAATGGCGCGGGCGTTACACCGCATGGCACGCGCGTTGGACGAAATGCAGGCGTTGTCTGCGGACAAGCTGACGTTGCTGGCGGCGGGACGCTACGAACGCGCGACAGACGACTATCAAGCCGCGCTGCTCGCCGAATATGACGCATGGGTCGCGGTACTTCTGAAAAAGATCGGCGATGAAACCGACGCCGAGCGTGTGCGGCAGGTCATCATCGAAGCCATGCCCGACCTGCGCGCGGCGCTGCAAGCCGTCGCGCAGGAATCGCTGCCGGACGCGGTGAACGCGCTGAGTGCCGCGTATGTGCCCAGCGCGGACGCGTATCGTCTCATTGCCGATGCCATCACCGAGAACAATGCCGACATCGAAACCCGGTTGATTCCTGCCGTCGAAGAAAAACTCTTGCGCGCCGTTGCCGACGGCACACCGCTCGAGCAGGCGGCACAGGCAATGGTGTCGCGCGTCAGCGGTTACGCGGGCGCGTTCTGGGTGCTCCTTCAACGGCTCATCGGCGATTTTATCGGGCAGAAGCAAACTGCCGATGACGAGATTTACCCTGTGCGCTGGGTCCGGGTGCATGACGAGCATTCTTGCGATTCGTGTATTGCGTTCGAGGGCGAATATCCATCCTATAATGCCATGCTCGAAGCGACGAATCAGTGCGTGCCCGGCTATTTCTTTAATTCACCGTATCAATCCGCTTGTTGGGGATTTTGTCGGTGTCATCTCGAAGCGTTCATCAAAGGGAAATGGATACGGTTGTAGTGATTGATTGCGCGCGCGAGGTATGCTAAAATGCTTCCAAACCAACAGTCTTTGAGCCCGCCGCGCTTGCGGGTTGCAGCAGAAGCACCATCTCAATCTCATCGTATCGAGGTGTCGCTCGCGGAGCTGCGACTGCTCGAACGCATTCGCTCGTGCCAGCACGCGACCATGTTCATGGTCCACGTTGGCGGCGACGGCGAGCCGAAGATGTTGTTTGCCTATGAGGATGTGAAACGCGAGGACTTGGCGCGATAACCCTTTTCGTTAAATTGCATAGCGCGACTTGAATACCACAAGTCGCCCGACCTGAAACGCTACAGATAGAAAGAGACAGGCGGGATTCCTTCACCAGAGCCGTGAGGGAATCCCGCTTTTTTTATTGTGCCGTATTCGACAGATAACCCACCGGAACGCATTCGTGATTTGCCGGAGCACGCGCAAACCATTTGGGTCAACGCCTTCAACGGCGCGTACGACGGAACCTGCGCGGAGGACGGCGACCGCGAGGGCTGCGCCAACCGCATCGCCTGGACTGCCGTCGAAAAAGCCGGTTACACCAAAGATGAGCAAGGCAATTGGCACAAGTCCTCTTCCAATGCGCGGCGCGCACAGCGCGGCGAATTAATTGCGCTTGCCAAAGGCGATTCTCAGGACCGCACGCTGACGATTCAAGTCCTGCGCGCGGGTTCGTTTGTGGACATGACCGGCAAAGAATTTACGTTGTCCTCGCAGGATCTCGACGCGTATGTTGCCAATTCCAACGCGCTGCTGGCATCCGAACAAGTGCCTGTCGAGATCGGGCATCCCGAAAACGAGGATGGCAGCGCACCCGCCGCCGCGTGGTATCGCAAATTTTTCAAAAAGGTTGTGGATGGTATCGAATGGGTTTGCGCCGAAGTGGAACTGACCGCGCTCGGCGCCGATGCCCTCGCCAAACAGTTATACAAGTACTTTTCGGCGGTCATCTGGCTCGACGACCAAGTCATTTGCGGCGGCGGATTCGTCAACCGTCCTGCCGTGAGCGGACAGCAGCCGGTCGGTTCGCTGGCGGCGACAATTCATTATGTGGAACCGCGTGTCGAGCCAAACCAATCGCCAAAGGAGTCTCCCATGTCTGCTTCTGCTTCTGCCATATGGACACAAATCCGCAATGCGTTCTTGCGCTCGCACAATGCCGCGGCATTGGAAATGTCGCAAGAGGACATGCAGCGCCAAGTGATGGACGCGTTGTATGCCAAGTATGCGGATCCGCTGGATGAGTACGGCGGCGCGATGCCGTGGCTCGTCGCGACGTATGACGACCGCGTCATCGTCACCAAGAACGGCAACTACTACGAAATCGCGTATTCGTTCGACGCCGATGGGAACGTAGTTCTGGGCGATCCCGTCGAGGTCGAAATCACATATCAACCCAGCACCGACGGCACGGCAGCATTGAGTCGCGCTTCGGCAGCACAGGGCGCATTGTCGCGAGGGACAACGACCATCGCGCCCCGAATGGTTCCTACCCATGAACCCAAACCCGCGACCGCGTCGGCGACCACGCAGGTTACGATGTTGTCGCAAGGAGGTCAATCCCCTATGTCGAAAACCGTCCCGGTCCAAACGACTGCTCCGGTTCAGACGCCGCCCGCCGATGTAACGGCAGCGAAAAATCCGGCGGAGGTCGAAAAACTTCTCGAGCAAGCGCGTGCCGACGCGCGGCGCGCCGCCGAAGCGCAGGCGCAAGAAATGGAAGTCAAGCTTGCCCAGGCACGTGAACAAGAGCGCGAACGCGTCATGCGCGAACTGCAGCGCAAGGAAACGGTCAACAGCTTGGTCCTCAAATTGACCAGCGGGCGCCGTCAATTCCCGTATCGCCCTACCGAACTTGCCGATGCGCTGCTCAAGCTTTCGGATGCGGATTATCAAATCGTCGCGCCAATCTTGGAAAAGATTCAAGAGACCGGTTTGGTCGAACTTGGCGAGCGCGGTGTCGCAGGACACGGCATGACGATGCTCAAGCGCTTGAATGACGAAACACGCGCGGCGTTAACGCGCTTCCTCAGCGCCGGCGGCAAAGTCGAAACGTTCTTCAAAGCCAACGCGCAACTCGGCAAAGTCGAAGAGTACGACCTGTCCGAATTTGGGGCGGACGTTCGCGAAAAATAATGCTGTTGCATCCTTGCTCGAACGTTTCGCGCGAAAAGATCGAACAATTGATTCCTGCGCTTGAGTTCGAACTCAAGCGCATTACGGAGGTAAGCCATGGCAAACATGACCGCTGATGTCCAGCGGCTCTCCAAAAACGAAAGCAACCCGATTGCATACGGCGTCAAGGGGGGTGTCGCCGCGACCATTTACAAAGGCGGCATCATCCTCCAGGATGTGTCCGATTCCCAGTACGCGCAAAAACATCAGTCCACGATCACGGCAGCCGCGACGGATGTGTTCTTGGGCATCGCGGCGGAAGGCGTCAGCGTTGCCGCGTCGGATGCGGATGGCGCCAAAACCGTACGCGTGTGGCGCAAGGGCGTGTTCGCGTTTGCGAAAGGCGCGCTCACGATTGGCGACCGCGGCAAAGCGGTGTACGCGTCAGACGACCACACCATCACGTTGACGAGCACTAACAATCTTTGGATCGGCTATCTCGTGGATGTGGACAGCACGTACGCGTGGGTCGAGATTGACCGCGCGGCGGGCATGCTCAACGCCGCGACCTAAACCGCATTTCCCGGTGCGGATTGTAACGACTCTTTCATTCTGCGATGCGTTTTATCGCAAACGATAAAGCCATTGCGCAGGAGGACGCACAATGATTACACGCTCTGACATTGCGAATCGGCTTACCTATGGTATCCGAGCCGGTTTCTTGATGGGGCAAGAAGAATATCTCCCCGCCTACACCGAAGTTGCGCGCGAGACCGAATCAGACGGCAAAGACGAAACCTATTCTGATTTGCTCGCCGTGCCAATGCCGCGCACATTCGTGGACGAAGTAACACCGCGCGGGTTTGGTGAAGTCGCATTGACCATCACCAATCAGAAATTCGAGTTGACGATCAAGATTGACCACGATGCCATCAACGACGACCGCGTCGGCGATGTCGAAACGACCGCGCGCGAGGCGGGGCAGCGTTTTCCGCAGCACCTTGACAAATTGGTCTTTCAGGCACTCAACGGCGGCGATACGACGACATTCGGCAAATGCTACGACGGCGGCGCGTTCTTTTCCAACGCGCACGTCGAAAGCAAAGGCAGTTACCAGACCGCGCAGTCGAACCTTGCCGCACTCGCACTGTCCAACACCAATTTCAACACCGTGTGGGTCAACGCGAACGGCTTGCTCGACAGTGAGGGCGAAGTTGTGCCATACAACTACAACCTGCTCGTCGTGCCGCCCGCGTTGAACGATGCGGCGGTACAAATCGCCGAGAACGCCGAAAAAGCGGGCACGCCCAACCGCGACAAGAATCCGTACTCGGGCAAAATCCGCTACATCGTGAACAAGTATTTGGACACGACCGCGTGGATTCTCATCGCCGGCGGCGAAGTCCGAAAACCGATCATTCTGCAAATGCGGCAGCGCCCGACGTTCACCACGTGGGACAACGAACTGATTGACGCGCGCTACTACAAGTGGGAAGCGCGCTACAACGTCGGGTATTCCAATTGGCGCTTGGCGTATATGGGAAATTCTTGAAACACACTTTGGGACGCGTGTGGGGCAGGGTCCGTGTGCGTCCCGCGTGTGAACACGGACCAATTCCGATCGAGATGTTTTCAATGGCTCAAGACAAAATCCCAACGCCCACGCCAACTCATCGCGGCGATGATTCCTCCGACACAGGTCATCCGCACACCGGTTTGCTGATGATCGAATTTCGCGCGCCGGGTGCATCCGAATTCACACTGCGCACCGAGAATGTGACACCCATGCAAATGCTTGGCGTCGCCGCGTGGTTGGATTGGTTCGCGAAACAACATCTGCAAAGCATGACACGCAGCGGACCGCAAATTGCCGTGCCGCACGTGGTCGTGCCGCGCGGACTGGACGGAATCAATTGACATGAAACAATTTACAGTACGAGTACGCGACGATTTTCCCTTCGACGTCGCGCGCGTCGGCGGACGCCCTTATACCAAGCACACGCCGGTCGTTTTTGCCGAAGCCGACTTGACCGACGAAATCAAAGTGTCACCTGCGCTGCTCGTCGAGGAAATGGCGATTGTACGGGAACTCGTTCCCGATGAACCTGCCGTCGTTCCTCCGGGCGAGTCGCCCGCGCTGCCCGAAACACCGACAGCAACCAAAGACAATGCAGGTGAGTCCGACACGCCTACACAGAAAAAGAACAGGCGAGGATAAAGCGATATGGACCGGTGACGCGAAATGGCAATCTCGCATGTCCAGCACAATGGAAGCAGCACCGGCGGTGCATCCAATCTCGCGGTCACGCTGAATGGTGTCACGGCTGGCAATCTGCTGATTTTGTGCATCGTGACCTCCGGTCCGAGCACAACGGTTAACTCTGTCACGGACGATAAATCGAATTCATGGTCGCGCGTCGTCAATCGCAATTTCCAAAGCGGAGCCGGTGGTGTCGAAATTTGGGCAGCGCACAACGTCGCCGCGGGCAATACGACCATCACGGCGAACTTTTCGGCAAGTGTGACGGCGGACATTGCAGCGCACGAGGTTTCCGGTGCAGCGACAGTAAGCGCGTTTGACAAGTCCGCAGCCGCAGGCGGCACAAGCACGACACCCGATTCGGGCAACACGGCGAATCTTTCACAGGCGGACGAATACGTTATCGGTTTCGTGGCGTATGGCGGCGCGAACGTAACGGAGGCAAGCGGATATAACAGCGCCGCGTCAGGAACATTCAACTCACGCAGCGCATACAAAATTGTTTCTTCTACCGCAGCGGTCAAATACAACCCAACGCTGGATGCGTCGGTCGCGTGGAACTGCATGGTTGCAACGTTCAAGGCAGCCGGCAGTTCATACAACAACAATGCAACCTTCGGCATTACGGCGGGATTGACCGACAACGGATTACTTTCCGCCAGTGGCGGCACAACGTTCGCCGCTGCGTTGGCACAATCTGACGCAACACGCAACGACGCGATTGGCGCCGCGGCATTTGGAACAACCATCGGGTCTTTAGACAGCGGGCAATTGGATGCGCTCGGTGGTTTGGCATTCGGCGTGAATTTGGGAATTGCAGACGAGAGTCTGTTGGACGCGATCGGCGGCGCGTCCTTCGGTGCAATCGCAGGTTTATCTGGAAATGGTTTACTGGACGCGCTGGGCAGTGTTTCATTTGCGACCGCGTTAGCCAGCGTACTCAACGGCATCCTGAGTGGAGGCATTGACGGCAGCGTCACGCTCAGCATTACCGCCGGACAAACACTCAACGGGCAATTGGACGCCGCCGCAAGCGCGGCATGGATCGCAACGCTGGGGCAAATCGCGAACGGGCAGTTGGACGCCGCGGGCAGCCATACGCTGACCACGACCCTCACCGTCGCTGCCAATGGGCTGCTCACTGCAATCGGTTCAACAACTTGCAACGCAGCGCTCGCGCAATCGGCAAATGGACTGCTCACTCTGCTCGGCGGTTTGCCCGTTGGCACAACGCTGACCGTTACCACCGGCACCATCACGGCCGTTACACCGGATGGGCGCATTGTAAAAATCAGTTTTGAAACGCGCACACTGCCAATTGAAAAGGAAACGCGCGTCGCGACAATCCCAAACGAACCGCGCGTTTTGAACGTGGAGGCATGATGCAAGCACAAATCCAACTCGAAGATCACTTTGTTCTGGAATGCTGGGCACACGCTCACGCCGACGGTTCCAAGTGTCCTGCGCCGTGGGACTGCCCGCGCGGTCTTGCCTTTGACCAACATCAGCATGCGCTGAAATGGCGCGACGAGTTCGACAATTTGGTTACGACGGTCGGCAAGAACGACCTTCTGGACAAATATTTCAAAGGGTCAGCATACACGGCGACGTGGTATGTGGGGCTTGTGGACGGTGGCTCCGCACCGACGTACGCGGCAGGCGACACGATGGGTTCGCATTCCGGTTGGACCGAGAACACAGGTTACTCAAATGCAAATCGCCCCACGCTGACACTGGGAACCCCATCCGGCGGCAGCGTGGACAACAGCGCGTCGAAGGCGGTGTTCAACATCAACGCGAGCGGAACGATTGCAGGCGCGTTCATTGCCACAAATAACACGAAAGGCGGCACGACCGGTACGCTCTACGGCGAGGGTAATTTCGCGGAAGGCAATCGCAGTGTCGTGAATGGCGATACATTGAATGTAACGGTAACTCTCACGGCATCCTAAAATGACAGTCTCTTTTGTCAAGGACCCTGACGCCGTTCTCGATTACAAATTTGATTGGGCGCCGCTCACCCATGGCAGCGGCGGCAGTGATTGGTTGGCGGCAAGTGAGGTCATCACGTCGTTCGCCGTTATGGCGGACAGCGGAATTACGGTCAATTCGTCGAGCGCGACGGATGCGAACACGAGCGTAACGGTCTGGCTGAGCGGGGGCACGGATGGAAGCGATTACAACGTCACATGCCACATCACCACGAGCTTGGGACGGCAAGATGAGCGCTCGATGAGCATTGTGGTTCGAAATCGCTAGATCCGGGAGAAACGTAACGATGCCATTGGCAACCAATGCGTACGGCGCGGTGAGCGATGTGGCTGCACTCACCTCGCGTTTTACCAACAACGGCATATATGACGCGTCCACACGTCCCACGATTTCGCAAGTCGAGACTTGGATTAACCGTGTGAGTTCGACGTTGAACATTCTGCTCGCCGAGCAAGGTTTCCAAATTCCGATCACGCAAGCGGATTGTGTGCTCACGCTCGCGCTGTTTGTCTCGACCCAAGTCGCAGATTTGTGCAATTATGCCAACAGCGCGGGACGGTTCTTTCAAAATCAAAATTATACCGTCGGTCCCTGGCAGACAATTCAAAAGGAAGCGGCCGCTTTCATCGCGGAACATGCGGCAGGCTTTGAGGCACTGGGAGCGCCGCGCGCGACGCTGGGCTTGAACGGCTTGGATGCGCGCACGCTCGACGACGCGGGGGACGACATCGAACCATGGTTCGCGCGGAAGCAATTTGGAAACACGGTGACGGACTGGGATTCAACCAATGGCGGATTGGGGCATTGAAATTTCGCACGAAGCGGAACGGCTCGTAGCGCGTTTGAACGAGGCGCCGCGCATCAGCGCGGATGTAATTGAAAAAAATCTGCGCACGGTCGGCGGCGGCATTGCGCGCGCCATGGTCAAAGTGCTCGACGTGGTCAAGTACAAGGGCACGTTGGCGCGCAGCGTTTCGACCGAATACAGCGCCGAGCCGCCGTACTACACCATCCGCATCGGACCGACCGCGCCGCACGCGCAAGTGGTTCGCACCGGATCACGACCGCACTGGGCGCCCATTGCGCCGCTCAAAGAGTGGGCAAAATGGAAACTCGGCGACGAACATGCCGCGTACGCCGTGCAAAAGTCCATCGCCAAGAAAGGCACGAGTATGTATTTGCTCAAAAAAGGATTGGGAGAACGCACCGAGTACGGCATCGGCTACGACTATCCGGGACGCACGTTGGCACGCGGCGACGTGCAGCTCATCATCGAGCGCACGAGCCAACGCATTCCACTCGAATTCGTGGGTAAATTGGAAGCGAGTGACTGATGGCAGACGGATACGACGCCATCGAGGCGGCCCTCCAAACGATTCTGCAAAGTTTGACAAGCGTCTTCGCCACGTCGGAACAGGTCACGCGCGGCGATTGGCGCGTGATGGATCGCGGCGTGGACGTGTGGGCGGTCCTGTTTCCGGCGGATTATATCGAAGAGAGCGTGATGGCGGCGGGTTCGGCGCAGATGAGTTACACGACCAAGTTGCTGCTGGGCGTGCGTTATCGCGACGACGGCAGCACGCGCGTCGCGTTGGTGCGCGTGCGCGACGCGGTGGTTCGCCATCTGCGCCAGTACCCGCATTTGAACGGCTTGGCGTCGGATTCCGCGAACATGGGGCTCATTACGAGTGACGGTGAGCCGCAAGCCCTCTTCCCCTCGAACGACGAGAGTGGACCGTTTGCGTTGATTCAACAATTCACGATTCCTACCTCCGAAATTGATACCGTCACCATTGCGGAGTAGGGCATCGCACGAGGAATGTTATGCAATATCAACCGGTGGAACTCTTGCGCGGCGTGTGGGGCTTGGAAGACCGTCTCTACACCGCCAACGAAATCGCGCAGTCCTTTCATCTGCAGTCCGCCGTTCGTGCAGGCGCGTTGTCGCCGGTCGAACCCGACAGCGCCTTGTCCGCAGACAAGTCCCTCCCGCGCGGCGAAATTGATTTGTCCGATGGCGTCGCAGACGGCGAAGCGCGGCTTGCCGCGCAGGCGTTACGCCAGCGGCGCAAGGAAAAGGAGTAATCCATGCCAGCCACTTCTGTCGGTTTACGAAAACTGCAAGTTGCAAATTTCGCGATTGAAACAGCTCCCGGCACGCTTGTGCCTGCCACTAAAACGTGGCTTGGTAAAGTGAGTTATACGCCCGTGCTCGACATACAAAATCCCGGATACCCGCAAGGCATTCCGGGAGCGGTCGTCGTCGAGGACACCTTTGCCAATGAGGCGGGGATGCTGATCAATCTGGAGGATTTCGAACTCTCGGTCGAGCAGATGGCGTACATCCAGAACCTCGGCATCAACAAGGCATTGACCAGCGCCGGCACGACGCCGTTCCTGCTCGACAATTTTGCGTTCCCCACCAGCGCGACGGTCAACGATATCGCGACGTGGACGGGACAATTCGACGACGGGATCCAGAAATTCGAGTGCGGCTATCTGTTCTGCGAAAAATTTTCCGAACACGGAGAACGCGGGCAAAACGGCGGCGTACTGATGGCAAACGCGCAGCTGCGCGGGCGCAAGCGTGCAACCGGTTGGACCGGCACTCCCGCTCCGACCGTCATTCCCAATATCCAACGACTTAACATTAACAATCTCACAGTCAAGATTGACGCACTCGGCACGGCGGCAGGCAGCGGCGCGGCGGTCTCGAATTGGGTCATCGGGTACAACCTGGATGTGGAAACCGGCTGGCAAGCCGACCCGACCGCGTCGGGGCGCGCGTCGCTGGATTTCGCGCAGGCGTTATACAACGGCGAGCACAAAGTGACAGGCTCGCTCATCTGCGTGATGAATGCGCAATCCGTGACCCAAATCGCCAACGCGCGCAGCGCCCAAGCCATTATTCTGCAATTACAAATTGCGGGAACCGGCACACGCAAACTCACGCGCAACCTGCCGATCTATTGGACCAAAGATCCGGAATGGGGCAAGGCGGACCGCAACGGGTTTCACGAGGTCACACTCGAATTTGAAGCGGGCTACAGCCGGACCGCGACGGCACAAGGAATTTCGATGCCGATCAATTTGTCGGCGAGTACGACACTTTCCTGAAGGACGAACTGTATGAATGCGGATCAACTTGGCAACATTACCACTCTCGCGCAGGTGTATGCCGCGTATTACAACAGCCTTTGCGAGCACGGAATGCCGCCTGAAATGGCAATTGTGCTGACGCGCGATTATCAGCGTATGCAGTTCAATCTCATTTTTAACAAGCCGTCCGCGCCGGCAGCCATGGAAGGGGAACGCGCGGACGCGGAAGCAACCAATGGACAATCTTGAAATTCTGAAACAAACCGGTCTTCTGGAAAAGCAGACGCGTCCGTTGGATGTCGGGGGCTACGCGCCGCAATTTGCCGGACAAGTTCTTCAGGTGTGGGTGAACCCGCCGGCGCTCTATGACGATTTTGTGAACGCTTCCGCCGACCATGGCGGTCGCGACATGGACAAATGGCGCCGGGTCGTCAGCATTCTGTTTGAAATGCCGTTGGAAGCGGTACAAGCCATGGACGATGATCTGGTCACGTGGCTCTTTACCAATGGCTATCGCGTATATGACGAGTACCACGAGGAGTTAAAAAAAACCTCAGCGGCAAACTGAGGGCATACCTTCATCCTCTGAATGCCGCATCCATCGCGGATGGACGTTCGGCGCCGCCGGCGCTGCCCAACGAGTTTTATTGGTTGGTGCTCACGGCGAACGTGAATCACGCCCTCGGCACGAATTACAAAATCGAAGAGCTGCAGGCGATGCCAACGGATGAGGTATTGAAATTGTGCATATGGCTCGAAGGAACCGCTAACGCCACATGAGCGCGAATATTGACATTCTCCTCCGCGTCAAGGACGACAGTTCCGGCACACTGCAAAATGCGGCGACCAACATCAAGGGACTCGGCGAAGCCGCGCAGCAGGCGGATGCGAAATTGAAGCAAGCCGCCGGCGGCTCGCGCGCCTTTGCGGAGACGGCAGGCAAGATTGACAGCGCCGGACGGCAGGCGCGCATTGGTTTGTCGAGCATGGCGCAAGCCGCACAGTTGGTAGGCGTTGACATTTCGGGCATCGTCGGTCCGGCGGCGAGCGCGGCGGATGCGATCGGCGATATGGTCGGCGCGGTCGGGTCATTGGGGTTGGCAGCCGGCGCTGTGGGTGCGCTCGTCGCCGCCGTCGGCGTTGCCAAATTCGCGATTGACCAATACAACAAATCCATCGCCGAAACGATCCTCTATCACGATCAGTACTTGCAATCCGCTTATATTCTCACGTCGCAAAATAAATCGCTTGCCGATTCGTTCGAGAAAGTCAAAGAGGCGACCATCGCGACGCAACAAATCTCGCCACAGTGGATCCTGGAACACAATCAATATTCGCAAGGTCTGATTGTCTCCCTGAAATTGTTGGGCATTCAATACGATACGTTGGAGGACAAACTGCAAAAAGCGCGCGCTTCCTTTGAAGCGGCGTCCTTTGGCGCGCGCAGCGGCTACGATGAGGTCGAACATTTGCGCGGCGCGTATGACAATCTGGTCGTCACCGGAGAAAGCGCGGATGCCATCCTGCTGCGCTTGTCTCAAGCGCATCAGACCGCCGCGCAAGCCGCCGCCGCCCAGGCGGCGGAAGAGGAGCGCTTGACCGGAATTCTGGCAGGCAATGTCAATGCTGCCGCGAGCATGGCGCAGGCAGAAGCGACTGTGGACGGGTGGATGACACGGGTCGGCGCGGGCAACAAGGCGTACAACGAAGTGGTGCAGCGCGGCACGAAATTGATTGACGACAACAATGCGGCGCTCCAACGTTGGGCAGAGCAGGGGGCGCAGATGGCAGCCCAAGCCGCGCAGCGGGTCCGCGACACCATCCGCAGTTTGGTCGAGCAGGCGCTGACGCCCACCGAGGTCACGCTGGAAGACCTCAACGCGGCAATGGCGGGGAAATATATTCCCAAGTGGGACGAGTTTCGTCGCCGCGTCGAAGCCGTTGCCACCGGCACGAACATCGAGCAGTTTGGTCCGAAATTCAAAGCACAACTCGAAATGGTGCAGGGCATGTTCAAGGATTTGAACCTTGACCAAATTGCCGCCAAGCTCAAAGACTTTTCCTTGTTCGCCAACATGGATACGAGCAGCATCAAGCAGCTCGTTGATTTTGGTCCCATCGAACAGCAGGTGAGCGAGCAAGTGGACGCCATCATCGGCAAGGAAAAGTTGATGAAAGCCGCGTTCGACGACGTGTGGGTGTCACTCAGTACGCAAAAGAAAATTGACCTCGCCAACGCGCTTGGCTTTGACGCCAGCACGGCGAATATCGAAGGGCTGAAAAATCAGATTCAGAACGCGGTCACGGGAGCGACCGATGGGATTGCCGACACCGCGACGCAAGGGCTCACCAATGGTTTGAACGCGGCGGCGACGACGGCGGGCACGCTCTCCAAAACCATTGCCTCCAATTTGAATCCGGGTATGGTGGACCTCAAAAAAGCCATTGATCCGCTGATTCCATCCTTGCAGTCGGCGGGCGATACGCTGACCAAAACCACCAATCCCGCGTTCGGCGCGTTGGACACGTCCACGAAAAATATTCTCGCGTCGCTGCAAGGCATCAAGTCCGCGCTCGACGATGACCTGAAAAGTTTTGACGCATGGGTGAGCGGAATGCCGGCGTATCAAACGACCATCCAAAATCTGATCACGAACGCGCTGGAGCCGCTTCAAAATACGCTCGACGGAATTGAGAATGCGCTGCAGCGCATCATAGATAAAGCCAAAGAAGCGGCGGGGGCGCTGGCAGGGATGGGCGCGGGAAACGGCAGCGGCGCGAATACAACCACGGGCGCGCCGAACGCGCCAGGCTTTCAACGCGGCGCGGATTTTATCGTGCCGCCGGGATTCCCTAACGACAGTTTCCCGTTTCGCGGCTGGCTCACGTCCGGCGAACGCGTCACCATCACGCCGGCACCGCAAGCCCGCGCCACCGGCAGCACATTCATTTTCAACGTGACCGTGGACAGCGACGCACGCAGCCAACAATTGGCGCGTCGCGTGCGCGCGCTCGCCGCGCATGGAGTCGCGTAGCCGATGCCCCACACTCTCTCCCTCAAGCAAGATTCCACGACGCTCGTGGATTTCCAATCGCCCTCGACGTATGCGACACGAACATTTTCTCTGCGGCGCGGCAGTGGGCGGTGGGGCGCCGCCGTGCTTGTCTTGGACATTCTGGGAACATCGCACAACAGCTTGCTCGACAATGTCATTGCGCTCCGCCGCGCGCTCGAACTCGCGCGCGAGAATTTTGAATTGCATGCGCGCGGGTTGGCATATACCCCCGTGTTCTTGAACTGGAAACCGGTCGGGGCAACCTACACTGTCCAAGCCGAATGTTTCGGCGATGTGGACAGCGAACGCGCCATCGAAAACATTCTCGGTTCACCCGAACGCATCATGGCGAACCGGCTCGAATCCATTCTCCTCAATCTCGTTGTACGCCCCTACCTTGAGGAACAAAGCGCGCAATCTCCCGCGCTCTCAAGTTCTACTCCTGACAACAATATGACCGGCGTGACGTTTTCGGGCGTGCGCGGAGACCTTGAAGCGCCGCTCAAAATCGTCGTGCGGACAGACACTGCCAATCAAACGCGTGTCATTGTGGGCATCAAAACGCGCGGCACCGTGGCTAATTTCGTGGCGCGTTACGAAGGGGAATCCGCCGCGCTGGGCAGCGGCGTTTCGGTGCAAGCGGTCGCGGGGTTCAGCGGCGGGCAGGGCGCGCGCTGGAGTCCTGCCGGAAGCGCGAACGAGCAGAACATTTGCACGTGGACCATTTCGGCGAACGTGGCGGACCAGATTGGAACATACCGCGTCTTTGCGCGCGTCAACGACTTGAACAAAAAAGCGTCATTGCGTGTGTACGCCGTCTCGGGCGGGGTATCGGGCGACTATGGTGACAATCCGAAGCAGGTCACGACCGCGAACGTGCAAACGCTGGTGGATTGCGGCGTAATTACACTGCCGCCATCTGACACGAGCGGTGGAGTGCCATCGTCTATTTCAATCGTGCTGCGCGCGAGCGCGAGCGCGGCCACAACACTTGACGTGGATTGTATCTATTTGATGCCGGTAAACGAGGGCGGTTTTATGATTGCATCGTTTCCGACCGCGCTCGGAACTGGTACGGCGCCAGATGGAATCATTGATGCCAATGATCGCGCGGCGCGAGCATATCTCTCGACTTTTGCCAACGCGGAGGACATGCGCGGCAGCGCACTGATGGTCCCGCCGAATCGCGGCGCGGCGTTATTCATTCTCACGATGCGTGTCTCGAACGGCGCGCACGTCATCACTGCCGTCAGTTCGCTCACGGTGACGGCGACGCCGCGCTATGGGCTGGGCAGAGGGAGTTGAACCATGCAACTCGCATGGCGGCTGCATCACAATCCCATTGCGAACGCAAGTTCGCCGTTCGTGCGTGATCTGTCTCGATTGAATCTGACGACCGCGCAATTTTCGACATACGCGATGGGCGGATTTGGTGATGGACAAATCACCATCGAAGAACCACCGGATGCGCTGCTGCTTGAGGCATGTGATCACTGGCTCGGCAAGCGCATCGTCGCCATCGACCCCGCCGGGCGCGTCGCATACGAGGGCTTTGTCGCGGAAGTGTCCGCCACACACGGACAGAGCAACTACAAACGCACGCTGGACGGTTTTGCGAACAAATTATTTGTTGAATACGTCTGGGCGGGCAGTTACGTGGGCTATGGCAAATGTCCAAAGGGGCAACAGTGCAAAGGGCGCATCGCGCTCAACGAGACCGACGCGGATGTGGACCCGAATGGTGTTACACAAGCACAACTAGGTATCAAAGAAGAATGGTTCGCGCTCGGTAGCAATACGGTCATATCTCCACCGAACGCGCGCGCACAGGGCGCCATTAAACTGAAGGATTTACTGCGCGCGCGCGCGGCAGATTGGCAGAGCGGCGACACGCAGACGCACCAAATCACGTTGACGCTGTGGGGCTATTATGCAACGCTCCAATGGCGCAAGCAATCGCTCAAGTACAAAACGGCGACCGAGATTGCGACGATTATCAGCAATGCGCTGACAGGCAAGGCACAATATATTTCGAGCGACCGCAGTCAGGTTGCAACGACGGGCAAGAGTGTGCCCTTCAACACGAATGGCGATGCGCTGTGGCTGCAAGACTATATCGTACAGTTGGTCGCGTTCGGCGATAACGCGGGTCGGCGATTGTTTTTTCAGATTTGGGAGGACCGCGTGCCTTTTTTGTTCGCGCGTAATGCGGCACCGCGCTATTACGTGCGCGCGGATGATGCACAGGTCCGCAACGGGCAGCATGAAATTATACCCCCATATCTCGTGCGCGCGGGGGGCATTATGATTGATGAGAGTGCGGAACATGTGATAGACCGCAAAGCGGATGCAATGGATTATTACTATCGCACGGCGATAGAACAAACCGATTACGACGACATCGCGGAACAATTGACCATTCCGGCGCCGACCGAAGTGGAAATGAGCGCGGAGCGTCTGCTTGCTCGCGCGCGGAGACGCATACGCAATGCCTGACGCAACCATCTGGCGCGGCACGCTGGACAGTTTTGGCAGCGAAGCTGCCGGGAAACATGTCAAAAAAGCCGGCTTTGTCGTGCAAGCGACCGCGGACGGTGTGGTGTGGGACACCTTGTCTGCGGACACGTATCGGATTTTCAAGCGCGCGGGGGAGATAGAACTGCGCGCGGTGGACGATGCGGGTGAGGCGATTGATGTCACCGCCTATACCGATTGGCAGGAGGAAGGGAATCAAGCATTTCGCGTGACCTATACGGTCACGGACAATGGGAGCGAAACAACCTACACCAATGAGCCGTTGACGCTGTACGAAATGGTCGTCTATCCGTTGAGCGCCGAGATGGAGCCGCTTTCGGAAACCGAAGAGATCGGGATTGGCGCCGTTACTGGCAGAAATATCGCGGATGCAACCATTACGGCGCAGCAGATCGCCAATGCCACCATCACCGCGCAGCAAATCGCCAATGCCACAATTCTCGGCAGCAACATCGCCAACGCTACGATTACAGGCGCGAACATCGCGAACGGCACCATCACCGGCGGCAATATTCAGAACGCGAGCATCACAGGCGCGCAGATTGCCAATGGCACGATCACGGCAACCAACATTCAGAACGGGACGATTACGGCGAATGAAATTGCCGACGCCACCATCACCGGAGCCAAAATTGCGAATGCGACGATTCTGGGCAGCAATATCGCGAATGCGACCATCACCGGGTCGAACATCGCGAACGGCACAATTTTAGGCGCGCATATTGCGTCGCAAACAATTGCGGCGGCAAATATTCAGGCGCTGACGATTACGGCGAATGAGATCCAAGATCTGACGATTACGGCAGGCAAAATCGTGGATGCCACGATTACGGGTGCCAAAATCGCGGGCGCCACGATTACGGATGCCAACATCGCGGCGAACACCATCACCGGCGCAAAGATTGCGGCAGGCACCATCACGGCGGGCAACATCGCGGCGGGCACCATCACCGGCGGCAATATTGCGGCGGGCACCATTACGGCGGCGAATCTGGCAGCGAACACGATTACATCGCAGCAGTTGTATCTCGGCGTCGGCGGCGGGATTCCATACAACGTCGGCGAGGCGCTGCTGCTCGCGCATTTTGACGGCGCGCGTCCGTACGAGTCGGATTACACCGGAAATGTTAACGGGCATCGTGGACAGGCGGCGGCGGTCACGGGCGGTGTGATTTACCGACCGGGCATGTTTGGCAAGGGGGTGCAAGTCGCCGAGGCGACGACGAACAAAATTTTGAATCCGTCCGCCGAAGCGACCGGTAATTTCACTGCACGCGGGACGGCGACGGTCACGCGCGACACAGGAACGTACGTCATCGGCGCGACGAGTTACAAAATCGTTCTCGCGGCGGCGAACGACGGCATTAACCTGACGCTGAGCGCGCTGGCAAATGCAATCCATTATGTTTCGGTGTGGGTGACCGGCAGCGCGCTCACGACGCTGCAAGCATCGCTCGACGGCACAAACTGGAATGCGTTGAACACGGTGATTGAAACGCTGACGGACGCGGCGGGTAACACGTGGACACGCTACGGAGCGCAAATTTCCGCGGCGCAATCGAACGGCTCGACGACGCTGCGGATTCGGAACAGCGCGTCAAGCGGAACATTCTATCTTGATGCGGCACAGGTAGAACAGAAGTCGTATCCAACGTCATATGCGGATGGTTCGCTTGGCACAGGGCATTCGTGGAGTGGTACGGCGCACGCGTCACAGTCGTCGCGCACAGCGGCGCTGCTGACGTATCCGGCAGCCGGGAATGTTAGTCTGCAGCAAGGCACTCTTTCTTATTGGGTCTATGTGCCCGGCGCATTTTCGACACCGCAATACGATTTTGGCATTCGCATTGACGCAAACAATTATTTGAACGTACGACATATCTTTGCAAACAATCGCGTTCCGATTGCCGCGTCCGGGTCGGGGGGGGGCGGCGTGGACACCTCCAGCGGTGCGTTGACGGTATCGGTCGGATGGCATCACATCGTCGTGACATGGACGGCGGGAGCATTGAAACTCTATGTAGATGGCGTGCAAAGCGGCGCGACGGCGAATTACGTTGCGCCGGTGGGCGCACCAGCGACGATTGAAATTGGATCATTCAATTTACAGCAGCAGAACAATTCGATACTCGATGAAATTGCGATTCTGCCCGTCGTGCTGAGCGATACCGAAATTCGCGCCATCTATGACAGCCATGCGCCGTTGGTCGCCAGCGCGAACACGGCGGAATGGCGCGTGGCAAACGGCGCGGCGGAAGTGTGGGGCAACGGAAACGGCATTTTCGCGCGCAATGCCAACGCCGTACCATCGTTCGCGCTCTTGAACGCGGACAACGTGAACGCAACAACATGGGGCGGTGCGAGTGAAACGTTCAATTCGGGCGATGCGATGCTCGGGTCGAACACGAGCGGCAAGGCGAATTTGAAGTATGACGCGGCAGCGGGGAGATTGAATTTCCGCGGCGGCACAACGACACAGGCATATGTGGATACGAACGGCTCGATTGTGGCGGGGGGTGGCAATGTCGGCATGGATGCGAATGGGTATTGGGTGGTTCCGGACAGTTCGGCGTTCACCGCCCTGCGTTCGTACAAATTTCAAAACGGTGCAACCGAGAATGGTGGAACATACGCATCCCAAAGCGGAACAGCAAATTTAATTCGCGTTATTTCCAAAGCGGTGTCGGGTTTGGATTCTGGAGTTGGAATTATTGCATATGGTGCATCAGGCAAAACTTCATCCGCCACACTGTTGGCAATTCATTCCGATTTGGTCCATCAAGGTCAAATTAGCGTGACATGCAATACGGATGGAACGGCGGATGCGTTGGTCAATGCAGAACGCACCTTTCTATCTGGTGAGTTTGAACTCAATGTGACGACGGTGGATTTGGGGTCAAACGTAGCGAATCCCCTCACCGTTGGCAATTATTCGTATGTGCGGGTGGATTATTCAGGCGGCGCATTTACCATTCGTGGCATTGCGGTGACCAGTGATGAGAAAATGTTAATTTTGGTTTCGTACAACAACAGGAATATGACCTTGAACCACGAGGATGCAACGGCGACGGCGGGGCAACGGATTATCTCACCAACCGGTGCAAATATTACGTGCAAGAATGCCATTTTGATGCGTGATTGGACATCAAGCCGTTGGCGTGTGATTGCATATGCATAGGAGAAAAAATGTCTAAAACCAAGGACCTGAAACGCGCGCGACGCGCGGCGCAAGAGCAAATCCAAGTCCAACCACAACCACAGGCGACGATGAGCGCGGAGGAACTCGGGGTTCATACAATAGCTGCGCCTGCGCCGCGCGCAGGCTTTTCCATCACGATTGTATGGGACCCGAAAACACCGGAGCGCACGCGCTACAACCTCACGGTGTTTGGCGAGGGGATGCCGCGCGATGGGGATATTCTCACCGCGCTGCAAATCACGCGCGACGATGTTTTAGTGAACAGTGTGCTGGGCTTGGCGCAGCAGCAAGCTGCCGCGGCGCAGAACGGCAGCGCGCCGAATGGGAAATGATATAAAAGGGGAAATAAATGCGATTGGGAGCGTGTATCGGAACGGTGACGCCTGCGGTGGCACAACTCAATCTGAAGTGGGCGTTCGGCGTGTATGCGAACGCCATGTCGGCGGAGTTCCTGAATCTGCCGCCCAGCGTGGAATTCGTACCGTTGACGTTCGAGAACAAACCGAACGCGAGTTGGGCGAAAATTGTAGAAAACCCCAACTATCAGAGCGAGATTCTCATCGGCAGCGAGCCATGCGGCGGCTGGGATAACTACCGAGACCCGCGCGATGTGGCAAATGACTATGTCGCGCAAATGCGCGCGCTGCGCGAAATTGATCCGCAAGCAAAATTTATTTTGACGGCGGGCACGCAGGGGCAACTCCCCTACAATCGCCATAATCGCGACACACCTTTGATTGAATCGCTATGGACGAACATCCCCGACGACCTTAGAGAATTGATACCGGCGGTTCATTGCCATATTTACCCAAGGTGGATTTCGGACGACCCCGATGAGCGATGGAATGTCCAAAATTTTGCGCGCTACATTCGCGGCTTGCGGCGTTGGCTGCGCGAGAACGGACTTGGGGAGAGAAAAATCTGGGTCTCCGAATTCGGCTTTGAAGGTTATTTTGCCGACGACCCGAAGGAGTATACGCGCTGTGTGAAATACACGCGCGAACTCTTGGCGCATCCGAAGATACGTCGGTGGTGCGCGCGGCTGGCGTTCTATCCGGCAACAGAGCGAAGCGGGAGTGGTGGGAGCAACGGCTATTTGTCGTTACTGGACGAGAATGGCGCGCTGACAGGATTGGGAAGAGTGTGGACAAAAAAGAAATGAAATCAACCGATAGAAAACGAAACGCGCTACCGAAATGGTAGCGCGTTTGTAATTGCGTTGAGCCCCGCGCAAATCCACGCGCGATGCGCTGTGTGCCCATGATTTTAGTAGCGGCGTAAGGTTGTGAGTGCAGGTGTCAGGCGAAACATTTGCAAGGTGAGCGGCAGCAAAATGATGGTGAGTGAGAGGACGTACGCGAGTCCGAGCCATAGTCCGCTGAGCCAAAACCCGATAAGGATGAAATAGACCGCTCGCAAAAGGAACGGGCGCTGCGCGGGTGCTGTTTCGGTGACGGTCGTGACGCCGTCTCTAGTAACCGCGGTGACGCGCGTGTCGGGACTTTGCAGCGCAAGAATTTTGGGAATGTTGTTCAGGATTGCCATGCCGAGCGGCAAACCGATGATGGTGATGTTGAGAAGCCAGGCGAGCGCGATAGCAATGCCGCCGAGCCAAAAGCCGATAAAGATGAACCAAAGCGCTTGCACGAAACAGCCGGGTCCGCTCGCTTTTTTGACGACGACAATAGCCGGGGCGGGCGGTGAGTCAGATGCGAGAGACGGTACTGTAGGAACATTCGAAGGCGCGCGCATAGAAACTCCTTTGTGAAATGAGATTGAAAAACAGTCTGTGGACAAGATATACCAAGCGCGAACGGAATTCAATAGGAGCGCGGTCAAGTGTTTTTGTTGTGTGTGACCAATGAAAACCCGCGATAAATTCCATCGCGGGCTTATGGGCTAGGCGGCGAGAAACGCATCGGGTACGGATGGAACGGGGAAAATCTTTTCTCTTGCCCTCACGAGCGTTCGATGATTCCTTCCGAATGGCGCGACAGCGTTGATTACAGTGAAACTGTAGCGTCGTAATGCCCTCACGAGCGTTCGATGATTCCTTCCGCACAACGCGCGTAACTGACAGCGCGGACGAAATTCGGTCGTAATGCCCTCACGAGCGTTCGATGATTCCTTCACAATCTCCAGCACTGGACGGATGAGGAGATTGCAGCGCATGTCGTAATGCCCTCACGAGCGTTCGATGATTCCTTCTGAATAGCTATACGACGGATGAACTAGCTCGCGCGAAAGTCGTAATGCCCTCACGAGCGTTCGATGATTCCTTCCCCTTTACTCCGCATGTGGAACAATTCCCCACAATTCAGTATTTCCCATGTATTGTGGCAGCCTATTGCCCCACGCGCAGCCAAATTGTCGCCTCAAACCATCTCGCACCTCCCACCTATTCGCCCTTTACGCACCCCTCCGCGCAATACTTGCCCTTTCGCCCCAAAAGCACCCCCGGGTGCGCTCACACCATCACCCTGCACACCACCACATTTTTCCCACTATCGCAACGACATACAACACAGTATACGCGAACATGCTTCTCAAGCAAAACAGGCACTGTTATCTTGTTATCTCGGCAACACTTTTGCGACTGTATTCCAATTCGCAATAATATAGCACGCGAGGAGCATCAATGCCAAGAGCCCAAAGAGAATGATTGGGTTGGCAGGGGTAGGAGATGGCGGAGGCTTGGGAAACCGCACGCCGCGATGAGTGCTCATGGTTGCACCCGCGATAATTTAACGACCGTGCCCTTCGCGCTGACCATCAACATATTGCTGCTAAACATCTGATAGTCCACGTCCACGCCCACGACCGCATTCCCACCGCGTTGGTGCGCCAACACGCGCAATCGGCAGCCAAATGCAGCGGCGTGCCGCATTTCGAGCAAACTGTTTCGTAATCATAATTCTTGCCGTTGCATTTGGGGCAGCGGATGACTTGTGCCATCGGAGACGCCTGCGAGATTTTTGAAAGAATCGATTTAAGCACAAGATATATCCGCTGCGCTCGAATTTCAATTCCCCTTTTGTCCTTGTCTGCGGACAAGGTCATTTTGGGGATTGTCAGCCATACTTGCTTGTGCTACAATCGGCGCAACAAAAACACGCCCGCGATGCTTGCAACATCCGAGCGTATGGCGCAAGGCGCAGGACCGCCTCGTGCGATGAGGTTGTACCATATCCTCCCGCGTTGGTCAAGTGCCGGCGCGGGATTTTTGTTTGCGCTTTTCTTCAGATAGGAGTCAACACGTGAGCACGCTCAATGACTCGTTGGATGTACCGCATGAATTTCAAAAAATGTTGGACTTGCTCTCGATGGCGCCGAAGACTGTGTGGGAGATCTTTCGCTATGCGCTGGTGCTTCTCTTGATCAATGATGAGAAGGCGTGGGTCGTGGAATCGCACGTCGATGGTGACACTCTCCATATCATTGTGGAAACGGTCGAAGGAAAGCGGTTCGACGTGGTCAAGCCTTACCTCTCTGCAAAAGTGGAGACAATCTTGTTCAAATGGATATAGTCCTATCTCCTGAATTCGGTCCATTGCTCGACGAATTGACGGCAGCGCGCGAGCACGTGCGCGCGATTGGCGCTGTGCAATGGCACTACCGCATAAAATAAAATAATGCCTCTCAAAAAATCCGAACTCTATTCTTCTCTCTGGGCAGGCGCGGACGAATTGCGTGGCGGCATGGACGCGTCGCAGTACAAGGACTATGTGCTGACGCTGCTGTTCGTTAAATACGTATCTGACAAATTCGCCGCATCGCCGGACGCGCAAATTGTCGTGCCGCCGGGCGGCGGCTTTGCCGATATGGTCGCGCTCAAGGGCAAAAAAGACATCGGCGACGGCATCAACAAAATTCTCGGCAGACTTGCCGCCGCGAATGGACTCAAAGGCGTCATTGACCGTACCGATTTCAACGACGATGAAAGACTCGGCAAAGGTCAGGAGATGCAAGAGCGTTTGACCAAACTCATCGGCATCTTTGAAAATCCCGCCCTTGATTTTTCCAAAAATCGCGCCGACGGCGACGACCTGCTCGGCGACGCGTATGAATACCTCATGCGCAACTTTGCGACCGAATCGGGCAAGAGCAAAGGTCAATTCTATACGCCCGCCGAAGTTTCGCGCGTGATGGCACAGGTTATCGGCATCCGTCATTCGACAAGCAAGACACAGACGCTCTATGACCCAACCTGCGGCAGCGGTTCGTTACTCTTGAAAGCTGCCGACGAAGCGCCGCACGGCATTACCATTTATGGGCAAGAGATGGATTTGGCGACGGCGAACCTCGCCAAGATGAACATGATTTTGCACAATCATGCCGAGGCGGCGCTCGACATTCATCAGGCGAACAGTTTGTCCGCGCCGTACTTTACCGAAGAAACCGGCGCGCTGAAACGGTTTGATTTCGTCGTCGCCAATCCGCCGTTTTCGTCCAAAAATTGGCGCACGGGTTTCAATCCCTTTGCCGACCCGTTTGGTCGCTTCGACGGCTACGGCGTGCCGCCCGCGAAAAATGGTGACTATGCCTTTTTGCTTCATGTCATTCGTTCGCTGAAAAGCACGGGCAAAGGCGCCATTATTCTGCCGCACGGCGTTTTGTTTCGCGGTAACGTCGAAGCCGAGATTCGCAAAAACATTATCCAGCGCGGGTACATCAAGGGCATCATCGGCTTGCCGCCGAATCTGTTTTATGGTACCGGCATCGCCGCGTGCATCATTGTTCTCGATAAAGAACACGCGGTGGCACGTAAAGGCATTTTCATGATTGACGCGAGCAAGGGGTTCATGAAGGACGGCAACAAGAACCGCTTGCGCGAGCAGGACATTCACAAAATTGTGGATGTCTTTAATCGTCAACTTGAAATTGAAAAATACTCGCGCATGGTGCCGCTTGCTGAAATCGCCGACCCCAAGAACGACTATAACCTCAACCTCACGCGTTACATTGACAGCAGCGAACCCGAAGACGTGCAGGACATTGACGCGCACCTGCGCGGCGGCATTCCCGCTGCCGATGTGGACGCCCTGCACGCGTATTGGCAGGTCGCGCCGACGTTGAAAAATGTTTTGTTTGCCAATGGTTCACGCGCGGGTTATGTGGAAACGCAGAATCTTGCGTCTCCACATAACCTTGCGTCTTTGCGGACCACCATTCACACCCATCCCGAATTTGTCGCGTTCGCGCAGCAGGTCGAACAACGGTTTATCGAATGGCGCGCGCAACATACGCCGACGCTGTGCGCGCTCACCGTTGGCGCCAAACCCAAGCGGCTGATTCGCGAATTGGGCGAGGATCTCTTGCAGCGCTTTGCCGACCTGCCGCTGCTCTCGAATTATGACCTCTATCAAGACCTGATGACCTATTGGGCGAACGTGATGCAGGACGATGTCTATCTCATCGCGTCTGACGGTTGGGGTGCGGGCAATCGCTTGAGTGAAATCACGGGCGAAAAAACAAAACCCGAAATCACGCTCGGCAAGAAAAAATTTGTGGGCGAATTGATTCCTGTGCCGCTCGTCATCGCGCGTTATTTTGCGGCGGAACAGCAAGCGGTGAACGAACTGCAAGTAGCGCGCGACGAAATTGCGCGGCAGCTCGAAGAATTGGAAGAGACGTATGGTGGTGCGTCAGAACACGGCGGTGACGTAGAGACGCAAGATTTTGCGTCGCTCCTGTCCGAAGCCAAAACGGACAAGGACAAAATCACCAAAGCCAGCATCAACAAACGTCTCAAAGAGATTCAATTTGAAGCCGAAGCCGACGACGAACGGCAGGTCTTGAATCAGTATCTCGCGCTGCTCGACCAAGAAGCGGCGGCGAGCAAAAAGGTGAGAGAGGCACAAGCCGCGCTCGACCGCAAGGTCATTGAAAAATATCCTGCGCTCACGGAGAACGAAATCAAGACGCTCGTCATTGACGACAAATGGATGACCGCGCTCTCGAACGCGGTGAAGGGCGAAATCGAACGCGCCGCGCAAACGCTCACCGCGCGCATACAAGAACTGTCCGAACGCTATGCCACACCCTTACCGCAACTCTCAAAGGACGTGGATGCCCTCACCGCCAAGGTGGACGAACATCTGCGAAAGATGGGGTACGTATGGAATTGAGAGCGGGTTACAAGCAGACGGAAGTGGGCGTGATTCCTGAGGATTGGGAAGTAAAGGACTTGGGATGTATTGGCACACTCAAAAAGGGGCGGACGATTGCGCGAAAAGATTTGAGTGAGATAGGATTTCCTTGTGTACTGTACGGCGAAATTTATACAAAGTATGATTTTGTTGCAAGCAAGTTGACTTCAAGAATCCCGCAGCATATTGCAGAGACTGCAACGCGCCTTGAAAAAGGCGACATTCTTTTCGCTGGTTCAGGTGAAACAGCGGAAGACATTGGCAAGTGTTTTGCATATGTTGGAGACGAACAAGCATACGCGGGTGGAGACCTCATAATACTGACACCACATACGGTTAATAGTGTCTTGCTTGGTTATCTCCTTAACGCGCCAATAATAACAAGACAAAAGGCGCAATTGGCTCAAGGGAGTTCCGTCTTTCATATTTATGCGAATAGTCTCAAGAACATCCGAGTTCCCCTTCCATCAACAGAAGAGGAACAACGCGCCATCGCCGCCGCACTCAGTGACGTAGACGCGCTCATCGCCTCCCTCGACGCGCTCATCGCCAAAAAGCGCGCCATCAAACAAGGCGCGATGCAGGAATTGCTGACGGGCAAGAAACGGCTCGCGGGGTTTGGGGGGGAGTGGAAGAGCAAAACATTTGGAAGTCTAGGCCGAGCTTACGGTGGGCTTTCGGGAAAGACAAGAGCAGATTTTGAAAACGGAAATCGTCCATATATTACATTTCTCAATGTGATGAACAATCCCGTCATTGATGTTCATGCTTTTGAATATGTGAATATTAGACATGGAGAAGTCCAGAATAAGGCAAGGCGAGGTGACTTGTTTTTCAACACCTCTTCAGAAACGCCTGAAGAAGTCGGGATGTGTTCTTTTTTAAGTGAAGATGTCGGCGATCTGTATTTGAATAGTTTTTGTTTTGGTTTCCGTCTCAATACTGATGTGGAGGCAGATGGTTTGTTCTTGTCATATCTACTACGTAGCGATGTTGGTCGCCGTTTAATGTTTCCTCTTGCACAAGGAGCAACGAGGCATAATCTTTCAAAAAGCGCGTTCTATGAAATCGAATTACTATTGCCATCATTGATAGAACAACGCGCCATCGCCGAAATCGTCACCGACATGGACACCGAAATCGCCGCGCTGGAACAAAAACGCGCGAAATATCAATTGGTCAAACAAGGCATGATGCAAGAATTGTTGACGGGGAAAACGAGATTGATTTGAAAGACCCAAAGGGTTTTTGACGCGGGCGCGCATCGAGTCGCGCAGCGCGCGTAAAACCATTCGGGTCTCATCGGTTGACATGAGCAACGTCGGACAAGTCGAACGCGCCACCCAAAACCGCGTCATCCAGCTCTTTCGCGATACGCTGGGCTATACCTATCTCGGCGATTGGGAAGACCGTCCCAACAACAACAACGTCGAAGAGACCTATGTGCGCGTCTACCTCACGCGGCACGGTTACAGCGACACGCTCATCACCAAAGCCATCGCCGAGTTACGCAAAGCCGCCGACGACCAAACCCAAGACCTCTATTACGTGAACCGCGATGTGTATTCGCTCTTGCGCTATGGCATCAACGTGCGCGAGGATGTCGGCACGCTCATGCAGACCGTTCACCTGATTGATTGGGAGCATCCGCTCAACAATGATTTCTACATCGCCGAAGAAGTCACCGTCAAGGGCGTAAATGACAAGCGCCCAGACCTTGTGTTGTACATCAATGGCATTGCTATCGGTGTCCTCGAACTGAAACGCTCCACCATCTCGGTCGAGCGTGGCATTCGGCAAAACCTCGCCAGCCAAAAGTCCATGTTCATCCAACCCTTTTTCGCTACGATGCAGCTCGTCATGGCAGGCAACGACAGCGAGGGCTTGCGTTATGGCACGATTGAAACAGAAGAAAAATACTATTTGACGTGGAAAGAAGACCCGCGTTATTCGCGCCTTGAGGCGACACTTGCCGATGCCGCCAAGGCGTGCGCGTCGCCGCTCGACCGCGACCTCATTCATCTCTGCCACAAGGCACGCCTTGTCGAAATCCTCCACGATTTCACTGCCTTTGACGCCGGTGTCAAAAAAATCGCGCGCTCCAATCAATACTTTGCGGTGAAAGAAGCACAGGCGTTTCTCCAACGGCGCGAGGGCGGCATCATCTGGAACACGCAGGGCAGCGGCAAGTCGCTCATCATGGTCTGGCTTGCCAAATGGATTCGCGAGCACATGACCAATTCGCGCGTGCTCATCATCACCGACCGCACCGAACTCGACGAACAAATCGAACAAGTCTTTAACGGGGTGGATGAGGATATTTATCGCACAAAAAGTGGCAAGGATTTGCTGGAAACCCTGAACGCGGCGACCGAACCACTCATGTGCTCGCTCATTCACAAATTCGGCAACCGCGAAGAGGGAGATGTCAAAGGATACATTGCCGAATTGCAGAGCAACATCCCGAAAGATTTTTCCGCCAAGGGCGACGTGTATGTTTTCATTGACGAATGTCACCGGACACAATCCGGTGTGCTGCACGAGGCGATGAAAAAGTTCTTGCCCAATTCCGTGATGATTGGGTTCACCGGCACGCCGCTCTTGAAAGCAGACAAAAAGTCGAGTCTCGAAGTTTTTGGTCCCTACATTCACACCTACAAATATGACGAAGCCGTCGCGGACGGTGTGGTACTCGATTTACGCTACGAAGCGCGCGACATTGACCAAGACCTCTCGTCGCGCGAAAAAGTGGACCAACTCTTTGACGCCAAAACGCGTGGGCTGAATGATTACGCGCGCGCCAAACTCAAAGCACGTTGGGGCAACATGCAGAGCATTTACAGCGCCAAATCGCGGCTCGAAAAAATCGTCAACGACATTCTGCTCGATATGGAAACGCGCCCGCGTTTGAGGAGCGAGCGCGGCAACGCGCTGCTCGTCGCGGGCAGCATCTACGAAGCGTGCACGTTGTACGACTTGTTCCAACAAGCCGGATTTACCAAATGCGCCATTGTCACTTCCTACGACCCGCGCGTATCCGACATCAAAGACGAAGAAACTGGCGCCGGACTCACCGAAAAAACGCGTCAGTACGAAATCTATACCAAGATGCTCAAGGGCAAGACCGTGGAGGCATTTGAAAAAGAGGTCAAAAAGAAATTTGTCAAAGAGCCCGGGCAGATGCGTTTACTCATCGTCGTGGACAAACTGCTTACCGGTTTCGATGCGCCGCCCGCGACGTATCTTTACATTGATAAAACGATGCGCGACCATGGCTTGTTTCAAGCCATCTGCCGCGTCAATCGTCTCGACGGCGAGGACAAGGACTATGGTTATATCGTAGATTACAAAGACCTTTTCCAAAGCCTCGACAAAGCGGTCAAAGATTACACCTCGGGCGCGCTCGACGGTTACGACAAAACTGATGTGGAAGGATTGCTCACCGACCGCATTGCTCAAGCCAAAGCCGATTTGGAAAAAGCGCGGGAAAACATTCAGACCTTGTGCGAATCTGTCGCGCCGCCAAGAGATGAAGCGGATTACATTCGTTACTTTTGCGGAGCGGATACCACCAATCCCGACGAGCTGCAAGCCAATGCGCCCCGGCGGCAGGCGTTGTACAAACAAACGGCGGCATTCCTTCGCGCCTACGCCAATCTCGCCGACGACATGGACAAGGCGGGCTATTCGGCAACACAAACCGCAGAAATCGAAAAACAGGTGGCATACTTCACCGCTGTGCGCGAGGTTGTGAAAATTGCCAGCGGCGAAAATGTGGACCTCAAGGCATACGAGCCCGACATGCGCCAGTTGATTGACGCGTATGTGCGTTCGGAGGAAAGCAAAAAGATTTCGGCGTTTGACGACCTGACCTTGCTTCAAATGATTGTAGAGCGCGGCGCGGCAGCAGTGGACGCGCTGCCTGAAGGGGTCAAGAAAAACCGCGAAGCGGTCGCCGAAAGCATCGAGTTCAATCTTCGCAAAGTCATCATTGACGAGCAGCCGAACAATCCCAAATACTATGAAAAAATGTCGGAGCTGCTCACGCAGTTGATTCAGAAGCGCCGTCAAAGGGCAGTGGAATACGAAGCGTATCTGGCGCAAGTTGTCGAACTGACGAAAGCGGTCAAAGGTGCGGGAAATGCAAACGCCTACCCCAACACGCTTGACACACCTGCCAAACGCGCGCTGTATGATAATCTCGGACAAAACGAACAACTTGCGCTCGACGTGGATGCTGCCGTACGCGCGAGCATTCAAGATGGCTGGCGTGGCAATCCACTCAAGACGCGTTACGTGGAAAATGCCGTCAAGAGGTTTGTCCCATCCGAAGATGTGGGACGCATTTTAGAATTGGTCAAGAATCAGACCGAGTATTGAGATGCACCAAATCACCGTAAGCGACATCGTTATTGATGTCGAACGCAAAAATATAAAGAACCTGCATTTGTCAGTCCATCCACCGACGGGACGCGTGCGGATCGCAACGCCCTTGTATGTGGACGATGACGCCGTGCGCCTCTTTGCCGTTGCCAAATTGAGTTGGATTAAAAAGCACATCGCGACCTTCGAATCACAACCGCGCCAAGCAGCACGTGAATACGTGAACGGCGAAAGTCATTATTATCGCGGTGAACGTTACTTGCTCAATGTCATCGAACAATCCGGTACGCCGCGCGTCCAAATCCGCAACAAAAAATATTTGGACCTGTACGTCCGTGCCGGCAGCACTGTCACGCAGCGCGAACGTGTCATGAATGCGTGGTATCGCCGCGAACTCAAGGCGATGCTGCCACCGTTGGTTGAAAAATGGGAGAACATCATCGGCGTACGTGCGAGCGAGTGGAACGTCAAGCAAATGAAAACGCGCTGGGGGACCTGCAACACCCAAGCGCGTCGTATCTGGCTCAATCTTGAACTCGCCAAAAAACCGGAGGCGTGTCTGGAATATGTGACCGTTCACGAACTCGTGCACCTCTTGGAACGTTCGCACAACGCGCGCTTCATCGCTTACATGAACCAATTCCTGCCGCATTGGCGCACGCTGAAGGACGAACTCAACCGCTTCCCACTCAGTCATCCGGATTGGGCGTATTAGAACGAGCAACTTGATAGCTTTGCCTGTCCAACAGGCGAAAGCCGCACTGGTTTAGTGCGGCTTGATACGACATTATTCAATTGTTCATTCTGCCCGTCATTTCCCTCCAGCATTCGGCGGATGCCAGAACCCCGTCAAGAGTTGGAATAATGCCAAAAGGTCAAGAAAGGGCGCAGGTTGTCCGTACACTCTGGGCTGTTTCGGAGCAGGTGCTTCCATGGTGATTCCCACAAAGAATGTTGCACTCTGCTCCTTGTCATTCCCATAGAAATTCAGCCACACCTTCGCGATGATACGCTGGAACACACCAAATGGATTCCGCGTTCCTGGTGACGATGGCATCGTCACCGTTGGCGGCGCGAAGAGCGGGGGGTCGGCGATGTACTGTGAGTGTGCGGTGGATGCTGGGTTGTCCCGTGTCAGCTTGACTTTGGGTGGGGCGGGGTCAAACGCAGCAGGCAGATCCGGGTACTCCCCCGGAGGAATTTGGGTGTAATCGATTGGTTTCTCTTTTTTCATTTTAATCTCCTCGAATGGGAACCGGCGGTCATGGGAAACAATATTCTGCTTCCCTTTCGTCAATTAAGCGGCCAGGGGTAAGGACTCTAGAAAAAGGTCCTTACGGATTTCACATTCGGTCACAGGGTCAGCAATAACAATCAGGTCATCGCATAGATAGACCCCAAGGGGAGATCCAAGCTTACTTTCGAGAACCGGAAGTTGGCGTTCAAAACGCTTGAAACCCCAAGATGGCGGAAGGTCGGCGCGAAGGATTTCAATCACGTACCCGCGCCCTTCCGGACCGAATATGATTTTGAAAGGTACAGCCGCTGTCAATTCGTTACCCTCATACGTAAAACGGTGGATACAGCCGATCTCGCGCAAAGCTCGCTGCACCATGTGCGTCACGGGTGAAATGTTCATGGTTGTCTAAGCCTTTCCGTTGGACTTGCTCTGGCGATAGATATGCAACATCTGCGCCCAGGTATCAGCATCCACTCTTTGCTCTGCATTAGGTTCGGGTACAATGTGGCCGAAATTGGTCCCCTTTTGTTGAACATAGGGAGCGCTTTCTCTGGTTTGTGAGATAATAATTGGGTCTGTGACATTTCCTGTGACTGATGTGCGTACTATGGAATCCCCAAAGACCAGATTTTCCACGAGGCGATCATCTTGATTCACGGCAATGATGTATCGGCTCGCGCTTCCTTCATACCACGCCGCGCGGCAGAGAAAGAACAACCAGAACCCTGCATCCACTGCGGCAAAGCACACGGCTCCTACATATAGCAAGTTGGAAATGATTTGGAAATCCGTGTGCGGGAGCCAAGCCTCAGCAATAATCGCGAGAAATGCGGCAAGCACGAGCGCCCCTGGCGCAGCCAACACCATCAATAACATTCGCGTGCGATTGGGAATCATCTTTCCGTGCCTCCTTCCTTTTGATATCATGTTCCTCTGTATTTAAGGTCCGGTCTTCGTGTGTCCATCCTTTCTAGCAGGAGATTCAAAATGGGTGCGATAGAATTCGTATATTGCTCACTGAACAAAACACCATGCGCCATCCAGGGGCATCGCTTGCGAGATAGATATTTACCCCTAAAGGTGTGGCAGTGCTATGTAGCCGTGTTCCAACGCTATAATCACTGCGGCAGTTCGATTGTTTACACCAAATGCCTGCAAGATATTGTGTATATGAATTTCGACGGTGTCTTGCTTGATTTGTAGCTTGCGAGCAATTTCTTTATTGCTCAACCCGGAAGCAACACATTCAAGGACTTGGACCTCACGCGGCGTGAGGAGATTTTTGTGCACTTGGCTGTTCATAGGAGCTACCTTTCCACCTCCCATTTGCAGGAAGTGTTGGATCGTTAACAAGGTATCATGACCCAAGCCCACAGTCTATGAGGGGGAATACGATTCTTTTCAAGAGCGCGGCTGGATAGGATATAACCGCGCGGCTTGCAAGACGGGGAAAGGGGAGGTAGATATAATCCTATAGGGGAATCGGCTGGACTCGAGGCGTTTTCGCTTTTGCGCTAGCCTGACAAGGAATACGTCGATGAGCACAATTGAATTGCGGTAACGAGCAAACACTCACTCCAGATGAACCTGGTTTGCTCAAATACAAGGGAGTTTAGCGATTGTAGCGCGTATGATATTCATTATAAAACCTTTCGAGTTCCAGGCGATATTTGTAGCTCTCGGTGGACTCATCAAAATCAATTTGTAGTACACCGGATGGTACCTTTTCCTGGATCCGGTGTGCGATTACGTTGACACGCGTCTGTACGTTTCCCTCTGTAACGTGCAAGAGACCGGCAATTTCCCTGTAGGTTAGTTTCTTGGGTTGTTGTTGTGCCAACAGGCGTAAGTACTTCCAATCTTCATCCCCCAAAGGATCCGGAAAATCGGAAATGATTCCTTGCAAGCGCGCTGCGGATGTTGGAGATAAAAAGACAAAGCCACGGGCGATGTAGGGGAGCACGGCGCAATATGCGACCAGCGCGTCTTGATCACGAATTCGGACAAACGAAGCGGGCAGCCCAATAATTTGATGGACAATTTCATCCGGTACACGAAGCATTGTGTGCACAGCCAATGGGACTCCTCGATGTTTGCCGCGTATTTCTTGTAGCAAGCGCAGCCCTATTTTTGGATCATCGTTTTCTTCGAGACCCAGATCAACAGAAACGAGATCTGGTGGATTTGGCGCGTGTTGTCCCAAGAATCGTAATGTATCTTCTGCGCCGATAGTGTGTTGGATATTCCACTTGGGCCAAAACTCCCGAATTTGCTGGGAGATGCCTGTAAATTGTGACTGGGTATCTTCCACGATCAGGAGCGTTTTGGTATCACCTAACCGCCCAAAGTAATCGCGTGCTTTTACCGTACCTGGATAATCTATCGTGCGTGTCATGGAAGTTCCTCCATTGAATCAAGCCAATCGTTAATGATTGGCTGTTCGGGACAGGACTCTATACTATGCAGGGGAATGCTGAGGGCAAGAGAGGTCCCTTTTTTCGGTTTGGTCCAGCGCCAATCTAATGGACGTGCTCCAGTAAATTCCTGTAACTTTTCACTCAATGTGATAAGCCCAGAAAGATTTGGATGATGTTGGTCGAGCACAGTTGTATCAAAACCACGACCATTATCCGAAATCAACAGGAGTACCGATCGGCGAAGCCGATGAAGTCGTAGATGAACCAACGTCGCCTCACCATGCGTGATTGCATTGAGAATGGCTTCAGTAATAAATCGAAAGAGCACAAGACGAATTTCTGCGCTTTCTCGATTTATGGCGGAGTCGATTCGGAAATTCGGTTTGCAGGGAATTCGCCCCTGATCGGTCAAATCCGCCCAGAACTTGTCCAGAGCCGTCTCCAAATTTTCTTTTTGGAAATCAGGCATCTGTGTGGCTTCGGCAACATCGATCCGAGCCATAACACGATGAATGCTTTTGAGTAGGATCTTGGCGTCTTCCCGACTCAACCGGTCGATTGCCGATAACCGAGCCTCAATTTGACCTTTCCCGAGATTCTCTATCCGCAAATAGCGGTGAAGAATGAGCTTCGGATGCAGCAGGTTGGGGAAAATGGTTTCCTGATAGTAAGCAGTGTACAGGTATGGACCTATGCCAGAGCAAAAGCTACTGGCAAAAAACTTGAACCACCCGGCCATGGCATTGCTCGGTAATTCGATTCCAATAAACAGTAAACCGAGAGGTTGCTCAATCGTACCCACTGGGGCAAGTATCACGGCATCAATATGCTCTTGGGTCAGAAACGGTTCCCAGTAGCCAAGATCTTCGAGCCTAAATTGATCCGTATGCGAATAATCCGCATAATACACCCTAAAGGTTCTCGCGGTATGCATCAACGGGCTGGTATCCTCGAGTAAGCGCGGATTGGCAAAGAATTCTGGCTCGCGAAATGCATTTGGTAACATTGCGACGAAGTCAAGCATTGGAACGCGGGTTCCCCATCCAACGGGAATGAACGCGACCTTGTCAGTCTTGAAGAGATCTTTTGCCGAGAGGAGCGTCTGATGCAGACGAGCCTTGTATCCACTTTTCTGCCCAACCCGTTCAATTTCCTTGCGACGTCGTTCGTGGCTCCAGGGTGTATCATGATTCAGCGATGCGATAGACAAGAACTCCCGAATTTGTTCCAGGATTTTCACATCGTACGGTGTGAAAGCGTACGCCTTGGGACTTTGCACCGCAAGGATCGCGATTAGCCGTTCGGGTTGTGCCAGGTCAAAGATCGGGACATTGATTTCTGATCGAGTATCTTGCATACCAGCTGCTTCGTAGTCTGGATCTGCTTTGACATTGAGCACCAATTGTGAGCGCCTCTCAATCAGAGAACGATGTGAGATACCCTTATTCATTGAGAACTCGGACCCGTATGCCAACTCCGAAGAAGGACCAGCACATGCTGCAACACGAAAGACCCAATCTGATGGAAATGGCTGGGAAACATCTTTCCAACGACTCGTCATTGCCTGGGCGTACGCGGGATCGGGCAAGACCACAAATGCCCTTGGGTACTCCAGCCATGTATGGAGATACTGTACGAGTTCTCCGGTTGCTTCCAATGGATCATCCGATTTCGCAAGTTTCTTGTTCAGTTGGAACAAAAGCGCCGCTTGAATCTGAGCGATATCGGATCGCCGCATTAGGTAATACACGATCCCATGAGTGGAAGCTAGCCAAATGAGTGGGGAGAAGAAAACCAAAACCGGAACCAGCGATGAGAAGGATCTACTACTCCACTTTGCGATAATCTCCGTAAGGACTAGAGGCAACGATTGAATAAGTGAGAGAAAAACGATCACTAGTGCAAGTGATGTATAGATCAAGACATGCCATGTCAAGTGAGAAACACGAGCTTCATCTGGGCGGGGAAGGGACAGGTCTTTCACGAGCAGGATGAGTCCCGGGGTGAAAATTGGCCAAAGATACAAAGCTAGATTAGTTTGATCAAAAATTGCAAGGGAAAAGAGTACAGCCGCGAGTACAAATGCAAACCACCCGACAGTGCCACGAGGAAGCTTGTGGAAGCGGATGGCGAGCGTACTATAGGGAATTAACCGATGAATGAGAAAAAGTAGTCCGACGAATGATAGCGTTGTCACAAACCAAATGTCGACAAAGACGGATATCCATGACGGACCAAAGAACAAGACTGTTGCCGCAGAGGCGAAGACAAGGAGTATGGTAGCGAGTGGAATCGCGAAATAGTCAGCGAGACGAAGGAGTCCTCGGCTTGGGTATCCAAATGGTTCTTCCTGCTGCATGTCTTCCATTTGAAACTTGACAACAAAGAATTGTTCCAATTATAGAACGCGATCCATGAAATTTCAACGAGAGATGTACACCTAGGTTGTGCCTTATCTTTGCCATAGGGAGCCTCTAGTTTTTATTGGAGGCAGAAAATGCCTAAATCAGCTGACCGAAAAGGTTATGGTCAGAAGGTCATCCCCCTAACGCATTGCCAATCACGCGCATCTGCGCTTCTTCCGCGTCTGCACGATACGCGTCCACCATCACCTCTGTTTTATGGCGTGAGACTTTTCGAAGTTACAGCGTTCGGCATACGAATGCTTGTCTGCGGACAATCACCGACGCAGCGCATTGCGTGAGGCAGTGTCAAACGCTTCGCGCACGGTTTCGCGATCCAGGTGCGCATAAATTTTTCGCGTTGTGCCAATATCCTCGTGCCCCAAAATCTCTTGAATCACTTCAAGCCGCACACCAGCGTTCAGCATTTCTGACGCGCGAAAATGTCGGAAATCGTGCGGATGTGCACGAAATCCGAGTGCGTCCGCCGCATCCGAAACGATTTTCCAAATCATGGCACGTGTCAGCGCCGCGCCGCGATTGCGTCCATGCGCGATAAACAGCGGCTCGAACTCATCCTCACGCTCGACACAGTACGCCTGAATGGCGATCTGGGCGTCCGGCGTGAAATAGAGAAACCTTTCCTTGTCGCCCTTGCCGGTGATGATGGCTTCTTTGGCGCGTCCGTCCTGCACCTGTTTGCGTTGCAGTGATGCAATTTCACTCACGCGCCCCGCGCTCGCATACAGAACATGTACAACGGCACGGGCGCGCAACAGGCATAAGCGTTTAATGCGCGACCGTTCGACCGCGAGCGGAGAATCGCCGTTTACATCGGGCAGCGGTTGTTGGTCATAGTAGGCAATAATTTCCCCCATCCGTTTTGATGGCTTGGGAATGGGATAGGACTTGCGTTTTTGTTTGCGTCGTTTGCGATAGACCGCGCGTTCGAGCGAGAATGTCGGCGACATCCATTCCTGGTCCAACGCAAAGCGCAGGAATTCGACGACACAGGCGACGTAGGTTTTGCGTGAGAAATCCGAATACCCGGCGGCACGCAGCCAGGCGTCAAAGTTTTGTATCACATCGAACGACATGGCTTTGAGCGATAGGGGAGTAGTACTTCCGCGAATGCGAAATGCCGAGAATGCTTTGAGCGCGTATTCATTGGTTTCGCGCGTACGCGGCGCTTCGATGGTCTTGAGAAATTCGAGCGCGCGCGGGTCGAGCGTCACAGGTTTATATTTACATTCCATAAGGTGTCTCCTTGCGTTAAAATGCCTTGCATTTTACTTAATCATTCTTAAGTCACTCGTTAAAACGACGAAAAACGAGCGTCCCGCCATTGAATTGCTGCATGGCGCGAAACGCGCGCCGTGAATTTTTTTATACTGATTGCATCGAGTGCGCGTCCTCTTGTTCGCACAATGTTTTGTATGCTTCCACAGCGCGCTGCAGTTCCTCAAACTCTTGTCCCGAAATGTAATAGCCAGACTGACCCCTCGTCGAATCGAAAATCTGAACAGGCGCGGCGATGATGTTGAATGCTACGCGCGTGATTTCAAGTTGTGCCTGTGCGCGGCGCAGCCAAATTCTGTCGTCTTCCGTTGGCACTCCCCAGGTGGAATAGATTTCGCGCCACGCGCGCACAGCCCACACCAGCCGCTTGCGACTTTCGCTTTGCGCTCGCAGCGTTGTTAACGCGCGACGAGCGTTTTGGAGTAATTCTTCGCTGAATTGGTCTTGCGCCGCCACTCTGATGATGCGCTCGAGCGCGGCAAACGCTTGTTCAGTGGTCATTTGAATGGCATCTCCTCTCTCGTTGCGATATTAAAAAATGTTCGACATAAATGTTCCGTTCCGTTCCGTTTTGTGCTATCGGAACATTTACGCTGCGCGGCGTTCTGCCTCCGGCGAGAGGGCTGCGCGCCGTTCGCCGACCGCGCTGTACAGCGCGACCAGATTTGGATAGGCTTCACCGCAAAACACGCCGCCACCCCTACCCCGCCGAATTGTTACATTCTGCCGCAGCAGGTCCACCGCCCGGCTCCAGGTGTCCGCGCTCCACTCCAAATCGCGCCATGTTGCAATCCGCGTGATATTGTGCGGATCAAGTCCACGCGCTTGATAATATTTCATGCTCTCGCGCAGCAGGCGCAGCGCCAACCGCCGCTGCGTTTCCGCCTGCTCGCGTTCCGGATCTTCCGACAGCGTAAATGTTTTTCCGCTTACCGTACGCACCACCGGACGCGCTTCTTGCGCAACCTGCCCCGCCTGCGACGGCAGTTCAAAATAGTCCTCGCGCGTTTCCAGCAAATTCGGAACGGACCGAATGAGCTGCGCGCTCGGTCTGCCGTTCAGAATCGTAAGCATGGCTGTTCCATCGCGCGTTTCAATAATGCGCCGCGCCAACGCCAACGAATCCAGATATTTCGCCAGATAGAGAATGAGCATCGTCAACAGCGCGATGCTCCCAATTCCGACAATGAGTTGCAAAACCGATTCTACAAAATCGCCCCATCGCTGCGCCCGCACCGCGTCCTGCTGCGCTTGCGCAATCTGATTGCGCAGCTGCTGCGCCGCGAGTTCATTTGCCAAGGCAGTCAATGGCGCGGCGGTTTTGAGTGCGCTCGCCGTTCCGCTTGCCTGTGCGCCGGCAGTTTCCCTCTGGCGTGCGGCTTCGGTTTGCGCAGCGTTCGCCGTGGCGGTTTGGTTTGCCCACTGCGTTTCAGTTTCTCGCGCGTGCGCGACCGCTGTCTGCTGGTTTTGCACAAAAATGGACGTGCGTAAATCAGCAGTGGCGGTCAAGTCCGCGTCGTATGCGGCAACGGTTGCCGCCGCGGGGGTTTGCGTTTGTCCACGCACAAACGCGGTCGCGGTCGTATTCTCCACATCCATGGTTTGTTGGCGCGCGAGCGTAGCGAATTGAAGCGTTGCGGTTTTGCGTTCCGCAATGGCGGTGCGCGCCGCGCTCGTCGCCGCGGACAAAAAGACCGCACCGTCGTCCGACGTGATCAAGCCACCGGACGCGTCATTGCTCGCGCACGCGGCGGCGAGCGCGAGCAATGAAAAATACGCAAGCGAAATCGCAAAAACTTTCATTGATCAATAATTTTGAACACATCCTGAATCGTGCTGTGCGGCGCGGACAATTGGCGCCGTTCTGCCGGGGTCAAACGACGGGGCTGCGGGCGCATGACGACGATGTTGTCGCGCGCAGAACGTCGCGGCTCCGGGTCGTCGCCGTCAGGACCGGGCTTGCGTTCGCGCGTCAACGCGAGCAGCAGCCCAATCGAAACCGGAATGCTTGCACCGATGCCGCACAGGACACCGGCAATGGTCTGCATCGCCGCGTCAGACAATCTCTCTCCGATTTGAATCGCCAGCACGATGGAGGCAATGATAAACGCCAGTATCACTCCAGTACGCCAAAGCATTAGTTTACCTCCGTGTGAAATTGTTCTGTTTCGTGACGATATTGCGCGAGCCAACGATAGGCTGTCCGCTTTGGCACATGAAATTGTGTCACTACGTCATTCGCCGACATTGGACCGCTGCCATTACGCGCCAACTGCGCCACCTTGAACTGCAAATATGTGCCACGCGTGTCATTGGCAGGATTTGTTCGTGTGTCCTCTGCGCCACGATTGGCAATAGGATTGTCAAGGCGTGCCATATCCGTGCCGCGTGCAAGTTTGGCGCTCCAACGTTCCTGATAGGACAGCGCGGCAAGCAGAATGATGAGCATTGGCAGTGGTGCAGCAAAGAGAATCCCCTGCGGGGACAGTCCGTAGTATTCCAGATGGTAGCCAAAAGACATGCCTGTCACCATAATCGCCGCCGCCCACCACCATCTGCCATATTTCAATGCAGACTTGATGACACGATACATTCCGACATCCACCGCGACGCCGACGGCGATGGCAACTGGCAGCAAATCGCGGTTGGCAAGCGCGCCGACAAAATGTGCCATGGAAACGACGACGAGAAACGGCACAAGGTCGCCGGTCTCGAAATAGTGGAGCACGCGCTTGAGTTGGACGGTAAAGTTCAATGGGAAGATGTTCATAAAGTTTTCCGGTCAATCCTTTCTACGAGGATGTCTCTTTCTTTTATTGTACGGTGCGCTGTCATGGATTTTTATCCTTCGTATGTCTCCATCTCCTACAGCGCGCCACACATCACTCATTCTTCGTCCGCATCGAAATCGTCCTCGTCCGCATCGAAATCGTCATCCTCGCGCTCACGGTCTCGTTCGGTCTGCGCGGCGATTTGTTCGGACGTAACATGCGCGGGCAGGGCTTTCTCTTGTGCGGAGCGGATTGCCTCACGCCATTGCTCCGGCAAATCCCACTGCGAAATCGGTTCCGCGCTGATCTTTAGAGCGATCAAACGTGCGACCCCTTCGCTGACAGGCAGAATAGAATAGACCGCGCCTTTGGCGTAAAACTCCGTCGTCGTGCTGCCGTCGCGTTGCGGAACATCCAATCGGTACAGCACTTCGACGCCCGTATTGACGACGGACAACTTGCCGACGCGCTGATTGTGACCGAAAAGGTCAACCCTACACCACATCTCGAATTTTTCCGGTTCCATAAACTTGTCTCCTTAAAGTGATTTGTGATTTTGCAAATATCGTTGAATATGTCGAACGATTTCCGCTTCACGCTCGTCGAATTGCAGTGGGCGCGTAATGTCGAGAATCTCAAAGCGCACGACCCAGACTAACGCGCCGACATTTCGAGCGTCCTCGAAATTTGCGCGCAAGTCCATATGCTTCCAATGATTGGGTCTGAAGCGCGGGAATGCATCCAAAAATGCAAAACCCTCGCCTGCATAATCGCGGTCCGGCATTAACGCTTCACTTTCTTTGTACGGTTTTTCGAGCAAGCGAATCGTTCCGAATTGTGTGCCGCCCGCGCGGAATGTTTTATCCAGCGCACCGACGACTTCGCCTTTTGTGAAACGCGCGGCGTAATCATCGTTCCACTCGCGGCGCGTCACATCTTTGCAGCGCGCTTGGACGGCTGCCGTCGTCCAAGCAAAAGAAACGTATTTCATTGTTCGCGCTCCGGGATCTCAGGCGGCGGCTGACGTCCGTCTCGATATTCACGAAATGCCATCACCATTCGCACAGCGTTTTCTGCCGTCGCTCCCATCTGTTTGCGCATAAACTCGAAAATGAACGCGTCGCTTTCTGCTGCCTCACACGCCTCGAGCAGAGCAAACGCGTATGCGTTCGCCTCGGCGACGGTTAGTTGCCCATGATTCTCTCCCCAATGAAACGCGATGAACGGTTTTCCTGTGAAAACGGAAACACCGGACTCAACGTGAATGGCATTGGATGGCGATTGCTCGTTCATATATTCCGGTTGCGCGTTCTCTTCGAGTACCTTCCGCGCAATGTTGAGCATCTTGCCGACGAGGTTCCCATCCCAGACCTCATCGCGCAGCGCGTAGATTTGGCGAAGCGCCTCCGCGCAGCACGATTCGTTTGAAAGATTGTCCATTCTCTTTACCTCAATCCATCTGGAAATAATAGAGTAGTTGCCACCACGAATCCGGCGCGCGGATAGTCAATCAAGCCGAGCGACCGCAGCGCGCCTAAATTATTTTGATAGCCGCTTGACGTCGCGCTCTGCCCCGCGCGTTCGGCGAGTTCGTTTTTGCCAATCGCGTGTGGATACGCCGCGATGACCACCTGCAAAATTTTCCCTTGCGGACGCGGCAAACGCGCGAGCCACGCGTGGTGCAAGTCGTCGAGCGAGCGGATCACGTTTGCAGGGCGTGCGACCGCGCGTCCCTGTGCGGTCAGAGCAACGCGCCCGCTGCCGGGATAATCCACCAAACCGAGTGTGCGCAGGCGTCCGAGATTATTTTGGTAACCGCTCGACGTCGGAGATTGGTCCGCAAAGACCGCGACATTGGATTTGTGCGGTGACACCAACCCGAGCGATTCAAATTCCGCGAGCGCATCGAGAATGCGCTGCTGCGGCGCGGTAATTCCTTCCTTGTCATTCGTCATGTGCGGCACGGGATCCGATGGCAGCCGCCGGACGCGCGCATAGGCTGCGCCTGGTCGCCCATGGATTGGGATCGGCGGTAGAACTCCGCCACCGGGACGCGGTGCGGACTGCGCGCGCTCAACGATTTCGATTTTGCGCAGGACCGTGTCCAATGTGTTCGTCACCGGCGCCAGCAGTGTGGGCAACTGCTGCAACGGGGATAAGGTATCGCGCAGCGCAAAAACCGCATCACGCAGTGCAGGCACTTCTCCATTGAGGACGGGCTTTTCGATCACGCGAACTTCCACGCGGGGTTCGGGAATCTGCACCTGTACCGGACGCGCTTTGAGTTCGCGCCGCAACCGCTCATTCTCGGCTTGCAAGGTTTCGAGCGTATGCGCTTCTTCTTCTGCGCGTGCCGGGAGATCGCCCATCTGCTCGACGAGATGTTTCAACGCCTCCGATGCCTTGGGCACATCGAGCAGGTGGCGCTCACCGGCTTTCGGATGCCGTGTTATCGCTTGGTCAATTTTGACCTTGAACACGCCGTGCATCAGGAATGCCGGACCGAAGGCGAAAAATGTGCCCGGCGGCAGGTCCCGCAGCTGTAGACTGTCACGAGACCGAATGCCGAGAATTTCCGCCGCGCGCTCGCGGTCGAGGTCCTGCACCATGCGCCCGATAAAATTATTGTTCAAATCACCGCGCGCGTCCGCTGCTAATTTAGAGAGTCGCTGTGTTGCAATGGCCGCCCCGCGTGATTGTTTACGCCCGGAATCCGTGAGTGTAATCACCGCGCGCCGCGATTGCTGAAGGCGCTCACGTTCCTCTTTATTGCCTGTCGGCGTCTCGGGCGCGAATTTATGCGCTTCGTCAATGAGCACCATGACCGGCGTATACAGCGATTTGGGCAATGTCATCAATGCGTTAAGGAAATTGGCAGCCCACTGCGGACGAATCTCCAACAGCCCGTATAAATCAATGATGGTCGAAACGCGCGTCTCCATGATTTTGCGCGCGAGCAAGCCCGCCGAACGCACATCCACCGGCAATTCGCCTTCGGGACCGACGAGCATGAAATCGAATTTCTCGCGTAGGGTGCTATATTCCCCTTCGGGGTCAATTACAATCCACTGCACTTTTTCGGCGGTGCGCTCGATGAGAACGCGCAGCAAATACGATTTACCCGCGCCGCTGTTGGCAACATCCAGCAGCTTGGTCTCAATCAATGTAGAGAGGTCCATGCGGATTGGCGTACCGTCTTCGGTCTCGCCGATGCGAAATTGAAAGTTGCTCAATGTTCCTCCTCCTATTTACCGTCGTAATGCCCTCACGAGCGTTCGATGATTCCTTCCGGTGATGCATTTCGGTGATGACTGTGCTTTCTGCGAGATCAATGTTTAACCGGGGGATATGTTCTGGAAGATCGAACGGCTTCGTGTACCATGCGACGCGCGCGCGGGTCCTCCAAAGTCAATTTCCGCTTGTGCGCCCACAAACACGCTTTATAGGCGAGCGGCATCAACAGATCAGGAACCGGTTCTAAATCGCGCGTCACAAAACGAATCGTGAACAATGCCCACGCGTCCGTTTGCGACTCGCGTCCGCGTGGAGGATAGAGGAACGGGTCCCGCGTCGTTCTATTTTTTGACGCGTTTCGCTGTGGTTTTGGTGTTGCCATCTGCTTTACCTTTTCCATTCACCTTGTCCGCAGACAAGAACGCGTCCCATCCCGCCGGCAATTTCAACTTCAATTTACCCGCGAGTTCCATGAACTTCCGGTGGCATTCTTCCGGGTCGGGCGCATAGGACTGAACGTCCACATGCTGATGCAGCAAGCAGCGCAAGATGTATTCGGTCTTGGCGCGCCCTTTGAGGTCATTGAACTTGCCGAGGTCGGCGCACAGGTCTTCCTCTTCGCTCATGTATGCCGCTTCGAGAATCAACGACGGGAAGGGTTCGACGAGCGTAATGCCGACACTCCACGCGCGCGCCACATTGCGATACAGTTCCACGCATTGATTCCATTTGTGCTTGCGCGTTTCTTCGCGCTTGCGCTCCGCTTCGACGCGCACTTTCTCTTGCGCCGCATAGTCGCGTTCTTCTTTTTTCCGCGAGGTGAGTTTGCCAATCTTCGCTTCGAGCGCCTTTTTGTCTGTCACCGCCAGCGCGACATACTCCGAGCCCAGCACGCGTGCGCGCGCGTTCTTTTTCTGCCAGTCCTCGCGCTCGGATTTACCTTCGACGGGAACAAACCGCACGAGCTCCGGTGCTTTTTCCATCGCCTTGCGCGCGTAATCCGACGAATTGGGGTCGCCATTCCACAACACCGCCGTTTTTTCTTGCGGTGTCGCGGCGGCAATCTTTTTTTCCTTCGCCATCTGCTGCGCTTTTAGATACGCGAAAATGCGTTCTTTGAAATGGAAGCAACTGGGCTGCACGCAATACTGCGTGTGTTGAAAGCGCAAATTGAATTTGCACCCTTTGCACGATGGCGAGGGCAGCGGATTTGGTTCGCCTCTATCCGGGTGCGCGAGTTCGGCGACCAATGCCGCGTCGGGTTTCCAATCGTCTTTCCACGGCACGCCCCAGACGAGATCGCGCGCACATTTGCGCAGCGCCTCCCGCATTTGATGTTCAAATTCGGTTTCGCGTTCGTTCTCGTCGGCGCGCGCAATGGTTTTGGCAATCGTGATCGCGCGTTCCTCATCCAAGCGTGCGATGGCGCGATACACGCCCTGCCGCGCGAACCGTTGCGGGAATGTGCCGTTGGCAACATAGGGCTGTACCGCTTCCGGCAATTCGAGCAAATTGAATAAATGGGTGAGCACCGACGCATCGCTGTAACCAAACAAATGCGCGGTCTCGATTTGCGACACCTCGAAATCTTGCATGTAGCGTTTGGCGGCAATGGCGGTCTCAATCGCATTGAGGTTTTTGCGCTGCGCGTTTTCGCTGATGGCGAATTCTGCCATCTCACGGTCGGTCAGTTCGCGAATCTCCAACGGCATTGTGTTCCACAAGGCAGGTTCAAATTTGTCGGCGGGAAATTCCGCCGCATTCCATTCCACGCTGTCTTGGCTGAACATGTGGAGCACTTCAAACGCTGCTTTGCGCGAGTGTCCAAATGCGAGTTGATAGCGGTCGCCGACGCGGCGCGCCACCGGCACTTGCAGCAAACCGCGTGTGGCAATATCAAGTGCAAGATTGTGCAGGTGAGCGTCATCTTCGCGTTGGCGGGTTTGGTACGGATTGGGGTCAATGAGGTTGAGAGCAATGAGTTCTGACATGATAGGTCTCCGTTTGATTCCAGATGTTAGATTTCAGATTGCGGATTGATGTCGCGCGAACCATCGCAAAACATACGCGTAGCGCGTGACCGCGTTTTCATCGCGTTTCGGATTCCATTGTTGCGCGCCGTCGTGGAAAAAAAAGCCGGACACGCCGAACGCGCGGCGAAAAATTTTCATTTCCTCTTCGCTCGGAAACATGCCATCGCGCGCGACCGCCATTTTCCATTGAGCGGATTCGACGAGCAGTGTTTTGCCGCCGACGGTGGTTTCCGTACCGGCAGGCAAAAACCAGAGATAGACCCGCGCGCCGCGCGTAAAAATGTGCCGAATGGGTTTGGCGCGTTCCTCCGGATCCGGCAGCACCGCGCGTTCCAGCGCCATTTGTTTCATCGCGTCGGCAATCGACGCGAGCAAGGGATACGAATCGTTCCTTTTTTGTCTCGTGGAATATTGTTTAGCACTCATGATCCGTCAATTTCCTCCGATTCTTCGCCTTCATCCCATGGTGTGCCATCTTGATGCTTACGCATGGCTCGCTGCATCGCCGGGGACAATTGGAACCCGGCAACATTGACATGCTGACGCGCGGGTGTTTTCGGTTTAATCCCGTACGGCTCGGCATTTGGATTTTTCAACAGCATTTTCACGCAATATCCCTCCGGATTGGTCCAGCGGCTGCGGTCTACATGCTCCAACCACAGTGCCCATTTCATTGCAATGGACAAGGCAACCCGCTGTGCGAGCGTGTCGAGATTGGGTCCCACAATGCCGTACGCCGCAAAAATTTTTCGCGTTGCCAATTGCGCGTCAGCATGTTCCTTCGGCGAATTGCCATGAATGAATGAATTCTCTTTATGAATTTCATTCTGTACATCATCATTCATATCATGGCGCGAGCGCGGATTTTCCGCGTTCGACAACTCGCGTTTTTCAATTTGTTTTTTGATGCGACGCGAATTTTTCGCGTTGGTTCGCGGATTTTCCGCGCTCGGATTCGGATTTTCCGCGAGTCCGCGCGGATTTTCCGCGCTCTCGGATTCGGAATTTCCGAATCCGAGAGCGTTACCATCTCGTAATCGGTTTTTCCGAATTCGACCTTCACAATTTTGTAACTCAGGATCGGGCGGTGCATCGCGATCCAAGCCGGTATAGGTGTAATGCACCATCGGGCGATAACATTTCACGCCGTGAGAGCCGCTGCGTGTCAGTTCTTCGAGAAATCTTCGCTCGACGAGGAAATCTAGCCCGTTGCAGACAGTCTCGTGATGATAGCCGGTAAGCTGGCAGAGGGTTGGCACATCGGGCGGTTCCTTAGAGAGAGAAACCGCAAAAAAGAGAGAGAGAGGCGCGCCCTTTAGCGTTCTTAGCGCCTGTTGTAGAAAGGAGCGGCGCACTTTGATGTAGGCATCCGTATAAGAGACGGTATGCCCCTGATGTGTAAAACCATCCGTGCCTTCACGGATAAATTCGAGATCAGCCATTTCTCGTTCCCTTGCGGCTGTTGCATCTTCGGCAGAGCGTTTGCAAATTCTCTTCGATGGTCGGTCCGCCCTGCGATTCGGGAACAATATGGTCGCAAGTCAAATCGCGGCGGGAGCCGCACCGTTTGCACGTGAAATTGTCACGCTCCCAAACAGCCCAGCGTAACGCGGTGGGAATTTTTGATTTTGTCGCGCGCGGTCTACCAATGCGATGCCCAAGTCCAAAATGTCGTTTGAACCAACCGGCCAAACGCGGAGAACTCTGGCGTGCTACAAGAAAATTGGCACCTTCGGCACTCCAGCCATCGTTTTGCAATTGTTCTTGAATGCTCATCGCAGACGTTCCCGGTCGGCAACCCGGTGACAAGGTTTACACAACAACAACAAATTTTCTGCGGTTGTTGTTCCGCCTTTGGCAACCGGAAGAATGTGATGCATTTCCAATTTGGTTCGTTCGCCGCAGTGTTGACACATAGAGCCCCGCTGCTTTATCAATCGCTTTTTCATCGCGGTTGTATTCTTGCGTAATTGCTTCTCGCGCTGCTGATGGTTCCAATCACATTCTGGACAACGCTTGTGCGCAATCTCTGCGGGATGGTCACAATCGGCGCATTTGCGCGGCGGGTCATTGCGCCGATAGGTTTTGGTGATTACATTCCACAACGCTTTTCCACTCAACATGTTCATTTCAGCGCCAAGTTCATTACTCGATTTCCTCTGCCGCCAGTTCGTCAGAATCATCATCAAACATTTCCGCAAGGGGTTCGTAGCGCAGATTCTCTGCATCGGCGGCTGGAGTCACAGCAACCTGAATGCGCAGCGGATATTTCCACTCACGTCCAAATTTGGTGCGCGTTTTTTGGATGGTAATTTTTTTGCCGATGGCATTGCCGAGCAGATTGCCAAACCGCGCGGCGAGCGCACGCTGGTTGATGGCAGAGAGCGCCAGCATGTTCGATACTTCGACAAAATGGAGCGCGAGCGTTTTGACCGGGCGCCCCTGCAAATGTCCATCCTCATGGGTAATGTCGCGGATAGTGAGTTCAAACGGTTGATCGCTGACGTATTCCGGTCGCAGCCACCGATCGTACTGCGACCAGCGCGTTTTCAGTAAAGGATTCTCTATGGTCGTGTTCGTCGGTGTGGAATTATTTCCGTTGGGTCCGCTTGTCGCGGTTTTTTGTTTTTCCATTGGGGTGACTCCTTTTATATTTGTCGAGCGCGGCTTGCGCCTCTTCGATTGTGGCGTACGTTCCAAGCCGTTTTTTGTTCGCGCGCGCGCCGTAGCGTCCGCTGATTAACAAGTCAATGCCGGGCGCGATACATTTATCGCGCGCGCGCCGTGACCTCAATGATCCAAACTCCTCCACATCATGAGGGGTCTCGCGCGGTCTGGCGTTCGGCGGCGGACATCGGTCATGCAGCGGCTCCCCACACGCCGCAATCCGTTTGCCATCTTGCTTGAAGATTCCGTAAAACGTTCGGTATCCATATCCCCCCATTGGACGCCGACAGCGCAAACAAATGCGTTGGAATTCGCTGTGGGGAATGCCGTTCTCGTCATACTCCGCCACCGGGATTCGCCGCCGCGATCTTGCTTCTCCACCAGACATATTCTTCAGATGACGCGCAAATCGCGCGTGGCGACCGGGAACAACTGCGAGATGGGAATTGCGCCGGCGGGAGTTGGAATCGTCGGCGCGGCGTCAAAATGCACCAGCCAAATGATTTCGTCGGTGCGCGGCTGGATGAAACCGCGAATTGTGCCGTAACCGTGCTGCGCGTGGAGCACGCGTTGATTCAGTTCAAATGCCGCGCGCGGCGCGTGTGTTTGTGATGGATTCGCAATCGCGATGGATTCGTTCTTCATGGTTCCTCTCTTGCTTTAATGCCAATCCGCACGCCGCGCGCCTGCGCGGCGCCTGTCTCTTTGGCAAAAAACAATTTCAATTTATTAATCAACGATTTCTTGGGCTTGATATTTTCGGACTCGACGATCGCCCGCAGCATCTCTTCCGTTGGGTCGGAGACCGGCGGCGTCTTGGGTTTCGGTTTTGGTTTCTTGCTCATCGAAGAGGTCCTCCTGACGGGAGCGAATGTGCTTGAGCATCACTTTCGCGGCGGTGATCAGCGCACGCGTTGCGTTCGCGTGCGCGCGCAGGTCTTTGGCAAGGTCGGCGTCATCCGTCACGACTGCCAACTCGGCTTCGGCGTCTTTCAACAGCGCGATGACGGATTCCAAATCGCGATTTGCCCAACTCGGAAAAGATTGACTCATGAGATTTGTCCTCGTTCAAAAATTTGTGACAGCCTGTGAGACAATAAGGATATGAACGAACAAGCGCGCGGTCCTCCCGCTTTATCGAAACGTTTCAAGTGCGCCGTCGAGGGCGATGAGGAAAGCGGCAGTGAGCAGCAGCCCGACCACGAACAAAAGCATTTCGATCCCGGCGGCACCGATTCTGCCAAAAACGCGCGGCATTGATTTATGGTTTGCCATCGCCAGCCTCCGCGAACGGATCGATTTGGTCGAAGGGCGGCTTGCGCTCAAAGTGTCCCGCGCGCTGCATCCACTTTTGTGTCTGCAGCACCAGCAGGTCGGATTCCGCTTCATCAATCTGCTTGCGCGTCTGAGCATATATTTTGGGTGAGCGCGTTTGGCTCAAGAGCGCTTCGAGTTCCGTGATGGACTTGCGTTTTTTTTCGATTTCGGCGTCGAGGTCAATTGGGTATGCCATGCTTTGGTTCTCCTTTCTTGGTTCCGCGCACGTGGGCGATGTGTTCGCCGGCGCGGCGCGCTCCGACCCGCACACGACCGCGCGGGCGGATGAGATGCGGACGGAGAGACAGACGTTATTTCATTCCGCTGAGCATTGCAGGCGCCGACGGCGAGCGCATACATCGCGTCGTAGAACATTTCGCGTGCGGCAAAATTTTCAGCGTCGAGTCCGTCCACGCGCGGCAAGAGGTCTAAAACGTTTTGCGTCATAGGAGTCCATGCTGTGAAAGAAATGAGAGCAGCCGTCTTTTTTCGGCGTCGCGATCCGCGTTTTGGCTGGCGTCAACGACATGCACCTTCCAGTCGAGTGATTCGAGCCAAGCGATTTTGGCTTCGACCCTGGTCATCCGCGCGGCGGATTCGCCGAAGGACGCTTTATACTGATGCCCGAGCACCTCGATCACGCAGCGTTGTTCCGGGAAGGCGAAATCTACCGCGCGTTCGTCGCCGTCAATCACATATTCGCGGTCGTACGACACGTCTAGGGCGAGATGTTCGAGCAGTACATCTATAATCCAGCGTTCCGGTTCGCTCGGATGCGCCAGACGCCATTGCCGTGCTTTTTCGCTCTGCTGAAGACGCCACGCTTCCCCGCCCACTTTTTCAAAACCCGCGCGTCCGCTCGTTTTGCGCTGAGCGACGAAACCGTCAGGATTGTTGGCGCGCCACGCAGCGCTGACCTTTTGATTGCGGCTGGACAAGTCGCTGTCATGCGTCGGGCATTTGCCGCCGCGTAAAGGTAACTGACACAATCCGCCTCTACGCGTGGGCTTGCCGCACAAGATTTTGCCGTCCCGGATGATGCTCATGCTTTGCCCCCGCGATTGTCGAGGGCGTCGCTCGTGCCGTCGGGAGTTTCAATCCCGGAAAGAATGGGATGCGCCGCCACCGGCGGCGTGGTAACGACGCATCCCGCAGGAGGAGAAGAGACGTCTGAATTGTGAGCGGACGCGCGGCGCAATTCGCGGCGAATGCGCGTCATCTCATTGCGTGCAGTACTGTAAAAGCGCCGCTCCAGATGCGATGTCGGGCGGTATGTTTTGGGATAGGCGCGCTCGAGTTCGTCGAGGCGTGTTTGCAGTTCGGAAGGGGTCATCAGTCGCAGGAGCGCCGTGGGCGTCCCGCGCAGGGTAGGCGAAGTGTCAAGGTGCAGCATTTGGTTTCTCCTTCGAGTTGTGGGGGAACCGGCGGATGTTAGACTTTCCACAAAATTTCGTTGACGTGCGCATCAATGCGTTTCAACGCGCGGGCAAGGGCGAGATAGAGCGCAATGCAAAGCACGATGCGCAAGAGGTAACGGGGAGAAAAGGTAATCATGGGCTGTTGTCCTTTTGTGTGATATAATCGCGGACGCAGCAGCAGTCATGCTGGCTGTGTCCGCCACTATGGTGTTCACGCACCATAGTGGTTTTTTTTGTGCTCCGCGCTGTCGTCCAGCCCGCGCAAGTGCGGCTCTTTGGGCACGTATCTCGCCATCGCGTTTCCTTCCCTCTCATCGGGTCGGCATATGTCTCGAACAGCGCAGAGCATAGATTCGATTCGTGTTTGTCAGTCCTCGCGCATCCACCGGTCAAATTTTTTCGCAAACTCCGTCACTGCCGCGCGGTCGGAAACGTCGAATCCCTCCGCCGCGAGCTGTTCCATCAACTTGTTGTGCGCGAGCCGGCGGCGCGCATCCAATTCCTGGACCGAAAAACCCTTTTCGACGCCGGCGGCAGGAAATTCCTGGTCGTTGACGCGCTCGATGTATTGACGCGCCAATTTGGCGACGAGGGCGGAGAGCGACATAAAGACCTCCTCGATGGGGATGAGGGGCGTGGGAGGAAAGACGGAGAGAATATTTTCCATACGCTGGTTGAGAATCAATTGTTCGCTTTTACGCGGTTTGTTTGCGGCGCTGTTTGTTTGGCAATTCGATATTGAGCGTGTCGAAAATGTCGCGCGGTAAAACCACTTGCGCACCAATAGCAAGCAGTTCGTTGACCGCTTCCTCTTTGCTGATTTCGCGGTTTTCGGTCAACAAGACATGCGCTTTGTATTTGTTCGCCGCGTCAGACTGCGGCACAAATAGTTTTGTGGAAATCGTCGTTTGCGTTTCTTCTGCCATAAACCCTCCAAGTTCATAATGAACTTATAATACCATTTTGGTATATTTTAAGTCCAAATTGTGTTCTTGTCAATACTCAATATATTTCGTATAGTATTCCGCGAATGGATATTGAAGAATTGGTGTCGTCGCGGATTCGCAAAGCGCGGCGAATCCGTGAACTCTCTCAGCAAGAAGCGGCAGACTTAGTGGGAATCAGTCAGCACGCATGGGCAACTTATGAGCTGGGGACGCGTAAGGTGTCATTGAGGATGCTTCAAATCATTTCGGACAAACTTGATTTTCCTATTGAGTTTTTTGTGAGTCCGAAATACGACATCAAGGTTGAAGAAGTGGAAATAAAAAAAGCGGCAGCGCGCCGCCACCGGGCGGCATAAAGAAGATTCTCCAATTTCCGCGCCAACGCCAACTCAATCGGCTCCAATTCAAGTCTGGGCATCCCTATCGCCCTATCGTGCGCTATGATGTATTCCCCGGCGCGATGCCATTGCAAAAGGCACGTCTGATTGGGCAAGCAGAGACCTTCGAACAGCTTGCCTTGCCGGAACCACCACAGACCGCCATTCAAACTAACCTTAAAAAGATTTCGCGTACCAAACAACCGGTACGCGAAATTGTCTATGTGCCCTATGAGGAGGGCGCCTGATTCCCAATTTGCTCATTGCTCCAAACGTTCCGCAACTAAAACATTTATTCTGTCTTTTCATGGAGGCAGCATGAACCTGCGGCAAAGAATATTTCGTAGTTTAATCGGTGTTTTGGGTTTGATGATTTTATTTGGATGTGGAGGAACGAGTCCGGCGTCACCGCCGGTTGCTCCAACATCACCGTCGGTTGCTCCGACGGCGGATGTTGCGGCAATTCAAACCCAAGCAGCGCAATCGGTCTTTGCGACTCTCACCGCGAGCGTTCCAACTGCAACGGCTACTCCGGTGGCGACCGAAACACCTACCTGCGATGTTTCTACTTTTCTGAAAGAGTCTGAAAACGCGTTGAGTAAATTCAAGGACACGGTGGTCATTGCGCAACAAACACCGCGCATGAGCTTGGCGCCCATGTTGAGCCAACTGCAAGACCAGCGGCGCGCCTACAGCCAAATTGAAGTCCCGTCTTGTGCGCTTTCCCTGCAGCAAGCCATTCTTGCGGCAATGGACGCGCACAATGATGCTCTCTTGAAATTTCTTGGTCAGGCAGCCGATTCGGTTGTGCAGCAGGGCATGCAAAAAGCGGACGAAGCAACCAAGACTGCCGAAAACTTGATTGCGGATTACAAAGCAGGAAAGATAACTGCCTTTATCACGCGCACGCCGGGACCCACGTTGACGCCATCGGTCACACCCACGCCCGAAAAGGTTATTGAACTTGGCGAATGGACGTGGTACCCATCCGCATCCGGCAACTACATCAATGTGGATGGCAGCATCAAAAATATCTCGGACCATGAGATTTCATCGGTGCACATCTTTTTTGAATTGCGCGATGCAAACGACAAGCTATTGGCGAATGAGTCCACCTATACCGATTTGCCGTCCATTGGTCCGAATCAATCTTCAACGTTCAAACTGTTTGCCGAACGTCCCCCCGGGCTTTACGTAGTAAAAATTGTCAATGTGACGTGGCGCTGACCATTCCGCCAAGGGCATGATCATCCTTTTCGCCGCGCAGGTGCGCGGCGATTTTTGACCGCACACACAGAACATCCGTCTTATGCATGATTTGACTCTGTCTGAAAAAATGGCGCGCCGCGCCGAAGCCATTCGCGCGCAGGGACTCGAGCCCACGGCGCTCATCCATTTGCGCAAGTCCGTGATCAGCCGCAAGAAAACCGATCAAGATTCCGAGCAGCGCCAGTTGGAAAACTGTATGCGCTATTGTGAACGCGCGCAGTGGCGCAGTGAGGTGTATTCCGATTTTCAGGAAGGACATCATTCGGGACGCAGTGACCGGAAGCGTCCGGCGTGGACGGCGTTACGCGCGCAATTGGATCGTCCCGAAGTGATTGCCGTCGTCGTCGAGATTCTCTCGCGCGCGTATCGCAATGTGCGGTTGATGCTGGACCTGCTCGACAATGAACTTGCCCCGCGCGGTATTTTTCTCATCGTGGTCATGCTGCCCGACATTGATTTTTCGACGCCGGCAGGTCGTTCCGTGTTGATTTCTCTCGCCAATGCGGATGAACTGACCTCGCGCATGGCTGGCGAAACGATGAGGGCGTCCATCGCCAGTTATCGGCGCAGTGGACGTTGGTGGGGAATGCCGCCCTACGGACTGGAACCGGATACGAGCAAAGGGAAAGGATACGAATATCGTTTGCGCCGCGCCCGTACCGGCATATGGTGGTTAGGCGAGGTGAATCAAAGCGAATTTGTCGAAGGCACGGCGGACAAGGCGCCCACGCGCAACGCGACGTGGCGCGGCGATTATGATGCGGTGATGGCGTTGTACGAAAAATATGTCAATGAGGACATCGGTGGACCTTCCTTGGCAGATTATCTGAACGCGCAGGGGTATCGGTATCGCAATCAGTGGCATCGCAATGCCGAACGGGTGCTGTTCACACCCAACACGACCCGTCAAATCCTGATGTCATGGCGTGTGTATGCTGGCTATGTGCCCGACGGCAGCAGCCGTAGGAAAGAAGCCACCTATCACTCCGCCAATTTCAAGGCGCTCGCGGATACGAAACTTTTGCGCCGCGTCGGCGCCAAGCAGTCCGAGCGTTCGTTTGCGCGCCAGAACCATCGCGTCCAAAAGCGTTCACCCTTGATGCTGCAAAAAGTGCTGCGCTGCGGGCGCTGCGGTGAGCATTATTATTCCCAGCCCGCGCGTGGAGCGAGCAAGCGCGATTACTACTATCACTATACGGTGGATTGCAAGGCAGCGGACGGGACAATCAAACATCCAAAGCGCTTTTTGACGGCGCACGATTTAGAAGAAATGGTGTTGACGGATTTAGATCGTTTGCTGGCACTGCCGGATACGCAATTGGTGCGAATTGCAAAACGCCAGCAGCGCAAGACCGCGCGCGTCGCGTCGCCGCAGGACAAAATCCGGATTCGCATCCAACAAATGGAAAAAGAGTGGCGCGCGCTCCATCTGTCGGAAGTCGCCATTCGAGAAATGCGGAATGCGCTGGAGCGGGAGTTGTTGCCCGCGCAATCGGATGCGAGCGCGGTAGATCAACTCTTGCCAGGCGAGACGCCATCGCCGGAGCATTTGGTTCGACAATTGCGGCAGATTGGAACCCTGCTGCGCACTCGCCGCGCGGAACAACCGTATGAGGCGAATCAAGCGATCCGTTCGTTGTTTCGTTGTATCCTTGTGCGGGATGGTAAAGTCGTGGAATACCAACCCTACGAATGGTGTGCGTCGTTTTTTGAAGCAACTGGAAAGGTGAGAGAGTATCAATGAGCAAGGACGCAAACTTTTGCCATGAGGTTGGAATGTTATCGCGCATTCCACGTTCCGGTTTTGCCTTTTTGGGGACAGGAAAACAATCTGTCGCCGAGCACGTTTTTCGCGCAATGAACATCGCCTGGTTACTTCATAAAAGGATGGGTGAACCTGTAGAGATCGCGCACCTCTTGCAGATCGTAATGTTTCACGATTTGCCTGAAGCACGAACAGGGATGCCGGCACAATCATTAGACACATTTGGAACGGGCGATTTGAATTACGAAAATCAAAAGTATGTGCGCGTAGACGAAGAGAAATTGTTCCGTGAAATGGAAACCGAATTGCCGTACGGCGCGGAAATTGTCGCGTGTGCGCGCGAGTTTGAAGAACGCCAAACGCTCGCCGCACGGATTGCATACGACGCCGACCAATTGGAATTTTTGGTCACGGTGAAAGAAGAATTGGACAAGGGCAATCCGTTGGCGAACGACTGGTTAAACATCGCCATGGCACGGTTGAAAAGTGACGCGGCAAAACAACTTGCCCAAGAAATTGTGGCGACGCGTTCGGACGAGTGGTGGTTTCACAACAAAAACGACGCGCATTGGGTGCATCGCGGGCGCGAGGAGGGGTGAAGCATTCTGCGACCAAGAACGTCGCTGGCGAATGCTTCGCCCCTCTTTGTCTGCAATGGCACAAAGACGCCTTGACAACCGCACGCGCTTACTCTAGACTGTTGCCACGCCCCGACGCCGAAGCTTCGCCGAACGTACAGCGAGAAAGGATGTCCGAATGGACCGTTCGACCAATGAAATTGCGCCCGGCGTCTTTGACCTCACTCCCCCCAAAAATGGTTATCTCAAAGGCGGCTATGTCCATGCCTTCCTGCTCGTCCATCATGACGCGCTGCTTTTGATTGACACACTCTTTGACCCCGACGCGCAGGTCATCCTCGACCAGATTCAAAAAATCGGCAAGCGCGTGACCGACCTCAAACATATTTTGCTCACACACGGACATCGCGCGCATCTTGGCGGACTCCAAACGTTGAAACGCTTGAGCGGCGCGACGATTTACGCGCACGCGTGGGAAGCGGACATTATCGCAGGCGAACGCAATCAACAAGGCGTTTCGCTGCGTCCGATGAAAGGCATTCAGGTTTTGCCCATTCTCATCGGCGGCTCGCTGTTGGCTCCGCTCGCGCAGCACAAGCCCTGTCCTGTGGACCAATTGATTGACGAAGGCGCGCAAATCGGACCCCTGCGCGTTTTGCATACACCGGGGCATACACCCGGGCATCTCGCGTTTTATTGGCAGGCACAGCGCACACTTTTCACTGGCGACGCGTTCGTCACCTGGCCCCTCATTTGTCCGGGCTGGCCCAATACGATGTTGAATGTAAAACAAACGTGGCAATCCCTGCGCCGCATGTCCGAGTTGGATGTCCAAGCGATTGGCGTGGGACACGGCGAACCGATTCGTGAAAATGGCGCGGCAGTGCTGCGCGAATTGTCGGCGCGCGGTACGGTGTGAGGGAGGAATTGTGGCACATCTCGAATACTGGTTGCAAATCGAAAATCACGCGTGGGATGTCGCGCCGAATGGACTCGATCGCCTCACCGGCGAACAATTCGCGCGCGACGCGAATGGCATGTTCAAACCGTTGGCGGCGCAAGCCTTAATCTTCCGTCGCTACACGGCGAATTGGGGCGCGCCCGACGACCGCGCGTTGAACGCGTGGGATGTAAATGAACCCGCGCCCGCGCAAACCAACGGCACCCTTCCCGGCGCGACGCTCGAAGCCAAAGTGGGCGATGACGTCGTCGTGCATTTTCGCAATTGGGACATGCGGCAAGGTGTGCCCGACGCGGCGCGCATTCACAGTTTGCACGCGCACGGCTTGACCGCGTCCGCGCTGTACGATGGAACGTATCCGCTGTCGCCGCCCGACCCGCGTCAAAACAATCAACGCGGCGACCGCGTTGCACCCGGCGAGAGCTTTGATTATTTTTATACCGTGCCGCATCTCGCCAACGCGGGCGCGTGGTTGTATCACGACCGTTCGATGGCATTTCGCGAAAATATTTTGTTGGGCGCGTTCGGTGTGATTCTGGTGCGGCAGGGCGGCGAAGCGCGTTCGCAAAATCCGCCGCAGGTGCTGCGCGCGAGTACGGACACGCCCACTCGCTTTGCCAATATTTCACCCCCCCCCTCCGCCGTCGAACACATCGTGGTGGCGCATGAATTGACCGGCGCGGGCGTTTGCGTCAACGGGCGGCAGCGGCTCGGCAATACGCCGACATTGTTGACGCGCATGAATACGCGCACCAAATTTCGCGTGCTCAATCTCATCGAACGCGCGCAAGCGTTTTATTTGCACGGGCATCGTTGGCGCATTGGCAATGAATGGACGGATACGGAACTTATCCCGCCGGGGGGCGCGACGACGTTTGAGCTGTTGGAGGGGACCGCCGAAAACGGTGGGAGCAATGGCGAGTGGTTGTTTACGTTCAACGCGTTGACTGAAACGTGCGGCTCGTTGGCGCTGACGGACGGCGGCGCGCTGACGTTGGCGATGGGCGACGCGGGATAAACATTTGAGGGCAATGCCTTGTGCGTGCCCGGTCAACGGTCACGCGAATTAGAGGGCGCACCCTTTGTGGTCACCTGCCCTATTGTGGGCGATTAAAACCTCCCCTCTCTTTGCAGGAGAGGGGGAGGGGGTGAGATCTATTTTCGAATCAGAGGCACAGCATGAACATTCCAACACACGGTTTACGCAAATGGGGCATCGGCGGCGGACTGATTGCGGCGGCGTTTGTGATTTGGATGTTCTTGTTTCCCGAATTGGCGGTTTCACATTTCGCGTGGCCCGTCGAGCCGCGTCTTAGTCAAGTGTTTATCGGCGCGGGATATGTCTTTCGCATCGGTTTTTTCTTTTCCGTCGCATTGGAAGGGGCATGGCATCGCGTGCGCTGGATTTTTTGGGGCAATCTGGTTTTTACCGGAACGCTGCTGCTCGCGACCTTTTGGCACATTGACCGCTTTAATTGGTTTTTTGTCATGCCGCACTTGTGGATTGTGTTGTATATCGTCGAACCCGTGACGATGTTGTATCTTGTGCCGCGCGGCAAGTGGTTTGATGTGCCGACGCCACGCGGTCCGCTTCAGCCGGTGTTCAAATGGTTTCTCGTCGCCGAGACCGCGCTGCTGCTCACGTTTGGATTGCTGCTGTTGTTGAACCCCGAATTTGCCGATTTGCGTTGGATGTGGCAGCTCAACTTGCTGGATGCGCGCATCATTGCCGCGTGGTTTTTGGGCTGGTGCGTGTGGGCGGGCACGATGGCGTTTGCGCGCGACTGGGACGAGATTCGCATTGCCGCGCGGCTCAATCTTTTATTTGGCGCCGCGTTGATTGCAACGTTCATTTTCTTTTTTCCCCAATTCGATTTCACGCGTCCCACGACGATTCCGTACATGGTGGGCGTGGTCGCGCTCACGCTGGCAATGCTTTATTTTTATTGGCAGCACGAGCGCATGCCGCCGCCGCCTGCGGTCAAGGATGTGGAGCAGTGATGGCTTTGCTTCCCACGTGAATCGCGACGGTGCCCAAATTCAACCATTCATAATGCACGTTCGTCAAACCCGCACCGCGCATGATGTGCGCCAATTCTTCGGCGTTCACAAAACGCGCGGCGGAAGCGGGTAAGTAACGATACGCGTCGCGGTCGCTCAACGCGCCGCCGAGTCGCGGCACCAAGCGATAAAAATAAAATTTATACAGCGCGCTCCACAGCGGCAGACGCGGCTGGGTAATTTCCAACGCGACAATGCGCGCGCCGGGTTTTGCCACGCGTGCCATTTCCGCGAACGCGCGTTCCAAACTCACGACGTTGCGTAACATGAACGCGGACGTCACCGCGTCAAATGTATTTTCGGGAAACGGCAAATCGAGCGCGTCGCCCGCGAGTAAGGGTAGTGCCTCGTGCCTACCCCCGCGCGCGGCATTTTTTGCTTGCGCGTACGCCAACATTTCGTACACCAAATCAAGTCCCACCACGCGCGCGCGCGGTGCGACGCTTTGGATGGCGATGGCAAAATCGCCAGTGCCGGTTGCCAAATCCAACGCGAACGGCGCGGGATTCTCGCCGACCGCCAGGCGCGCCGCGCGCACGCGCCACCTTTGGTCCATCCCAAAGGTCATGAGACGATTCAACAAATCATAGCGCGGCGCAATCCGCGCAAACATTTCGCGCACGTACGCGCGTTTTTGGTGTGGCTCGAACATGTTTTGCTCTGGGACGCAAATTGCGCAGAATACACAGAAACGACAAAGAAGCTGCGGCATCTGTGTCCAAAAAATGGGATGGGTTGTGTTCGGTCTTGCCTATCACATTCGGGACACTTGCCCCTTGCTTCTCTGCCGCGATATTTTATTCTGATTGACATTCGCGCAATTGGCATCCGCGTTTATAATGGTGCCATTCTACTCACTGACGAAGGAGCCCTCTTATGAGCAATCTGCCCTCGCACGCGCGCGTCGTCGTCATCGGCGCGGGCATTGTCGGCAACAGCATGGTCTATCACCTCGCCAAACTTGGCTGGAAAGACATTGTGCAATTCGACAAAGGTCCGCTGCCCAATCCCGGCGGTTCCACCGGACACGCGTCCAATTTTATTTTCTTGGTAGACCATTCCAAAGAAATGTGCAAGTTTACGCTCGACAGCGTCAGACAATATAAAGAACTCGGCGTATTTACGCAAAGCGGCGGCATCGAAGTCGCGCGCACACCCGAACGCGTGGAAGAATTGAAACGCCGCGTCGCGTCCGGCAAAGCGTGGGGCGTCGAAGGGATGCACATCCTTTCGCCGCAAGAAGTCAAAAACCTCGTGCCGTTCATCAACGAGAAAATTATTCTCGCCGGTTTTTACACCGAAGGCATCGGCACGGTGGACTCGCTGCGCGCGGGCACGTTGATGCGCGAATATGCGATGCAGCAAGGCGCGCTCCAAGTCTTTCCCAATACAGAGATTCTGGGTATGACGACGGTGCCGCTGCCCGATGGACGCGCGCGTATTCAGTCTGTTCATACCACCCGAGGCACCATCAACGCCGACATCGTCATCGTCGCGTGCGGTTTGTGGAGCCCGCGTCTCGCGCGCATGGCGGGCGCGTACATTCCGCTCACCCCCGCCGTGCATCAAATGATTTCCGTCGGTCCCGTGCCGCAGCTCATGGATACTGTCGGCGAAATCAAATATCCGATTATTCGCGACATGGATACGAACATGTACGAGCGCCAACACGGCAGTGATATGGAAGTCGGTTCGTACGCGCATCGCCCGATTTTGTGGGAACCCGACGACGTGCCTTCCATTGAACAAGCCGCGCTCTCGCCCACCGAAGCGCCGTTCACCAAAGAAGATTTCGACCCGCAGCTCGAGCAAGCGTTGGAATTGATTCCCGATATTTTGGGCAACGAACAAGTTGGCATTCGCTACGCCATCAACGGTTTGCTCTCACTCACGCCCGACGGTTTTCCGATTCTCGGCGAAACGCCCGAAGTGAAAAATCTTTGGTCGGTCGCGGCGATTTGGATCAAAGAAGCGCCGGGCATTGCCCGCGCCGTCGCCGAATGGATGACCGACGGCAATCCCGAAATTGACCCCAGCGGTTCCGACATTGCGCGTTTCTATCCGCATCAAAAAACAAAAACGCACGTCAAGGCGCGCAGCGCAGAAGGATTCAACAAAACGTACGGCATCGTGCACCCGCGCGAGCAGTGGAATTCGAATCGCAACGTGCGTTTGTCGCCGTACTATGAACGCGAAAAAGCGCTCGGCGCAGTCTTTTACGAAGCGATGGGCTGGGAACGCCCGCAGTGGTACGAATCGAACGCGAAATTGTTGGACGAATATGGCGACCGCGTGATGAAACGCGAAGCGGAATGGGACGCGCGCTGGTGGTCGCCCATCATCAACGCGGAACATCTCGCGATGCGCGAACGCGTCGGCATGGTGGATTTGTCCGCGTTTGCGATTTTTGATATTCAAGGCGCGAGCGCGCTCGATTTCATCCAAAAGATGGCGGTCAATCAAATGGATGTGCCCATCGGACGCGTGACGTACACCAATTTCCTCAATGACCACGGCGGCATCAAATCGGACCTCACCATTCAACGGCTCGGCGAAAAATATTTCCGCGTCGTGACCGGCGCATTCGACGGCGCGCGCGACAAGAAATGGCTCATAGACCATTTGCCCGAAGACGGCAGCGTCACATTGACCGATGTCACGTCCGCGTGGTCCACGCTCGGCGTGTGGGGTCCCAAATCGCGCGAACTTGTCCAGTCCATCAGCGAAACGGATTTCTCGAACGACGCGTTTCCGTTTGGCACATGCAAATGGGTGGATTTCGGAACGGTGCACGCGCTCGCCTCGCGCATTTCGTACGTCGGCGAACTCGGTTGGGAATTGTACGTGCCGTTCGAGCAAGGCGCGCGGTTGTGGGACATGGTGTACGAAGCGGGACAAAAATTCGGCATCGTGCCCGTCGGCATCGGCGTGTACGCGGTGACCGGACGTTTGGAAAAAAGTTATCGCCTCTATGGCGCAGAGCTCGAACAAGAATTCAATTTGGTCGAAGCGGGCATGGCGCGCGCGAAAGTAAAGGAACAGGATTTCATCGGCAAAGCTGCGTATCTGAAACAACGCGCGACACCGCCCGCCGCGCTGCTGTGTTCGCTCACGGTGGACGACCTCACTTCGTCGTCGGGCATCAAACGCTACATGCAAGGGCGCGAGCCAATTCTCACGCTCGACGGCAAACCGATTGAAGATGCGCGCGGGCGGCGTTCGTACGTCACCAGCGCGGGCGCCGGTCCCTCGCTCGGCAAATATATTCTCATGAGCTACCTGCCGCCCGAATATGCCAAGGTCGGCACGAAACTCAAGGTCGAATATTTCGGCGAACACTATCCCGTCACCGTCGCGGCGGTCGGCGCAACACCGCTCTTGGATCCGGATAACAAGAGAATGAAAAATTAGAGTCTGGAGACTAGAGACTGATTTTGAATCTCTAGTCTCCAATCTCCAGCCTACTATGAAAGGGTATGACAAATTCGTAATTTGTCCTATCGTCTTTCATCCGCGCATCTGACAAATTACTGCGATGCAGTTCATCGCCTTTGTCATACGGGACTCTTATGAACATCCTTGTCTGCATCAAACGCGTACCTGCCACCGGCGGGAAAATTATCTTGACGCCCGACGCGATGGATATTGACACACGTTCGCTCGGTTTCACGGTCAGCCCGCACGAAGAATGTGCCGTTGAAGAAGCGGTGCGCCTCGTGGAAAAACACGGCGGCGCGGCGACCGTCCTCACGCTCGGTCCTGCCGAAGCGGCGGAACAATTGCGCGACGCGATGTCCATCGGCGTCGAACGCGCGATTCATCTTGAAACGGACGGACGCGAGTTTGACCCCATTGCGACGACGAACGCGATTGTGGACGCCATTCGCGCAGACGGCACGAATTTCGATTTGCTGTTGTTTGGCAATGAAGCGGCAGACACGGGCGATTATCAAGTGGGCGTGCGCGTGGCGTACGCGCTCGGCTATCCGTGTGTGACAGGCATCAAAGAATTGGAAATCGTCGGCGCGCGCGCGACGGCGAAACGGCAAGCGCCGGGCGGCATGGAAATTTTTGAGGTGCCGCTGCCCGCCGTGATTACGGTCAAGGAAGGCATCAACCTGCCGCGCTATCCGTCGCTGCCCGGACGTTTGAAAGCAAAAAAGAAACCGATTGCGACCTCGCAGCCCGCGTGGCAAGACGGCGGCTTGGAAAAAATCAAGTTGATGACGCCGCCCGAAGAAGCGCATCAGGTCACCATTCTCGGCAAAGGTCCCGAAGCCGCGCCGAAAGTGGTGGATTTGTTGGCAGAGTTGGGACTTTTATAAACCGCGAATAACGCGAATTGCACGAATAAAAAGAATTGACATATCCTATTCGTGTTATTGGTGTTATTCGTGGATAACTCGAAATGATTCTCGCATACATCGAACAAGACCGGGGAAAAATCAACGAAGCGTCATTTGAGGCGCTCACGCTCGCGCGCCAACTTGCCGAAAAAACGAACGCGCCGCTGCACGCCGTCGCCATCGGCAGCGCAAGTGATGAATTGGGCGCGCGGCTCGGCGCGTTCGGCGTACACACATTGCATCTCGCGCAAAGCGACGCGCTCGCGCAGTACGCGCCTGCCGCGTACGCACAGTGCGTTGTCGAAATCATCCACGCGCAAAAACCGCACGCGATCCTCGCGGCGGGCAGTGAACGCGGCAACGAAATCATGGCGCACGTCGCCGCAAAAACCAATTTGCCGTTCGCTGCCAACTGCATTGACGCGCAAACGGGCGCCGAGTACGTCGTCACACGTCTTCGCTGGGGCGGCAGCCTGCTCGAACAGGCAAAACTCAAAGGCGCAATCAAACTCTTGACCGTCGCGCCGAATTCCATCCTCGCACAGGTGGCAGCCACCGCGCAAGCCATTGCCGTCAACCCGTTCACGCCGCAATTGTCCGAACAAGATTTGCGCGTGCGTGTCGTATCGCGCATCGAAACGTCCTCGGGCAAAATTTCGCTCGGCGAAGCGCGTGTGGTCGTGGGGGGGGGACGCGGCGTCGGCAGCGCGGAAGGGTTCAAAGTGTTGGAAGAACTCGCGGACTTGCTCGGCGGCGCGGTGGGCGGCTCGCGCGTCGTCACCGGACTCGGCTGGCGTCCGCACGCCGACCAAATCGGACAAACGGGCAATCGCATTCAACCCGAACTGTATATCTCGTGCGGCGTCAGCGGCGCGATTCAACACATGGTCGGCGCGAAAGGGGCGAAACACATTCTCGCCATCAACACCGACCCTGATGCCTCTATCATGTACAAAGCCGATTACGCGGTGATTGGGGATTTGCATCAGGTGGTGCCTGCGATAAGCGCAGAGATAAGGAGGCGGCGCAAATAGCAAACACGGAATGGACAGGACCAAGTGGACGGTTTTTCATACGGGTTTTCAACAGACCCCAATGATATCCAAAACGCCCGCACTGTCTTGCGATAGTGCGGGCGTTTCTTTTCAAACACAAGCGGCATCTCAAATAAACACAATCTGCGCGCCGTCGGTCATGTCCAAACATAGCTACCAATTTCCGACCCACACAACATTGGACATTTCAGTGCTCAACGCGTTCGCCAAACGTTCATCACTCGTCAAGAACAGACATTGCTCACGTTGGCTCAGAACAATATAGAGCGAATCGTATACTGTCCTATCATGTGCGACGGCAAAACGATACGCCTCCGCGAATAATTCAACTGTCGGTGTAATGTGAAAATTCAATTGCCCAAATGTCTCGATAATTTGTTGCGCATCTTCTTTTGATAATCCTTGTACTCGATGTTTCTTCCAAATGACATTGGCAACTTCGGCAAAGAGCAAATCAGGCACATACAGCTCAAGCGTACCATTCTGGTACCCTTCGAGCACATGATGCGCGTGTTCCGAATAGGGTTCCGCGACAAACCATTTAACGACTACGCTGCTGCCAACGACGAGTTTATCCATGTCTTAGCGCGTGCGATCTTCCCGAATCAAATCCACACTGTCACTCATGACGCCGTATTTCCTCCAGAGTCGTGTACGCAATTCGTCAATCTGCGTTACGACTTGATGACGACGACGCAATTCTTCGGCGCGAGTTTCCCACAAACGCACGAGTTCCGCGAGAAAATCCTCAAGACTTGTGAACCCGCTGTTTTGCGCGGTGGTCTCGAGCTGCTTGTATAGCGTATCCGAAATTGCCAAATTCTGAAGCATGACTTGGTCCTCTTCGCAAGATTATACTCTTGCTCATGCGTTGGCGTCAAAACAAAAACGCGTCCTTGCCATTCCAAGGACGCGTTTTCCTTCTCACACCACGCGCGTTCAAATAAACACAATCTGCGCGCCGTCGGTCATGTCCATGAAATCTCCGGCGGTCACAATGTCCTGCACGCCTTCGATGAAATCTTCCTTTTTCAAGCCCATCATGTCCACCGACATTTTGCACGCGTACAATTTCGCGCCGGCATCTACCAGCATCTGCAAATATTCGCGCACGGTCGGCACTTCGAGTTTCGCCATTTTATCTTTCATCAATTTCGTAGCGAACGCCGTCATACCGGGCAGCGCGCCCAAGATTTGCGGAATGCCGAGATTGCCGGTATCCACGCCCATCATGCTCATCTTCATGCTCGGATTGCCGACGGGCGCGAGTTCGAGATGGTCTATGCGATTTTTATTGATAATGTCCAGACCCCAGAACGTGAAAAAGATGGTCACGTCAATCCCGTTGCCCAACGCTGCCCAGCCCATCACCAGCGCGGGATACGCCATGTCGAGCGAACCTTTCGAGCAGATGAACGCGATGTGGCGCGGTTTTTCTTCTTGCTTTACGACAAACGACGGAGCGGTTGCGGTTTCCATTTTGCTTTATCCTTGGTAGACGCGTTTGTTTCGAGTCACCACAAAGCAAACACGTCAATCACCGAATCACCCAATGCCCGATCAGACACACCCTTCCGGTTTGCCGAGCCCCGAGATTTTCGCGACCTTTTTCGCGGGACCTTTCGGGAACAACGCGAACATGTCTTTGGTCGAAATGCCTGCAGCAGTCGTGATGCGGCGCAGCGTCGGCGCTTTGCCGGAAGCCATCCCATCGGCGCGGCAGAATTCGATCACTTTCCAATGCGCGGGCGACAATTCGGGAATGCCCTCCTCCTTTGCAATTTCGACAGCAATGTCCTTGTCCCATTCTTTCGGGTCGGTCAGGAATCCTTCGTCGTTCACATGAACCTCATGTCCTGCAATCACTTTCGTAGCCATTTTTGTTTTCCTCCTAATTTCGTGCGATAGTATGGTAGGGCGGCGGTATCGTAGCGCGAACCGTTGAATGCGCGGTTCGATCTCCAATTTCCAATTTTTAATTTCTAATTTCTATTTTTTCATTCTGCGATGCTTGCGCGCCGACAATACTTAGGACGCGCATGGTAAGCGCCAGCCCGCGTCGGACATTTGGGTCGCGCATTTGTTTGAGCAGCGCAGGGAGCGATGTATCCACCGGCTTGTCCACTTCTTTTTCCGCGACGAGCAGAATATTGCGCACAAACTGCATGATTTCCGGCTGCGTCATTTCCTTGATGACATTGAGAATCAGCACAATATTCTCGCCCAATTTTTTGACGTCCTCTTCGCTAAACGAAGTGACGATATTGTCCGCAATTTGCATGCCGCCTTTGGCGAACATGAAATAGCCCTTTTGCTCCATCGTTTGCAGCGTGTCCACCGCTTTGGCGAATGCCTGATCGCCGAGCGGCATCATCGTATCGAACAACTCGGACACACTCTCGACCTGGTCCAACATGCGTTCCAGCGTTTGCGTATTGCGCAAGAGACGTTTGAACAAACGCAGCAGGTCGTTCAAATCCACGTACTCTTGAATCTCTTCGAGTTGTTCCGTCGCCAAGCGAAACGCGTCATTCGCCACCGGCGCGAGATCGCGCATCAATTCATCGCGACTCTCGCGCGCGCGTTCCGCGTGCTGCGCCTGCGCTGTGAGATACATCACTTGCTGGGTGAGCAAATCAAGCTTGCGATTCAAATCCGCAAGCGATGTTTCGCCCATTCCCTGTGCCTGCATATCCATTTGCGTTGGTACTGTTGCAATCATAGTTCCGCCTGTTTCTCGCCTCTCGCCTCTCGTTCACTGCTTGCGATTTGCGATACGCGATTCGCTAACTCTTCCATTTTCCCGCCATGCTCATGCGCGCGGGCAGCGGCAGTTCTTGTCCCTTGAGCAAGAGGTTCCAGTACATCCAGCGGAACATCATCTTGCCCCAATGATTCGCTTCCGATTCTTGCAGCAGGCTGAACGGTCCCACGCCGGGCAGCGGATACATGCCGGGCAGCGGTTCGGTGTCATAATTGAAATCAATCAACAGCCCTTTGCCGAAACCGGATTCGATGAAACAATTCGCATGCCCATCAAACGTCGGCAGCATTTGGAGTCCGTCTACATAGCGCACAAAGTTTTCGGAAAAGCAGTCCACCGCGAAATGCGCGACGGAACCGGCTTTGGACGTGGGCAGCGCCGCCGCGTCGCCCAACGCAAACACGTTCGGATATTTCGGCGAGACAAAGGTGTGCGGGTCCACCGGCACGTAATTCAACTCATTCCCCATTTCGGAACGCGCAATTACATCATCGCCCATGTTGAGCGGAATGCTCACGAGCAAATCGTATTCGATTTCGCGTTCGTCGTACGACACAATCTTTTTCGCGTCGGGGTCCACATGCTCAATCATGAATTCGGGTTCGATAGTGACGCCTTTGCGTTCCAGAATATCGCCGAGATGTTTGGAAGCAATCGGTTTGGTGAACGCGCCGGGCAGCGGCGTCGCATAAATCAATTCGACGCGGTCGCGGATGCCTTGCTCGTGAAAGAACCAATCGGCGAGCATCGTAAATTCCAGCGGCGCGACGGGGCACTTGATGGGGTTCTCGACAATGTTGATGACCATGCGTCCGCCTTGCCACGTGCGCAAATGTTTCGCCAACGCGAGCGCGCCTTCGATGGTGTAAAAATCGAAAATCGTTTTGTGCCATTCGTGTTCGCGCAACCCGGGCGTTTGTTCGGGGCGCGTCTGCGTGCCGGTGGCAATGACGAGAAAATCATACGGGAGCCAGCGTCCGTCTTTGACCAATTTCACGCGATTCTTGTCCGGTTCGATCATTTCGATGGGCGACATGATGAATTCGACGCCGCTGGGCAAGAAATCGCGTTTGGGTTTTACCACATCACTCTTGCTGTACATACCAAACGGGATAAACAAAAAGCCCGGTTGGTAATAATGGGTCTCGTTTTGGTCCACGATGGTGATTTGCCACTCCTCGGCATCCAGCAAACGGCGCATCCGGTTCGCCACCATCGTGCCTGCGGTGCCTGCGCCGAGAATCAGTAATTTCTTCATTTCACATTCCCTTTCGCGTGTCGCATATCGTATGTTGCAAATCGAAAATCAAAAATCCCAACTCACGCAATCGCTTTCGCAAGTGTGGCGCTGCGATTCAAATTGTCATTCAGCACCTGACGTAAAAGGTCGAGCGCGTCCAAAATTTTTTCATTCGCCAGCGAATAGTACACGTTCATGCCGTCGCGGCGTGCATTCACCAAATTGCGTTCGCGCAAAATTTTCAAATGCCGCGAAACGGTCGCCTGGGGCAGCCCCAACGTTTCGGCAAGTTGATTCACAGTGGTTTCGCCGTCGCGCAGAGCGTAGAGCAGGGCAATGCGCTTTGGGTCAGCCAGCCCGTCGCACAGTTGAGCATGCAGGGCGTCAATTTCGCGGAGCAGTTGTGGATTCATGGCAGGCTTGGGATGGGAAGAGTAACGGGACGTGGGTTCGCGCTTGGCTCTCCGGTTCCGTTGCTCTCGCACCTTATGCATAATTGCGTATATCCTCTTTCACGCACAAGGGTAAATGCGAAGGGTCAAAATCAAGTCTGAATGCAATGGTCAAATTGGTGCAAAATTTCACAAACAAACCATTTGGAAATGGCTTGATATAACTAGTAACTCGGTTTATAATTTGTGCGTAGATTATGTCAGTGCGTCATGCCGTTTTAGGATTACTTGCCCAACGCCCGCGACACGGGTACGAGCTGCACGCAGCATTTGAAGCGGTAGTCGGCGGGGCGGAGAATTGGGATGTAAAGCCCGCGCAGATTTATACGACTCTGGCGCGGCTGGAAGAGAACGGGCTGGTCGTCGAAAACGCGGTGGAGCAGGACGGCGGTCCCGAAAAGCGCATCTATGCCATCACCAACGCCGGGCGCGCGGTGCTGCGAGAGTGGTATCAAGAAGCCGTCGCACGCGAACATCAACGCGATGAATTTTTCGTCAAGCTGATGTTGTGTTTGGTCACCGGCGCAACGGACCCGCATCAGCTCATCCAAACCCAGCGCGCCCAGTTGTATCAGGATTTGCACGCCGTCACCGTGCAGCGCGCGCGTTTGAATCCGCGCTTGGAGCTGGCGAAAATGCTGCTGCTTGACAAAACCATCATGCATCTCGAAGCTGATGTGCGCTGGCTCGATATGATTCAAGCGCGCTGGCTCGAAATTCAACGTCAACCGCTGCCCGAGCCCGAAACACGCCCGCGCGGCAGACCGAAAAAAATTGCAGATTGAGGATTGCAGATTGCAAATTGCAAGTCTTTTCATTGGACAATATGCAATATGCAATTTCCAATCTGAAATAGTTCCATGTCTCTTGTTCAAACGGAAAACCTGACCAAAGTGTACGGCACCGGCGATACGGCAGTGACGGCGCTGGACCAAGTGAATTTAAAAGTGAATCCGGGCGAATTCGTCGCGGTGATGGGACCGAGCGGCTGCGGCAAGTCCACGCTCTTGCATTTGATTGGCGGCTTGGACCGTCCGACATCGGGACGCGTCTTGATTGAAAATGTATCGCTCAGCGATTTGAATGACGACAAGTTGACCGAGCTGCGGCGGCGCAAAATCGGATTCGTGTTTCAATTTTTCAATCTCATCCCGGTGCTCAACGCGACCGAAAATGCCGCGCTGCCGCTCATGCTCGACGGCGTCAGCCCCGCCGAAGCCAAAAAGAGAGCGCGTGAATGGTTAACGCGCGTTGGTCTGGAAAACCGTTTGACGAATCGCCCCGACCAATTGTCGGGCGGACAGCAGCAGCGCGTGGCGATTGCGCGCGCGCTCGCGGCGGAACCGGCGCTCGTCCTCGCCGACGAACCGACCGGCAATCTCGACACGCGCGCCGGCGATGAAATTGCAGGCTTGCTGCGTCAGGTGTCGGATGAGTGGGGACGCGCGGTGGTGATGGTGACGCATGACCCGCGCATTGCCGCCTACGCCGACCGCATCGTGTTTTTGAAAGACGGCAAGTTGGTGGATGACACGCAATTGAAACAAGACCACTCCGACAATACCGAAATGGTCGCGGGTCGGATGCACGCCTTGACGGAATGAAGAAAGGGAAGCTAGGAAACAGGGAAACAAGTATTACCTGTGTTCCTGGCTACCCGATTTACTTGCATTACGATTATGCCAATTCAATTAACGTTAGCGGCGCGCTATTTGGGGGGACGCAAGCTGCGGACGTTTTTGACAACCCTCGCCATTGTGTTTGGCGTGCTCGTCATTTTCAGCATGAATATTCTCTTGCCGACGATGATGCAAGCATTTCAAACCTCACTGCTCAGCGCGTCGGGACAAGTGGATTTGACCATTACGCACAAGTCGGGCGAAACGTTTTCGACGCGCGTGTTGGACCAAATTGAAAATGTGGACGGCATTCGCGCGGCATCGGGCATCCTTGAACGCCCCATCAACATTCCCGCCAACTTTTTCCGCAATGGCAATGTCGGCGCGGTTTCATTGATTGGTTTGGAACCGCGCGCCGCGCAGGCGCTGCGCGATTATTCCGTTCAAGAAGGGCGTTTTCTTCGCAGTACCGACACGAACGCGGCGGTCATCACCGCCGGTCTCGCCGATACAATAGGGCTCAAGCTGGGCGATGAACTGCCGATTCCTACCGCGCAAGGCGTCGTTCGTTTCAAAATTGTCGGGATTCGTCCCGCGCAGGCGCTGCCGGGCAACGAGCCGGTGTATGTGACCTTGTCCGAAGCGCAAAAAATTTTTGGCTTGCCCAATCGTATCAATTCCATCGAAGCGAATTACAATACGAGCGATGCGGCGCAGCGCGCGACGATTGAACAAACTATTCAAGCGATGCTGGGTCCGAACTATCAGCTCGGCGGATTGGGCAGCAGTTCAGAACTGTTTGCGAGCATGCAAGTCGGACAGCAAGCGTTCAACGTGCTCGGTTTTCTTGCGCTGTTCATGGGCGGCTTTATCATTTTCAATACATTCCGCACCATCGTCGCGGAACGCCGCCGCGATATCGGAATGCTGCGCGCGGTCGGCGCGAGCCGCCGCACGATTGTGTCGCTGTTTCTCGCGGAAGGTCTACTGCAAGGCATTCTCGGCACCGCGTTGGGGATTGGGTTGGGCTATCTCGCCGGAGCGGGCATTACCGCGCTGTTAAGTTCGGCATTGGAACAATTCATGCACGTCAAGATGGGCGCGCCGGTAGTCGAACCATCGCTGCTTGTCATCACGATTGTGTTGGGCGTCGGCGTGACGTTGTTCAGCGGTTTGCTGCCCGCGTGGCAGGCGAGCCGCGTGACGCCGTTGGACGCGCTGCGCCCATCCGTCGCGCAGGTGGAAACGCGCAAAACGTGGAGCAAAGCAACCATCGCGGGCGCGGTGTTGTTGGTCATCGCCGTCGGCGGCTTGGTTTCGCACAACCTAACGTTCGTGGCGCTCGGCGGTTTTGCTTTTCTCATCGGTTTGGTGTTGGTCGCGCCCGCGCTGGTCAAGCCGATTGCCGGTGTCTTTAGCGCGCTGTTTGCGATTATGTTCGCGCGGCAAGGCACAAGTGATTTGGCGCAGGGCAACTTGACGCGCCAACCCTCACGCGCGGCGATTACGGCGAGCGCGACAATGATTGGTCTGGCAATTATTGTCGCAGTCGTGGGATTGATTACAAGCATCACGGGCGGCATTTACGGCGTGCTGCAAAAAAGTTTGGGCAGCGACTATTTGTTGATTCCGCCGTCGGTGGGCGTGTGGTCGAGCGACGTAGGCGCGGATTCGACGTTGGCGGACCGGTTGCGCGGCGTATACGGCGTGGGCGTCGTCAGCACGATTCGTTTTGCTTCGACGACGATCAATAACGAGACGGTCAATTTGTTGGGCATTGACCCCGTGGCGTATCCGCAAGTGTCGGGCTTGAATTTCACGCAAGGCGACCCGCAAACGTCGTTCGCACAATTGGCGCAAGGGCGCACGGTGATTTTGAACGGATTGACCGCCACGCAGCTCGGCGTGAAAATGGGCGACACGGTGAAATTGACATCACCCGAAGGGGAACAGACCTATCAAGTCGTCGGCGTCGGCAGTGATTTTTTGAACACGAAAATCATGACCGCATTTACATCGCAGCAAAACCTGAAACGCGATTTTCACAAGACCGAAGATGTCTTTATCCAAATCAATCTTGCGCCGGGTGCGGATGCCGCGCAGGTGGAAGCGCGCTTGAAAGACATTGTGAGCAAGTATCCGCAGTTCAAATTGATTTCGGGCAAAGCGTACTTTCAAGAAAGCGCGCAGTTGTTTAATGCCGCCTTTTCGTTTTATTATGTGCTGCTCGTCGTGATGGCGCTGCCGTCGCTGATTGCCATGTTGAACACGCTGGCGATTGGCGTCATCGAACGCACGCGCGAAATTGGGATGCTGCGCGCCATCGGCGCGACGCGCAAACAAGTGCGGCGTACTATCTTGACCGAAGCGCTCTTGCTCGCGGCGTTGGGCACCGCGTTTGGTTTGCTCGGCGGATTGTATCTCGGTTACGTGATTGTGTTGGGGATGGGCGCGACCGGTATATTCCCCGTCGCGTATTCGTTCCCGCTCGCGGGCGTGCTCGCCGCGATTGCGATTGGTTTGTTATTTGGCGTCATCGCCGCGCTGTTCCCCGCGCGTCAAGCGGCGCAAATGAACATCATCCGCGCGCTGCGCTACGAATAGTTCAAAGCAGAATTCGGCAAGCCGAGTTCAGAAAATGGAAAACCCATTTCCGCTTTTCGAATTCGGCTTGCCGCTTTTATTGCATCCACGTCGGTTCGGTATCGTCCTTGTCGTTTTGGGTCAAGCGAATAATGCCGCGTTCGTCGGGCTTGGTCGCGGTCGCAGGCGCGTAGAGTAAATACAATTCGCGCCGGTCATTGCCTTCACCCGCGCCCGTGTATGCCACGAACGCGAGCCAATTCCCGTCGGGTGACCATTTCGGTTGTTCCGCGCCGCTCGGAATGTTCGTCAACTGCTGCGGATTGGAACCGTCCGCCTGCATCACCCAAATCTGCGCAATCCCACTCTGATTGGAAACATACGCGATGCGCGCGCCGTCAGGCGACCACGCGGGCATCGCTTCTTGCGCGAGGTTCGTCGTCAAGCGCGTCAACTGCCCGTCCGCCAACGCAATCGTATAAATGTCCGATTGATTCCCCTGTCGCATCGTGAATGCCAAATGGTCGCCAGTGGGATTGAACGAGGGCTGTCCGTCGTACGCGTCGGTATTGGTCAGCGGGCGTTGATTCGCGCCGTTGGCATCGCTCAGGACCAGATTCGTCGCGCCATTGGCATCCGTCACGTCGAACGCGAGCCATTTGCCGTCGGCGGACCACGCGGGATGCTGCGCGATTTGCAGGTTGGGCGTCAAGACGGTCAGCGTGGGCGTTTGCGCCGGTCGCGCGACGAGCTGCCACGCGTTGTTTTGATTCGATACAAACGCGACCGTGTGATTGGACGATACGGCGGGCTGGCGATTTTGACTGCCGGGTGGCTGCCACAAGCCGGTCGCGCGCGTCGCAGTTTCCATTTCATACAACGCGTGTCCGCCATCGCGATTGGAACTGAACAGTAATTTTGCTTTGGGCGGAATGACCACGCTGAACAAATTGGACGCGCCGTAATTGCCCGCTTCGTCGTACGCGCGCGCGACGAGCGGATACACGCCGGGCGCGGGCGGCTGCCACTGCCACGCCACTGCCCAGGGATTCGACAGCGCGGGATTGGGATTGACTTCGCGCGCCACCATCTGGTCGCCCGCCCACAATTCCGCGCGGGTCACGCGTTCGCCGCGCGCGGTCACCGCCAGTGTGACAATATCGCCGACTTCAACCGACGTGAATTCAATCGAAGGGGGGGG
>Ga0070741_10000873_pt1 | contig 100359 bp, 79 predicted proteins | sample Coa_R1_4_FD_66440 | JGI IMG/M metagenome (GOLD analysis project Ga0070741, IMG submission 66440) | Surface soil microbial communities from Centralia Pennsylvania, which are recovering from an underground coalmine fire - Coalmine... | ecosystem: Environmental > Terrestrial > Soil > Unclassified... | reverse complement strand
CGTCCACGTCCCCCGCGGCTCCAGACTGTTTATCTGGAGCCGGTGCTGGGCAACGTGCTGGAGCTCGCCAGTCACGGCGCCCGCGGCAAAACGGTCCGGTTCGAAAAGAAGGTTCAGGCTGACGTTCAGCCCGTCGAATGCGATCCCGAACAGCTCGAACAGGTCCTCCTGAACCTGATGATCAACGCCATGGAAGCAAGCCCGGAGGGCGGAACCGTAACGCTGTCGGCCGCTGCCGAAAATGGCAGGATCGCGATCAGCGTAGTAGACGATGGAGAAGGTGTTGCTCCGGCCCATATCGATCGTCTGTTCGATCCGTTCTTTACGACTAAAGAACATGGCACAGGGCTTGGACTACCCGTCGCGCACCAGATCGTGCGCCAGATGGGCGGTTCCCTTCTGGCGCAAGCAAACACCGGCCACGGCATGACATTCTCGGTGGTTCTGCCGGCCAAGGTTCAAAACTGATGAGTGCTGCACGAATTCTGGTTGTAGACGATGATGACAACCTGCGCTGGGTCCTCCAGACGCAGCTTGAGCAGATGGGGTACGCCGTCACCACCGCCTCCGATAGCGCCGCGGCGCTGGAGGCGATCGACAACGATCCTCCCACCCTCGTCCTCACCGATTTGAAAATGCACGGCATGTCCGGGATGGATTTGCTGGAGCGGATCAGGCGGGATTATCCGGAGATCCCGGTTCTGATTATCACCGCTTTTGGGACGATCCAAAGCGCGGTCCAAGCGATGAGATCGGGTGCATATGACTACTTGACGAAACCCATCGATTACGACGAACTGGGCATTGCCGTCAGCCGCGCCCTGGAGCACTTTCGGCTTATCCAGGAAGTCCGGACCCTGCGTGCCAGCCTGGACCGGAAGTACGGGTTCGAGAATATCATCGGGCATTCGGAAGCCCTCCTCTCTGTTCTCGATACGGCCGCACGGGCGGCGCAGAGCAACTCGACCATTCTCATCCACGCTGAGACGGGCACTGGTAAAGAGCTGCTCGCGCGAGCGATTCACTTTAACAGTAGGCGGCGCGAGAAGCCGTTCGTAACAATTAATTGCGGAGCCATTCCGCGCGATTTGTTGGAATCGGAGTTGTTCGGCCATGTTAAGGGGTCGTTCACCGGGGCTATGGCCCACAAGATCGGGAAGGTGGAACTGGCTGATGGGGGGACTCTCTTCCTCGATGAAATTGGCGAAATGGCGGGCGATCTCCAAGTGAAGCTGCTGCGTCTGCTCCAGCAAGGTGAGTTGGAGAAGGTGGGCGCCACATCGCCCGTCAAGGTGGATGTCCGATTTGTGGCGGCAACGCACCGGAACCTCCAGGTGATGATCGAGGATGGGACCTTTCGCGAAGATCTGTACTACCGCCTGGCCGTGATCCCGCTGGAACTGCCGCCTCTGCGCGACCGCGCGGAGGACATCCCCGAACTCGTCCAGCACTTCTTTGTAAAGGCCAAGGAACAACAAGGCCGTCCCGATCTGGTGCTGCCCGCCGCCGTGCTGCCCCGATTCCAGGACTATCGCTGGCCGGGTAACATCCGCGAGCTCGAGAACGTGATTGAGCGAATCGTCGTGCTCGCGCGTGGCGACGAGATCACCCTGGCCGACCTGCCTGATTTCCTCCGCCGCGAAAAGCCCGCCATTGACATGCTGCAACTAGAGCTTCCGGCGCAAGGCGTCAGCCTGGAAGCGGTAGAGAAGGAGTTAATCCTCCGGGCGTTGGATAAATTTCACGGCAATCAGACTCATGCCGCCGGGTATCTCGACATCAGCCGCAAGGCGCTTATATATCGCATGGAGAAACACGGCATCCGAAAAAAGACGGCCGAGGATGAAGAGGAGGTGGAATCCCAGGACGATGTGGGGATGCGCTGATAACAGAGTTGAGTGGGATACGGATCGGGTGGCACCTGTCCCAACCCAAGGGCCGCAGAAACTATTGCGGGAGATCGCGATGGTTGACGTTTGCCGTGCCATACAGGCGGCGTCGAATCGCATCACGCTGTTCGACCGCTTTGCTTACATCGCTCAAGTCATCGGCCGTAACCGCTTCGGCCAGTGCGACGCCGACCTCGGCTTCGCCGGCAGCTACGACATTGGCTCCGGCGCGCTGGAGCTCGGCAGCGTCGCGTAGATGAGCGCAACGGGCAAGTACCCGCAGTTCAGGGTTGAGCAGGCGTACCTGCCTGATGATTTCAGCGGCATCTTCGATATCTGCACTCAGGATCAGACTCCCTGCCGTCTCGATGCCCGCGTCTTCAAGCGTTCCCGGCCGCAGGACATCGCCATAGATGGCCGTGAGTCCCTCCGCTCGGATACGGCGAACGGTATCGAGGTTCAGATCGATGACCGTAATTGCGGTCCCCCGATCTTCGAGCAACCGGCGCACGACCCTGCCGACCGGACCATATCCGACCAGGATGCAGCGCCGTGGATCAACATCCCGGCGCCTTCCCGCGGCGATTGGAGCCGCTTTGGGCGCGGACGAAGATACCCGTCGGGCCCACGCGTAGATGAATGGATTGAGCACTATGGAAATGATCGAGGCAGCGACAACAGCATTCCAGCCGGCGTCGTTGATCAGATTGAGCTGGCGAGCCACAGAGCCGAGAATAAAGCTGAATTCGCCGACCTGCGAGAATGCGGCTCCGATTGGCACCGCCGTCGCGAGAGGGACGCCAAGAAGCCGGACCGTAAGTGTAGCTGCGAGCGGTTTGATGATAACCACCACGGCTAAAACGGCGGCGATCGCGAGCGGCGCCTGAATGAGACTTCGGGGGTCGAACAACATGCCGACCGAAACAAAAAAGAGCACGGCGAACGCGTCGCGCATCGGTACTGCATCGAGAGCGGCGCGGGCAGCGAATTCGGAGCGCCCCACAGCTAATCCCGCCAGAAAAGCGCCGAGGGCCATCGATACGCCGAACAGCTCCGCAGAGCCGACTGCGATTCCTAGCGCCAGGACCAGCACTGCGAGGGTAAACAGCTCGCGTGAACGCGTTTTCTCGATCCGCTCCAGAGCTCCGGGAATGACCCATCGGCCGAGCAGCACTACTGCCAGCACCAGGCACACTACCTTCAGTCCGGCGATCCCCAAAGCTGCGCCGGCACTTTGGGTCGCCCTGCCCTCCGGAGCAAAAAGGATCGGAAGCAGCAAGAGCATCGCGACGGTGAGTAGGTCCTCCACCACCGTCCAACCGATCGCAATGTAACCGATTTGAGCGTGCAGGTCGTGCCGCTCCGCCAGTACGAGCGCCATGACGACCGTGCTGGCTACGGAAACGGCCATTCCGAGCATAGTGCCCGCGGTCCAAGTCCAGCCCATGAAGTGCAGGATGAGCGCCAGCGCCCCTGTGGATATGGCGCTCTGGATCAGCGCGCCGGGCACAACGATACGCCACATCGCAATCATTTCACTCAGGTGAAACCGAAGCCCGATTCCGAACAAAAGCAGAATCACGCCTATTTCGGCGAATTGCTCTGCGACCGTGCGATCGGCGACGAATCCAGGCGTGAAAGGCCCGACAAGAACTCCCGCCAGAAGATAGCCGACAATGGGCGAGACTCGCAGACGCTGCGCGAGAAAGCCGAGGACCAAAGCCCCGGCCAGTCCGCCCGTGAATGTCAAGATGACGCTCAGATCGTGCATTTGGCGAGTCTCACAAATTTGAGGAAGTGGTATTTCTAGTGTTCGCTCGCGGAGACGCTAGCCAGAAACTTGGGTTTTCCATGTCCGCCGGGTATCACGGTCCAGATTGGCTCGCAAAAATTTCTTCTCAACAAGTAAGTGTCTCAGAAGATGCACTCTGGGAACAGCGAATGCGAATGGCACAGGCGATCCTGCCTGCTCGGTTCGGATGGTCTTCGGGCCATTCCACGAAAACGCCTAAGGCCGGCTATTGGCCCTGGGCGCTTCAGGTCCACTCAAACTTGTCTTGGAATGTTAATTAGTAGAGGTCCAGAGACTGAGACCCCAGAGTGCGGTGAGCACGAATCCGGCAACTGCGAGAATCTTGATCGTCAGTATCACATTCTGAGCGAAAGTCAGCTTACGCGGTTTGTGCTTGTCATTCGCAGCATGAACACGCTCCTGTTCGCGTGCATACTGTTCGCCCTGCTGCTGAGCGGATATTTCGTTATTGACTCTCATCTTTGCGATCTCCTTCGATGATTTGTTTCCGCCAAGGGCGCAAGCGAGTAGTATGAGAACGCTATCAAGCGCCGGCGGTGAAAACCTGCTAGCTCTGGTCGCGGCTCAGTAACTCGCTGTTACTGAGGCGCGCTCAGGCGATTTTTGTAGTGGGTCAGGAGATTGCGGGAGGAGGTGACCGCCCTGTGTATGTATTGACGGTATACGGCGGCCTATGCCGCGAGTATGCGGCGACTGCGAATAAGCGTCCGCCACCCCGGGAGAGACCGTGGACACAAGGGATGATGAACAGGAAATCGAACGCTGTATGATGTCTGGCGTGCTCAGCTCGGTGCCCGGTCCGATTCGCGTGGATCGTCGTTGACGGGGCTGCCGGAGGAAGCACTTGAACAGAATTCAGGCCTTGTTCATTGGTGCGTACGGAAGGGAGCGCGATGCTGAGCGCCAACGCAAGCACGATGCACAACGGCGCGCAGGGGCGCTGCCTAAGCCTGGTTGTCCTGCTCAGTCCCACCTCTCTCCATTGTTAGGATAACAAACAGACTAAAGACATCCCATTTGTTCATGTAAGCCAAGCTCGAGCCTGCGCGTGACAAAATATCGGTAGTGGGAGACTAGAGCTGCGAGGCGCCGGCGTACCGGCGCCCGCCGATTTGCCATGAGCAATCCAACTTACTGCGAGTTTTCGTCGGAGACACGGGCTTCCAATGCTCTCACCCAATTGGCGCTCGATCTTCATTGGACCTGGAATCATTCAGCCGATGAAGTATGGAAGCGCCTCGACCCGGAGCTTTGGGAGCTTACGGGAAACCCTTGGCTCATTCTTCAGGCAGTTTCGCAGCGAAAGCTCGATGAAGTACTGGATTCCGCGTATTGCCGCCGGATCGAAGAGCTTCTGGCCGAAGTGAACGCGAAAAATGCCGTTCCGGCCTGGTTTCAGACGGCTCACCCGGGCTCGCAACTGGGAACCGTGGCCTACTTCAGCATGGAGTACATGCTCAGCGAAGCCTTGCCGATTTATTCCGGAGGTTTAGGCAACGTTGCAGGCGATCAACTAAAGACTGCGAGCGACCTGGGAGTGCCTGTTGTCGCGGTCGGGCTGCTCTATCAGCAGGGATATTTTCGCCAGGAGATCGATGCGCATGGAGACCAGTTGGCTCTCTATCCGGTAAACGAACCGGGGCAGTTGCCAATTAAACCACTCCGGACAAATGACGGCGAATGGCTGCGGATCCCGTTCATGTTGCCGGGCGGCAAGATTTGGATTCGAACTTGGGAGGTGCAGGTCGGACGAGCCAGATTATACTTGCTCGATACTAACGATCCCGCCAATCTGCCGCAGCATCGCGGGATAACCAGCGAGCTGTATGGCGGCGGTTCGGAGCTGCGCTTAAAACAGGAGTTGGTCCTCGGCGTTGTGGGTTGGCGCCTTCTGCGCGCGCTTGATATCCGTGCGGAAGTGTGTCATCTGAACGAAGGGCACGCGGCTTTCGCCGTGCTCGAACGCGCCCGCTGCTACATGGAAGATACCGGGCTGTCCTTTGCAGAAGCCCTCACCGTTACTCGTGCCGGAAATATATTCACCACGCATACCGCCGTAGATGCGGGCTTCGACCGATTCGCCCCTGATCTGATCCGGCAATACCTGTCGCGGTACGCGCACGACGAACTGCGGATCTCGCTTCGCGACCTGCTTGCGCTCGGGCGTGTAAATCAGGGCGATGCCGAGCCATTCAATATGGCGTACCTCGCGATTCGGGGTAGCGGATCGGCAAACGCCGTGAGCCGCCTGCACGGGCAAGTTAGCCGCAGGCTGTTCGGGTCTCTGTTTCCAAGATTTCCGGAAGTTGAAGTGCCGATCGGCTACGTCACCAACGGGATCCACGTGCCAACGTGGGATTCGGCGGGGGCCGACCAACTTTGGACGGAGCAGTGCGGCAAAGGGAGTTGGCGCGGCGCACTTGCGACTACCACAGCGTGTTTCCGCACCGTTGACGATGCGCGGCTCTGGCGCATGCGTGCATTGGGGCGGGAAGCCTTGGTCGAGTATGCGCGAGGACGATTGGCCCGGCAGGAAGCAGGTTACGGTGCATCGCCGCTACAACTACAGGAAGCGGGCGCTGTCCTCAATAGCGAGGCCCTGACGCTTGGGTTCGCACGCCGATTCGCCACTTACAAGCGGCCCACGCTACTGCTGCACGATCGCGAGCGCCTGGCGCGCATTTTGACCGATCCTCAACGGCCCGTGCAGCTAATTCTTGCGGGGAAAGCACATCCGCAGGACGGCCCCGGTCAGGCACTGATTCGTGAATGGATCAGCTTTGGGCGCCAACCGAGGATACGTTCTCACATCGTGTTTCTGGCCGATTATGACATGCTGCTAGCTGAGCGGTTGGTGCAAGGGGTGGACGTTTGGATCAACACGCCAAAAAGGCCGTGGGAAGCGAGTGGCACCAGTGGTATGAAAGTTCTGGTGAACGGAGGCTTGAACTTGTCCGTCCTGGATGGATGGTGGGCTGAAGCATACTCACCCGATGTAGGTTGGGCTATCGGCGATGGCGCCGAACACGGCGATGATCCTGCGTGGGACCGCGCCGATGCCGAAGCCCTCTACGCCGTACTGGAAGACAAGATCATCCCGGAATTTTACAGGCGCGACGAACACGGGATTCCAAAAGACTGGGTAAGGCGGATTCGCGAAAGCATGGCGCTACTGACGCCCACGTTTTCAGCGAATCGTACCGTCCGGCAGTATACGGAGGAACACTATATTCCCGCTGCAGCCGCGTATATGGCGCGCGCCGCGAATCAAGGAAAAGCCGGCACAGATCTTTCCGCGTGGCAGAGAAGAATCGACGAGCGGTGGAGCGAGATTCGTTTTGGCCCGCTCAAGGTCGAGTCGCGGAACGGCGAACTGGCGTTCCACGTTGGCGTTCACCTCGGCGGTCTGGATCCCTCCGATGTGCGTGTGGAGTTATATGCTGAGCCGCAAAGCGGCGGCGCCCCATTTCGCCAGGAAATGCAGCGAAAGCAGAATCCCGCCGATCCTCCGGCTTACACCTACGCGGCTCGGACACCTGCCACCCGCCCCGCAGGCGATTTCACGCCGCGGATTGTGCCGTTCCATCCGTTGGCCGTCGGACTTGAAATAGTCCGAATGGCCTGGCAGAAATGACGGTGCTGACGCGCTGGCCACCCAGTCACGGAAGCACCGGCGCCGCCCGTTCAGGAGTCCGCGGCCGCTCGATACCGGCTGCTGCGTAGACCTCGGATTCGTCGAGGGTCTCGTGAGCAAGAAGTTGCGCGACGATACGATCGAGCCGCGTTCGGTTCTCGGACAGAAGCCGGCGCGCCTCGGCATAACACTCGTCCGTAATTCGCCGGACTTCTTCATCAACGGCGTTAAGCATTTCGTCTGACACGCCTGCCATTCGCGGATCACCGTCCGAGGGCAGTACGGATAGCTTGCCCACCCGCGGCGACATACCCCACCGGCCAACCATCGAGCGGGCGATTCGCGTGACCGCTTCGAGATCCTGCTCGGCGCCTGTTGTAATCACTCCAAAGACTTCTTGTTCGGCCGCCATGCCTCCCAACGCGCCAATAATCCGTCCGCGGAGATACTGTTCTTCATAACCATACCGGTCCGCTTCTGGTGTAGACAGTGTCACACCGAGAGCTCGCCCTCGCGGAATAATGGAGACCTTACGAACTGGGTCCGCTCCCGGCTGTAGCATCCCGATCAATGCATGTCCCGCTTCGTGATATGCCGTGCGCCGGCGGTCCTTTTCCGGGATGACTACCTTTCTCGCAGTGCCCAACTGCACCTTTTCGAGTGAATCCATAAAATCGGGCTGCGAGACCATCTCCTCTCCACGGCGTGCGGCCAGCAGCGCGGCCTCGTTCACCAGGTTCGCGAGGTCCGCCCCGGTCATGCCCGGCGTCGAGGAGGCGATCTGCTCCAGATTGACATCGGGAGCGAGAGGAACCTTGCGTGTGTGGACGCCAAGAATAGCCGTTCGCCCGGCTTGGTCCGGCGGGTGCACCATAATCGTTCGGTCGAACCGCCCAGGCCGCAGGAGGGCCGGATCGAGCACATCGGGGCGATTGGTGGCCGCAAGCACTACGACGCCTTCGTGGCCCGAGAAGCCGTCCATCTCGGTGAGGATCTGATTAAGAGTCTGCTCGCGTTCATCGTGGCCACCGACGGCGCGGGCGCCCGCTCGCGTCCGGCCGATCGTGTCGATCTCGTCAATGAAGATGATGGCGGGAGCGACCTTGCGAGCCTCGCCGAACAATTCGCGTACTCGGCTGGCGCCGACGCCCACGATCATCTCAATGAACTCGGAGGCGCTGGCGCTGAAAAAGGGAACGTGCGCCTCACCGGCCGTCGCGCGGGCCAAAAGCGTTTTGCCGGTCCCCGGCGGCCCGGCGAGCAGCACGCCTTTGGGCGCCCGGGCGCCAAGTCGCTGGTACTTGCCAGGGTCCTTTAAGAAATCGACAATTTCGTTGATCTCGGCTTCGACCTCGTCGATGCCGGCAACGTCGTCGAACGTCATACGCACCGTTTCGGGATCGACAGGTTTCCGGCCGCTTCCGAATAGTCCCCCGCCCAGCGCCGCTCGCTGGCGCTTGAACATCCATGCGTAAAACAAAATCAGCAACAGAAACGGAGCGACGGAGATTAACAGGTTCCACAATAAGCCGCGTTGTTGCACAATCGGCGTGGCCCGCACGATCGCGTGACTCGCTACGAGTTCACCGAGAAGGTCGTCGGCGGCGAAGGTAGGCCGCTCCGTCGTGAACTTCTGATACGTGCGCTGTTCCGCGGACTTGCTCTGTTGGGTGGACGTTCCGGACTGCCCAGGAACGAGAGAGGCCTTCCTAAGCGCGCCCTCGATGCTATTGCCACGGGCGAAAACTTCGGCAACATTCTGCTTAGCCACTTGCGCTTTGAACTCGGTATAGGGAATCGATTGCGGACCCGCCATCCGGTCCTGCAAAGTCAGAATCCCGAAGAATACGATATAGCCTAGCAGCCAGAGAGCCCACATGAGCCATCGCGGACCGCGCTGTTTCGGCTCTGCTCTTGGCAGTCCTTCCGTGCGCCAGGGATGCAACTGGCGATTCTCGTCCGAACGCTGTCCCTGGTTGCTCGCGTGCAATTCCTGCTTCTCTTCCATGGTGAGCACGCCTTTCACATCTCATCGCGCCGCCCGATCCACAAGAGGACGATGGCGGCATCACCCTATTATTACCGCGCCGCTACACGTCATTGATATGATGTCCTTAACGAACATGCGATCGACGCTGCTTCGCAATTGTTCAGAGGAGCAGGTACCGGCTTGACCGCTTCGGGGCTGCATTCGAGTATAAAATCCGCGATCCTGGCTTTGCTCTTGCTAGAGAGTAACATCCAGGCGCAAAAGCCAAAAGCGTTGGTCTTAAAAGCACGAATCGAGCTCCCCAATGTGAACGGCCGCATCGATCATTTCAGTGCTGATCTAAAAGGCGAAAGGTTGTTCATGGCGGCGCTGGGAAACCACACTGTCGAAGTAATGGACGTGCGGAGTGGGAAACGCCTCTACACCGTACCCGACTTAGCCGAGCCGCAGGGGCTGTACTACGATCCTTTGACAAATCGCTTGTTCGTTGCGTGCGCCGAGGACGGTACGACGAAGATCTTCGACGGCACGTCGTTTCGGCTCCTCGAGACGGTGAAGTTCCCAGCCGATGCGGACAACGTCCGATATGACGTTCGCAGCCGGCGGATCATCGTAGGCTATGGCGACGGCGCTCTCGGGTTCTTAGATTCGAACGGCAAGAAGATCGGCCAGATCGCGTTACATGCGCACCCGGAATCCTTCCAGCTCGAGAAGAACGGAAACCGCGCCTTCGTCAATGTTCCAGATCAGAAGGAAATCCAGGTGGCGGATCTCACGAGGAACGCGCTCGTCGCTGCATGGCCAGTCACATCAGCTCTGAAGAATTTTCCGATGGCGCTCGATGAAAGCCACCGCCGGCTGCTGATAGGATGCCGCGCCCCGGCAAGGATGCTCGTCATCGATACCGAAACGGGGAAACAGACTGCATCGATCGACATCGTGGGCGACACGGACGATCTGTTTTACGATGCCGCGAAGCGCCGCGTGTACGCGATCGGCGGTGGGGGCTTTGTGGACGTATTCGATCAGAAGGACCCGGACCACTACATTCCTATCGAGCACCTGGCCACTGCGCCGGGTGCGCGGACCGGCCTGTTTGTCGCTGATTGGGGTAAGTTGTTCGTAGCGGTTCCTCATCGCGGTGAGCAGCACGCCGAGGTTCTAGTTCTCGAGACGAAGTAAACGCCAGATCAACGTGATTCATTGTCGTACCGCAATTGGGGCGTCAATTAGGAGAACCGCGGCTCGGGCCGCCGGTATCGTCGTGTGGGCGTCGGTATGCCTCGCCCAGGCTGCGTGCTCGGGCGGGACATGTGTGGTCAGCTCTCTTACACCGAGCATCACATTGGTATCCGGCCCGATCAACGGATCGCTCATCCACCGTGACGGCAAGACGTTAGCCGTGTACGGAGACCCGCGCGAGAACGCGCCTCCGGTGGAACGAGTCCTGTTCACACATGGCCGGCGCGATGTGGTGTGGGCAGGCCGTTCTCTGGTCAAAGCAGGCGCGATCGCCATTGTCCCCGCCGCCGACAAATGGATGTTCACTGATGTTAGGGAGTTCTGGGGCAAATTTTATGAGACCGGGCGATTCCACGACTATTCCAATCAGTCGACCCGCATACTGTCTCAGCCATTTCCCGCAGTTACGACCGTCAGAGGAAGCAACCGTATCGTATGGCGAGGTATCAGCATTGACGTGCTCGATACGCCCGGGTACACCCGCGGGGCAGTATCTTATCTACTCGATCTTGACGGCAAGCGCATCGCCTTCACCGGCGACCTGATCTACGGAGATGGTAAGTTCCTCGATCTTTACACCCTCCAGGATGCCTTACCCGACTTCAAAGAGAACGGCTATCACGGTTATGCGGCGCGAGCTTCGGGCGTGATTGAGTCATTGCACAAAATAGCCGCCTGGAAACCCGATCTCATAGTACCCGTACGAGGTCCCGTGATCACGAACCCGCCGCAGGCGATGCAAACCGTAATCAGGCGCATGCAAGCAGTGTTCCGCAGCCACTTCGTTATCGATGCAATGAGATGGACTCGCGGCGACGACAAAATTAATGCCATAGCCGCACGCGTCCTGGGGGAACAGCCGACCGGCTGGATGCCGGCGGCCGAGACTCAGCCGCGCCCGCCCCAATGGATAATTCCCATTGCGAATTCACGCCTGATCCTGTCGAAGGCCGGTAACGCTTTCCTGGTGGACTGCGGCGTCCGTAACGTAGTTCCGGAGCTCCGTCGATTACATGCGCAGGGACGGTTCAAGAATCTGGAAGGCATCTACATCACGCATTACCACGACGACCATACTGATTACGCGCAGGCTGTCGCCGAAGAATATCGTTGCCCGGTCTATGCCGTGGCGGAGATGCGGGACATTCTGGAGCGGCCCGAGGCTTACCGCATGCCATGCCTGACGCACAACGCGATACGATCCGTTACGGCAAGAACCGAAAATGCCAAGCAGCGTTGGAACGAGTTCGAGCTGACCTTCTTTTACTTTCCGGGGCAGACCATCTACCATGGCGGGCTGCTGTTGAAAAAAGATAGCGGTGAAAGAATTTTCTTCGTCGGAGATTCATTTACTCCTTCTGGTGTGGATGATTATTGCCTTACGAATCGCAACTTACTGCCGCCAAATAAAGGTTTCGTGTATTGCCTGGGTATTCTGCGCAAAATGGGTTTCGATTACCAGCTCATCAACCAGCATCTTCTGCCGACATTTCATTTTTCCCACCGGCAGATCGACTTCATGCTGGATACCTGGAAGAAGCGAGTATCTTTGCTGCACGACTTGTTTCCGTGGGACGATCCGAACTACGGTGTCGACGAGCAGTGGGCACGTTTCTACCCGTACACCAGCCGCGCGGCGGCCGGAAGGCCGTTGCAATTGCAAGTCATCGTGCGGAATCACTCGCCGAAACGGCAGGAATATATGATTACGCCTCACGTCCCCGCGGGATGGACCGTTGCTGCCTCGCCGCTTAAGATCCGCCTGAGACCGCGTCAGGAGGGCAGCATCGCAGTCCCGATCAAACCTGCTCCCAGGGCGCGTGGACTCTCTGTAGTTACGGCCGACGTCAGCTTCGGTAATTGGGATCTGCACGAGTGGTTTGAGGCGCTGGTGTCAGTGCAATGATTGCGGTTTCCTTCATCGTTCTGCCCATTAGCCACATGCACGAGAACGAGATTTCGTAAATCCGGTTAGGCAGTCCTCACGTTCGCACGATAAGGCAACACTTCCTGCGGTCACATTTTCCTTGTGCGATCCGTCCTCGCAGTGAAAGACAAAACCAATCTTTTATGACGAGATCGACACCATGAAAGCATCAATGAAATACACATCGCGGACCAATGCCAATGCGCCCACGAAGGGCTTGTCCCCTATTTATAAAATTGATGTTGCAGCAAATCTGCTGAGCCCCTTTACTGTACGCTCGATCACGCTGCGTAATCGGATTGTGGTGGCGCCGATGTCTCAGTACTCCTCGTCGGACGGGTTCGCCGACGACTGGCACTTGGTTCATCTGGGAAGCCGTGCCGCTGGTGGAGCCGCGCTGGTATTTGTCGAAGCGACCGCCGTGACTCGCGAAGGCCGTGTGACACCCAGCGACATGGGTCTGTGGGACGATCGCCATGTCGAGCCGCTGGCGCGCATCGCGCGCTTCGTGGAACGGATGGAAGCGGTACCGGCGATCCAGTTAGGCCACGCCGGGCGCAAAGCAAGCTGTCTGCCAAGGTTCGAAGGCGGAGCGCGAATCGTCAATCCAGAGCAAGGCGGCTGGTCCCCAGTCGCCCCTAGCGCGATTCCATTTCTGGACAGCGATCCGCCGCCGATCCCGATGGACGAAGCTGCAATCTCCGGAATCGTCGACGCGTTCGCGGCAGCGGCGAAGCGCGCCATCGACGCGGGGTTCAAGATCATCGAAATCCACAACGCTCACGGCTATCTACTCCATCAGTTTCTGTCGCCGCTCAGCAATCGCCGCACGGATCGCTACGGCGGATGCTGGAAAAATCGCGTCCGCCTGACGTGCGAAGTTGCCGGCGCCGTACGCCGCGTAATTCCGGACGCCACACCGTTGTTCCTCCGAATCTCATGTACGGATTGGACGGCCGGAGGCTGGGACCTCGAACAATCCATCGCACTTTCGCGATGTTTGAAACAAATCGGCGTCGATCTGATCGATTGCTCAAGCGGCGCGCTCATTTCCGGCGCCAGGATTCCGGTCGCTCCCGGTTATCAGGTTCCGTTTGCGGCGGCGATTCGCAAACGGGCCTGTATCGCGACAGGTGCAGTTGGGATGATCACCGAACCCGATCAGGCCAACGAGATTATTACGTCGGGTAAAGCGGATCTGGTGTTCCTCGCAAGAGCAATGATACGCGATCCATATTGGGCGCTCCGAGCCGAAGCCGCGCTCGGCGCCAACCCCTCGTGGCCGATCCAATACGGATACGCCATCAGCTAGCCGTGCTCAATCTCTTTGGTTTGGAGCAGACTGCGCCACTGACTCACCTCCTCCAGCATCCAACCGGCGGCTTCTTTGGTATGCCGGGCCAAACGCCAGCTCAGCAGCGGCATCGGCTTAGCGGAGCCCTCTTCGAGGATGGTCTGAAACGCTTTTCTGAGCTCGCTCAGACGCCTCTTCATGCCTTTGTACCGGGTCTCCAATTGAACGAATTCACCTTGGGCACGAATGGCCGCGAGAGTGGCGGCAAGCGCCGGGCAGAAGATGCCGGCCGCGGTTGCGATAAGGCGCAGCGGAGTCGCCGGGACGTGAAAGGACTCTTCCAGGTAGTGAGCACATAGGTACGCAATGGCCGTTATCAACGTCAGCGCGAGCGCAATCATTGCGACGGCTTCCAGGCGGTGATGCGTGCGCCGGTTCGCTTCCTCGGCTTTCTCGTAATAAGCAAGCTGGCGATCGATTTTACCGGCAAGGATGAGCTTGCCGGCTTCGAGCATATTCTTCTGGTCAAGCTTGCCTGTTGGCAGATGTGCCTGACGCAGAACGGCGCGGAGATACCACTGAATCCAGGCGCCTTCCTTCTCAAATTCCGATAGAAATGGCGAGCTTTTGACCGGAATTGTCCGGCCTACCAATTCGAGCACGGCGGCGTCGCTGATCTGTTGTTCCAGCCAGCGGTAACCGAGCCAGCGCTGTCGCCAGTTGCCGGAGTGAGCATCCCACCAGAGCAGCAGCAGCGCCGCAATTGAAACCAGTTCGATCCACTTTCCAAAGGGGCTCCAGCTTTCGTCCAACGCGCCCAGCAGAGCGCCGACCACGGCTGTCAATGCCAGCAGGCCAACCGTCACATAGGCGCCTTGATACAGATCGCGATACGTGTTGGCACGGTGTTCCGCCCATCTCCAGAATTCGAAATAGTCGCGGTTGATTGTGTCCATCCAGATCTGAACCTGCGACTCGGTTTGAGCCGCTTCGCCCGTGTGGGACCAGTTTGGCGGCCATTCCGAATCCATCGCCTTGACGCGGCTGCGAAACTTTTCCACGAACCAGCCCGATTGCTGGTACATAGTGATAGTCTCCGGAAGCAGAACCAGAGATTTCACCAGGCCGGTTGCCCAGCCGCCGATGTCCAGCCGCTCGCGGATCCGAGCCTCAAAAATTCCTGTGCTTAGCGCACTGAGCTCCGGCCTATCGACGAAGACCTCTACGACCGGTATACCGCGCAGTTCCGCTTCTTCAACTAACCAGCGTGTCCCACCAGAGATCGATTTGGCGTCCGACCGCACGAGCGCCAGGAGCATATCGGAGTGGTCGAGCATCGTCAATGCGGAGTTCTCGTACGTTTGATCTGTGAGTTTGTGGCTATCGGCATCGATTTCCCCGTCCAGTTCCAGCACGGGTTGACCTTGTGACAAGCGCTCCAATTCGCGTACCGGGTCGGCATCCGCCCCCGGGTTGCGGCGGAGGTCCTCTGCGTATTGAGATTTGCTGATCGGGAAAATGCATTGCAATTGAAAGCCAAGCCGTGCGGCGCGGTCGGCAACGAATTGGTCGGCCCCTGCGGCAAGCTGCGTCAACAGGCGGCACTCCACCGGCAAGTTTTGAGGCGCATGGCGAAACGTGTCGCGATAGGCTTCGGAGCACTTAGCCAGACCCTGCTGGAGTTGGCTGAGGATGCTGTCAATAAGCGGCTCGAGTTCAGCGCGCTCGGGAAGATCCAGGCATCCGGCAATCCCCACGCGAAGAACGAGGTTCGGTACGGGAGCGCCCGTGCGATCCCGCCTGGCAAACACTGCGGCGAGTGAAAGCCAGCCAAAACGGAAAAACGATTTTCGAACCATGCTCCCTTTACAAAGCAAAAGATCCGCTAAGAAGCCCTTCACGTGAAGACCTCCAGCGCGGTGCGCTTCGCATCGGCTAAGGCGGCATGGAGCGTTGGCTTCGAAACCGTCGCGCGGCCCATGGCCGGCGAATCGATGCGAGGTGCAATAAACGCGATCTCGATTCCAGGCGGCAGCGCGCAGCAGCCGAACACGAGGTCGCGTGACCGATTGTAGAGCGAGGCGTGGCGCGCGTAAAACACATCCTGGAATGCAGGCGTCCAGCGGCGGCCAAGGCGCCTCACCCACGCCCGATGCCACCAGGGGAGCGGCTGATTGACGAAGTCGCGCGGCCGAGTCAGCAGGACCAGGATGTGAGTGCACCCGTGTTCGACGGCGTTTGTAATCGGAATCGGATTCGCAATGCCGCCGTCTACATATGGCTCTCCATCTATCCAGACGTAGTGGTTGTACAACGGGACAATGGCTGCACTGGCTTTTAGTACCGTTAGAAGCGGCACTCCGTCGCGCTTCACATCTATCAGCCTGGGCCGGCCCGTCAAAGCGTGGGTCACAGACAGAAATAGATCAGAGGGGGATTGGAGCACGCGCTCGATATCCAGCGGTTTTATTTTTGCGATTACCTCATCAACCACGTAGTCCACATCGAGCATGCGGCCCAGCCGAACCGGATTCACAAATTTCCGCGAAGGAAGGTCTTCGAGGTAAATCCGGATGCCGAGTTTCCCTTGGCCTGAGAGGAAGTAACAGCAATTCGGTCCTCCTGCGGATTCGCCGTACACATTGTCGAAAACCCCGGAGAGGCCTAGTTCTTCCATAGAGACCATAACGCCTCCGGAGTAGATGCCGCGCATCCCGCCCCCTTCCACCACGAGGGCCAGTTTGACAGCGCTGGCCTTTGCCTCTTGGGAATTGCCCAGAACATGATGATCGCGGCGGCGAAGGATCTCGCGTATAACCGAGTGGCCGGGCCACGCCAGATTGCCGGCGGGTGTCATTATTGGCCTGCGGGCAAAACAGGAGCCGGTGAATCTTCGCGACGCTCTTCTTTCAATCGCAGAAACTCGCGATTCTTCCGAATCTCGACTCCGAGGCGCGCGGAAACTACGGCCGAAAGAAAGCCGGTCTCCAGAAATAAACTTCCGACCAGAATGATGACACCCATACCTGTAATGCGCGCAAGAAAGGACATCAGATGTGGGTGCGCTTGCACGCAACCGGCATCATGGAGCGCCGCGGAGGGATCGCAGACGCCAGGACCGGGGACAACGAATTGGAGCACCAGGCCGGCGCCCGCACCGACCAGCAACGCGTTCCGCCAGCTTTGTCGAACAACGTGGCCGGCGATCCGGCCGACCAACCGTGAAGCTTCCCGGATACCGGCGATGCTATTTTGCGTTCCAGCCCATTTTTCGGAACGGTCGTGCAGCATGCTCAGGAGGCTCCACGCGATTCCGGCTCCCAACGTGGCGCCAAAAATCGGCAGAATGAGGGCATGTCTGGTCTTGAGCACAATTTGGCGCAGAGCCTCACCGAGGCCGCGGAAATCCAGCGTTGAGGTCCAGCCAGCGTTGAACAAACCGCTATTGGTGTAGATGAATGCGATCCCTGCGGTATTCAAAATGCCGCCGATCGTACCCCCGAGGATACCAGCCGCAAAGACCCGGACATATTCGCCAAACCCCTTGCGGACCCGCCCGCCCCGCCAGATGACGCAATACGTCAACAGCGCTGCGGAAACAGTTGTGCCCCACATCAATCCGCCGAGGATCCCATGAAAGAGCCCCTTGAATACACCAAGAGATGCATTTTCGAGCGTAGGAGATGCCCCCAGGAACCCGCAAGGCGCGAAGGGAAGGGCCGCTCCAAAAGCTGTAACTGGAGCGGTGAGAGCCACGATATACGCGATTTGCGCAAACGACTCGCGGGTACGAAACCAGAGTAGTCCAGCCAGAATTCGCAGGCGGGTCGCTGGGGCGAGCGCGGCCCACCGCGTGTTGAATGCGCTGTGCCGCTCCCCTGCGGAGCCCGGAGCCGTATCAACGGCATGCCGCAACAAGTAGACGGCGGTTCGGGCAGCATCGCGCCGTCCCGGTACTTCGAGACCCTTGAACAGATCCCCAATGGCCTCCTCGTTCAATTCAAGGAGCGCACTCGCGGCCGCTTCCCGCACGGTCATGCTGGCCGAGGTCGCGAGTTCACGCAAATGTTTAGCGAGCGAACTGAGGCGCGCAGAGCCAAGTTGCTCTTGAATACTGGGTGCGCGGAGCAGGTCAATGACGTCGAGGCGAACCGCGTCACTGACTCTTGGGTCTGTGGCAAGGCCATCGGCCAGGACGCGCATCAGCGCATCAGGCGATGAGTTGCCGAGCATCTCGGCCCATCCAGTCACCGAGATTTCCGGGCCTGCGACGTGCCGGCGCTGGTCGCCGAGTGCGCAGCGGACCAGGAATTCGGCTTCATCTTCCCAGAAGTGGAGATTGTTCCGGCGCGCTTCCTCCAGATCCTTAAGAAGCGTGGCATTGGCATTGAAGTAGCCGCTCAGGGTTTTGTTTTCGGCGCCGGCCACATTGCGCAAGGTCGATTCGAGGATATTGAGAGGCGGCAGGAGCTTCACTTTGCCGCGATACTTCTTATCGACGGTCTCAGCAAGAAAGTCGTGGACCAGCTCGTATTCGGGGAAATCCTCGCACTTATGGACCAGCCGCCGGTTTACCAACTCGTCCACCAGCGTTCCGGAAAGCCTGCCGACGCGCCGCTCGCCATTGGCGAGCCGTGTCTCGGGAACCCTTTGCCGTTTCTGACCCGGCGCGACGAACTGAACCAGGGACAACTCGATGAAATCGACCCACTGCGTCTTTTTGCTTGTTGCGTCCGCAATGGGTTGCTGGACGGAGACGCCCTCGAACGCACACTGCCGTTCGGCAATTTTCTCGATCACGCGATCCAGGTAGTGATCCAGAACATCATGGACGAAAAGAGCGGCCTGGCGTCGAGTATCACCGCCAGAATCCGGTAGCAGGCTGCGGTGAATGCGGCGGTAACTTTTTCCTTTTTCCCAAAGGCTGGTGCAGACAAGCTGAATGCTGATCGACTCAACCGCCCGAATAACGTTGCCCTTCGCGTCCCAGCCTTCGACTTTAGCCAGTACTTCGGCCAAGGCTTCAGCAAGCACGGGATCGAACTCCACACCGCACGCTTTCGCCGGCTCGATCATGCATTCGATCGCGTCCTTGGGCGAGAGTTTCCGAAGCGGCCATTTCCGGCAATCGATACCGAGCCTGGTGATGCGCTTTTCAACTGATGCCAGATACTCTTCGCGGAAGCAGAGGATGACCCGCAAGGTGGGACATCGTCCCAGAAGATAGAGCAACTGGCGCAGGAACGTATCGATTTCGGTGGCGCGATTTTCCTGGCGAAACAGCTCCTCGGATTGATCGAAGCAAAGGATGCACCGCTTACTTTGCTTGGCATTGACGGCGAGCCGGACCGCTTCCACGATTTCGGGGACCGATGACGGCTCACCGTTTAGCTGCTCGAGAGAGGCTCGGAAAAGGTATTCAGCCGGATCTTCGCCGCCGGTGAAACCCGCGGCGCGGATGGGCGAAGATAACCAATCGCCCGATGCGATTCTGCCGGTAAGACCAACGGTCAGTAATGACGTCTTGCCGATTCCCGAGGGTCCGTAGACCAGAAAGATGCGGTTGTCCTCGTCATAGAGCGCATCTCCGAGGGCGATACAATCATCCCGGCGGCCGCAGAAAAAGCGTGTTCGCGACTTATCATAAGATTCGTATCCGGGATACGGACAATCGTCGGGATTGAATTCGACCGCGTCGGGATTGATGCGGTTCCACTCGCGGTTGAGAGCTTCCACAATCGCAGCAAAGCATTCGGCTTCCTTTGCGGCATGGAGTAGAAAGGCTTGGCGACGGGCAAATCCCAGTGCGCCGAAATATTCGTCCAGACGGGTGGCCGCGTTCTTGATCATCCAAATGGGCGTCTTTACCGACTGAGCGGTTTCGATTTCGTAACGGACCTCTTTGGATTGCGCGGAGTGCGGCGTATAGATGAGCAGGACGAGGTCGCGGTCGCGGATTTCGGCATCGAGCCTCTGCCTCCAATCTTCTCGTTGCTTGATATCCCGCGGCGCAAGAAAACACGAGATGCCGTGATGGAACTCCAGGAATGCGACCGCTCTTTCGGCGAGGGGTGAATCCGCGGTGGCATAACTGATAAATACCTTTACTGGACGCGGACCGGAGCTCGCGAGTGCAGTCATCACCTTGGGACACGTATTATGTCATACCTGTGGATCGAGGTCAGGTAGCAATGCAGATCAGCGGTCATAAAACCGAAGCGATTTACCGGCGTTCTGCAATTGTGAACACGCGAGACGTTCGCGACGCAGGTATAAAGTGGAGTTTGGGGTGGGTGGAGGGGTTCGAACCCTCGGCCACTGGAACCACAATCCAGCGCTCTACCAGCTGAGCTACACCCACCGTGAGGGACGTTTTTATCCTAGCAAAGTTCCGAGTCCGCGAGCTCGCGCCGGACTTCGTTGCCTCGCATCCATACTTGTGCTGTTCTAATCATTAATGCAAACAGTTGACGTGGCGGTGCTCGGTTTGGGCACGATGGGTTCTTTTGCCTGCCTGGAACTCGCCAGGCGCGGCCTGCGGGTCGCGGGTTTCGACCGGTTCGCACCGCCCCACGATCGAGGCAGCCATTCCGGCGATACCCGAGTGTTCCGCGTCGCCTATGCCGAGCATCCCGATTATGTCCCGCTGGCGCAACGGGCCGGCGAACTTTGGGACACCTTCGGCCGTGAGTTCGGTACACCGCTGCTCACCCGTTGCGGCATGCTGAGCGTCGGACCAGCCTCCTGCGACCTGATCTCCGGAATTCGAAGGAGCGCCGAACTCCATCAGCTTCGAATCGAATTGCTGTCGCGTGAAGAGATCCGGAGGCGCTTTCCTGTCTTCGCGCCGCCCGAAGAGTTCGTCGGCATTGTGGAGCCAACCGCGGGTTGGGTCGATGTGAACGCCGCGATTCGCGAGGCGCTCAACGCTGCTCGCGACCAAGGCGCGCTCATCATTCCAAACACTGCGCCGGGCGGTTGGAAGGAGCGCGGCGGCCGGGTTGTCATCGAGACTGCTACCGAATCATTTGAGGCGGGCGGCCTGGTTATCGCGGCGGGTGCGTGGTCCGCAGCGCTCCTGCGCGATCTCGCCCTTCCCCTCACGGTGCAGCGGAAAGTTCTGGCTTGGATTGATCCCATCGATCCGGAGCCTTTTGCCCCCGGGCGGTTTCCTGTGTTCGCCGTTGCCGACCGCTTCTTTTATGGTTTTCCGAACATTGGCGGCCATGGCGTGAAGCTGGCCATTCATTGGGACGATGGACAGCGGCTCCGGGATGCTTCCGATCCCATCGCCGAACCGGGCGAGAGTGATCTGCTGCCCATTCTGCGTATGGCTTCCGAATATCTGCCGGGTCTCGCCGGTGCGGCTCCGGATAGCCTCTCGCGTGTCGTTCGCGCTAAAACCTGCCTATACACCATGACTCCGGACGAGCATTTCATCATCGATCGTTATCCCGGCGCCCGGAACGTGTGGTTCGCGACGGGGTTCTCGGGCCATGGTTTCAAATTCGCACCGGCAATCGGCGCGGCGCTCGCCGATCTCGCGACCGAAGGCAGGACAGCATTGCCGGTCGACTTTCTCAGGATCGGACAGCGGTTCGTCAGCCTAGCTTAGCTCTCTTCCACAGCTCGTCAACGCGCTGCTTCACTTCGGCCGACATTCGGATCTCCTCAGGCCAGGGCCGCGTAAAGCCCTCTTCGCGCCACTTGCGCGTTGCATCGATTCCCATCTTTGAGCCGTAATTGGGAAGCCGGCTGGAATGGTCGAGCGAATCGACAGGACCCATGACGAACTGTACGTCCCGCTCCGGATCGATGTGATTAAGCGCCTTCCAGGCCACCTCGCGCGCATTCTGCACATCCACATCCTCATCCACCACGACAATGCACTTCGTGAACATCGCCTGTCCCAGACCCCAGATGGCGTGCATTACCTTACGCGCGTGGCCCGGATACGACTTGCGGATGGCCACCAGCATCAGGTTATGAAAGATGCCCTCAGCCGGCATGGAGATGTCGCGGATCTCGGGAATTTGGAGACGCATCAACGGCAGAAAGATGCGCTCAATGGCCTTTCCCATATAGAAATCCTCCATAGGCGGAGGACCGACTATGGTGCTCACATAGATCGGATCCTTACGCTGCGTCACGCAAGTTACATGGAACACGGGGTACTCATCTTCGAGCGAATAGAAGCCCGTGTGATCTCCAAACGGCCCTTCCGTGCGCAGCTCACCGAGCTCCACGTAGCCTTCGAGCACGATCTCCGCCTGCGCGGGAACTTCGAGGTCGGAGGTCTGGCACTTGACCATCTCGACCGGGCGGCTTCGGAGGAACCCGGCGATCATCATCTCGTCCAGGTCGGGCGGAAGCGGCAGAATTGCTGAAAACATCGTTGCGGGATCGGCGCCTATGGCCACCGCGACATCCATGCGCGTCCCGCCAAGCGTTCGCATGCGGCGGTAATGCTCGGCCCCCTGTTTGTGCGTCTGCCAGTGCATGCCCGCGGTACGCTCGTCGTAGATCTGCATCCGGTACATGCCGCAGTTCCGCTTGCCCGTATCGGGATTGCGGGAAAATACGAGCGGCAGCGTGATGAAGCGGCCGGCATCGCCCGGCCAGCACTGCATCACCGGATAATCGAACAGCGAAAATCCGCTGGTGCGCACGACCTCCTGACACGGCGCTTTGGTCACCGTGCGTGGAAAGAACGAACCCATCTCGGCCAGCTTCGGAAGCATCTTGAGTTTACCGATCAGGCCTTCGGGCATTCGCATTTCCAGATACTCAGAAATCCGGCGGGCGATCTCATCAATGGAGTCGACCTCTAGCGCAATCTCCATTCTGCGAGTGCTGGCGAAGGAATTGATGAGGAGCGGAAAGGCGGAGCCTTTCGGCTTTTCAAAGAGCAGCGCCGGGCCACCCTGCTTAACGGCTCGGTCGGCAAACTCGGTGATCTCCAGGATGGGATCTACCTCGAACGGAATGCGCTTCAGCTCTTTCTTCTTTTCGAGCGCTCCGATGAAGTCGCGCAGATCATCATAGGCCATAACGTCGGGATCTACTATGATGACATTTCAGACCTGCATGCAAAAGCGAACTGCATTTGTGACCGGCGCGAGCCGTGGAATTGGAAAGGCCTGCGCGCTGGCGCTGGCGGACGCGGGCGCGCGCGTGGTTGTAGCAGCGCGTCAGCGCGAACGCCTGGAGGAGGTGGCTGCCGCGATCACTGCGCGGTCCGGTGAAGCGTTCCTCGTTGAGATCGATTTGGCGGATGCGGCTTCCATTAAGTCGGCGTTCGACAAGGCAGCCAAGGACTTCGGCCGCATTGATATTCTCGTCAACAACGCCGCTGTAACGCGCGACGGGCTGGCGGTGCGCATGAAAGCCGAGGATTGGGAGAGCGTGCTGCGCACCAATCTCACCGGAGCGTTCCTGGCCATCCAGCAGGTGCTGCCCGGCATGATGCGCGAGCGCTGGGGACGCATTATAAACCTGACTTCCGTAGTGGCCGAGTGCGGCAACGCGGGTCAGGCAAACTATGTTTCGTCCAAAGCCGGCCTCATTGGCTTAACGAAGAGCCTGGCGCAGGAAATGGCTTCGCGCAACATCACGGTCAACGCCGTCGCGCCCGGCATGATACAGACCGACATGACCGACGTACTCTCTGCCGAGGTGAAAGACAGGATGCTCGCTTCTATTCCGCTCAAGCGGATCGGTCAGCCTGAGGACGTCGCCGCCGCTGTGAAGTTTCTGGCCAGTGAAGAAGCAGGATATATCACCGGGCACGTGCTGAACGTCAACGGCGGAATGTACATGTAATGCGCGGTCATCGCCAGAGCGTGCCTGCGCCGAGCAACCAGTTGGGATCGAGCCGGCGCTTCACGGCTCGCATGGCATTCAGATGTTCCGGCGCATACTGGACCGCAAGCAGGTGAGCTTTGCGCTTGCCCAGACCGTGTTCGGCTGAGACAGTGCCGCCTAGCCGCACAGCCGTGCGCGCGAATTCGAGCATAAGCTCGGCCGCGCGCTGCGCCTCCTGGCCCGAAGCCGGGAGGACATTCACGTGCACGTGCGCATCGCCTATGTGCCCGAAGATCACGTAGCGGCCGGGGAACTCCTCTTCGAGGCGCCGCCGGTAGTATGCCAGCATCTCACGGTTTCGCTCGAGGGGCACAGCGTAATCGGAGTTCATCTTCAGCACTCCGTTGCGGCGGACGATTGTGTTAACAATCTCGGGGAGTGCGTGCCGGAACTGGCGGAAGCGCTCGCGATCACGTGCGGAGGTTGCAAACCACGAGTTGTCGATTAATGCCGCCGAAGCCTCCAGGCGTTCCTGCCAGCGGTCGATCTCGGGATCGTCCTCGGAGGTCAGCTCCTGTTCGAACAGGATAGCGGCGCTTGCGCGGGCGGGAATCTCGGGAAACCTGCCGCGCAGCAAATCCAGCGACGGTCGGTCGAAGTATTCGAGCATACGGGCCGGAGCCGCCCCGCGCCAAGCCTCGACTGCGTCGACGGCTTCCTCGTCGCCCGAAAAGAAGATCACGCCGGCGAGCAGCGCTGGCGGTGCCGGAAGCAGATGTAGCTCCGCCTCAGTGATCACTCCGAGCGTGCCTTCCGATCCGACGAACAGGTCAACCCAATCCATACCGGGGCGCAGGAAGTAACCCGCTGTGTGTTTCGTCGTGGCGGGCAAGGGCAGGGAAGGTACAGGGAAGTCGACTTTGTCTCCACGGCTCATAGCAAGGAGGCGGCCGTCCGCGAGCACCACACGCAGCCCGAGCACATGGGCGCGGGTTGCTCCGTAGCGAAAGCTGCGCGCGCCGCTGGCGTTGGTTGCGATGGTGCCGCCTATGGACGCTGCGGTCTCGGTCGGGTCAGGCGGATAGAACTGCCCGTGCCGCGCGGCTGCCTCATGTACTTCGCGCAGGAGCACGCCCGAGCCCACGGTTGCTGACCCGGCGCGAATGTCGAGCCGGCGGAAGCGCTCGAGCGATACCACCCAGCCGCCAAACGGTACGCGCCCGCCAGTTACGCCGGTCCCGGCACCCGCAATTGTGAGGGGGATCTTTTCAGCAGCCGCACGGCGCACGAGCGCCACCAGCTCACTCTCGCCGGCCGGCGCAAAGACCTGTTCGGCGTGACCGCGAAAGCCTGAAGCATCCTCCAGGTACGCCGGGTTTATACTTCCAGAATCACCGGCATGATCAGCGGGCGGCGCGATGTCTGCTTGATGATGTGGCGCTTCAGGTCCGCTCGCACCTTCTCTTTCATGACTGCCCAATCGGTCTTCTCCTCCTGGTTCGAGGACTCGAGCGTCCTGGCTACCACCTGCCGCGCGGTCTGAAGAAACTCCGAGCCGTCCTCCGCAACTGCGAAACCCCGCGTGACGATCTCCGGGAGGTTCTCGATCCGGCCGGTATGGCGGTTGATCGCAATAATCGGCAGCACGATTCCGTCCTCGGAAAGATGTTTGCGATCGCGAATCACCATCTCCTCGACGATTTCGTCCACAGATCCGGAATCGATGCAAACGCGTCCCACAGTAACACGTCCCGCTTTGCGCGCCCCGTGCTCGTCGATCTCCAGAACGTCACCGGAGTCAAGCAGGAAGCTCTCTTCCAGACCTGATCTTCGCAGGTGTTCGGCCAGTCGCGCATGCTTGCTAAGCTGCCGGTATTCGCCGTGAATCGGGACAAAGTAGCGCGGCCGCACAAGGTTCAGGATCAGCTTGAGCTCTTCCACGCTGGCGTGACCGGAGACGTGAACCGGCGGGTTCATTGTCCCATACAGGACGTCGGCGCCGCGCCGCGCCATGTGATCGATCATTCGGAAGATGTTCTTCTCGTTCCCCGGAATAATCCGCGAGCTGAGCACGACCGTGTCGCCGCGCTCGACCGAGAGATGTTTATGGTTATCCACGGCTACGCGTGACAGCGCCGACATGGGTTCGCCCTGAGTCCCCGAGATCAGCACCGCCATCTTTTCGGGCGGCGTCTCCGCGATGTCCTGCGGCCGCACCAGAATACCGTCGGGAATTGTCAGCAGGCCGAGTGAATGCGCCAGCTCGGTGACCGTGACCATGCTGCGGCCGAGAATCGCCACTTTGCGGCCGAACTCCTGCGACGTATCCAGCACGAGTTGAATGCGATGAATGGAAGAGCTAAAGCAAGAGATCACCACCCGGCGTTCGGCACGGCCGAAGATCTCCTCAATGCGCGGGCGCACAGCCCGCTCCGACTCGGTGTAGCCCGGGCGATCAGCGTTCGTCGAGTCTGATAACAACAGCAGCACTCCGCGCCGACCATAATCGGCCAGCGTGTGGAGATCAAAAAGCTCGTTATCGGTCGGCGTGGGATCGACTTTGAAGTCGCCGGTATGGATCACAACACCGAGCGGTGTGGTGATCGCCAGGGCAACGGCGTGCACGATCGAGTGTGTGACGTGCACAAACTCCACGCGAAACGGGCCGGCATCGACGACCTGCCGCGGCTTTACCTCTACGAATCTCGGTTCCTGCTCCAGCTCATACTCTTCCAGGCGCCGCTCTACCAGCGCTAGCGTCAGAGGCGTTCCGTAGACCGGCACGTCGAGCTCGCCGAGCAGATATGGCACTGCGCCAATGTGATCTTCGTGCCCGTGCGTAAGAATCAGGGCATGAATGTTCTGCCGATTTTCCTTCAGGAACGTGAGGTCCGGCATGATCAGATCAACTCCGGGCAGCTCGTCCTCCGGGAACATCATGCCGGCATCAATGACGAGAACATCGTCACCGTAACGGAGGGCCATCATGTTCATACCGAACTCGCCCAGACCGCCCAGCGGAATGATCTGCAGCTTTTTATCGCTCATGAATGGTCTCGGCAATGCTCTCGTGGCGCTGTGCGCATCCGCACGAAGATGTAGGCGCCATAGTACCGAACATAGGTGTAGTGTAACAGGTTGTATCTGCTACAAAACACAAATGCTCACCCCGAAGGGTGAGCATTTTTCCCCTGTTCTACCAGGGTGATGTTCGATGGGAGAATCAGTTTCGACGGAATCGCAACCGTCAAAACTTTGTAGTTGGATCTTATTTCCCCCGGGGCCCCAAGTCAAGACCAAAAACCCGCCAAATTTTTTCACTGTAATCGAAAGAAAGCCAATAACTTAGCGGCCGCCGGGATTTCCACAGGCTGAGCTCGACGCGCGGAAACGGGCCCCTTTCAGCTTTAAATTTTTCGTCCAAATGTCGAGAAGTAAGGGGCTTATCGATTCACGACCGGTCCTCGAGATGAAGCAGGATCATAGGTTCCGGCTGATCCTGACGGCGTCCCCGCCGGAAAACGGCGCGAAAGCCGCCTAAAGCGAGCCCGGCAACCGCAGAAAACGCGAGCAGCACTCCGATGAGCACGAAAGCGTTGATGATCAGGTCGCCGATATTGTCCTTTCGCGTTGGAACGCGCTCGCTCATCGTGATGGAGGGTTGGTACCGCACGAGCGAGAGAAGACGTTCCGCAGCATCTGCATTCGGAGGTGAAAGAACGATGGCCACGAGCGGACCACTTCGTTTTGCGATCGAGCCCGGCACCTTCTGAAACTCCAGGACGCGCTCCATGGCAATCTGAGGCGTCGGGTACTCGAAGACCGCCATACGCATTTCGCCACCCGGATCCCGGAAAGTACCCATTTGAGCCTCAGCGCCGAAGCGGAACGCGGCAGTCGATGGGGGAATCGCGGGAGCGAACTTTGCCAATGCGACCGGACCGAGAATGTAGCGCTCCGAATTAGCGATACGATTCTCGGCGGGGAGGTAATCCATCAGCGCGGGAAGCGGAGACGAGTCGACATTGGCCAAGTTCTCGATAACCCCCGCCAACTCTGCCGCCTGCGGCCGGTAGTCGTTAAATACGAGCAGGAAGTTACCATGAACAACGATCAAGCCTTTGCTCGCCTCAGCGGCCAGACGCGCAACTCCGGACGGTTTGGCATCGGCAGGACGCAGGGCCTCGAACGCCGCCATCGCTCCGGTAGAGTCATGAAACCGGTATCCGGTGGCAGTGAATTTGCGGTCGTCCGCGGAATACTGAACGCGCTGCCCCTCCACAAAACCGTACTCGTCCCAGAGGCGCGGCTCGGATGCCTGCGCCGCCGAAGAAGAACTTAATTTAAACGCGGCGAACTGCTCTGGCCAGATTGCTGCGGAAGCGAGGGCGGGCAGCAGAAGCGCGAACAGGAATCGCATGCAGGCAATCACGCGCCGTGACACTTCTTGTATTTCTTTCCGCTGCCGCAAGGGCAAGGGTCGTTACGGCCTACCTTCTCACCCTTGAATACCTGCTTGGGAGCCGTGCCCCCATTCCCGACGAACTGCAGTTCAGCCATTGACTTATCCTTCTTTTTCTGAAGGTTGCGCGTAAAATCCTGCAACGACGCTTGAGCTGCCATGCGCTGCTGTTCCGAGGCGCTGGATGTTTCTTCCTCCTCCTCTTCTTCGTACTCATCGTCCGGCGAGAACGGGAGAATCGGAGTAGCGCGCTCGGAGCCGGTGTGCTCCGCCACCTGAAGGAAGAACAGGTACCGCAGCGTCTCGTCTTCGATCCGGTCCATCATGTCCTGAAACAGGATGAACGATTCTTTCTTGTACTCGACGAGAGGATCTTTTTGCCCGTACCCCCGGAGCCCGATGCCCTCCTTGAGGTGATCCATCGAGAGCAGATGGTCTTTCCACTGATCGTCGATCACCTGCAACATGATCATGCGTTCGGTCTGGCGCATGATGTCGGCGCCCACCAGGTCTTCCTTCTCCTGGTATTTGCGCGAGAGGCGGTCAAAGATTGCATCTTCGAGTTCGACTCGCGTCATGCCGGCGAGTTCGGACGCTTCGATGCGGGCGCCGAACTGGCTCAGCACGTCGGTGCGCAGCGTGGCGAGGTCCCACGTATCCGGATGGCTCGATTCCGGGCAGCGCATATCGATAAACTGCTGCACGATACCGCGGACCATCTCGAGAATGCGCTCTTTCTGATCGATGCCTTCCAGCAGTTGCCGGCGCATGCCGTAGACGGCCTGCCGCTGCTTGTTCATCACATCGTCGTACTCGAGCAGGTGTTTGCGCGCCTCGAAGTTCTGGGCCTCGACGGCCTGCTGGGCGGCCGCGATGCGCTTGGTGATGAGGCGCGATTCGATCGGCACATCCTCTTCCATCCCGAGCCGCAGCATGAGGCGCTGCATGCGCTCTCCGCCGAAAATGCGGAGCAGGTCGTCTTGTAAGGAGAGATAGAAGCGGGAACTGCCCGGATCGCCCTGGCGGCCAGCGCGGCCTCGCAACTGGTTGTCGATGCGCCGGGAATCATGGCGCTCCGTGCCGAGAATATGAAGACCACCGAGAGCCACCACTTCATCGTGCTCGCGATCAGTCTGGCTCCTGAAGCGTGAATAGACTTCTTCCCATCGCGTTTTCGGCACCCGGTAGGCACGCTCCAGGTGATTGAAGTAGACGAAATGCTCGTCGGAGCCAAACACGTCCCGCGCATCCGGCATGAGCTCGGCCAGCTTTTCTTTCACAGCCGCCTCGCGCGCCATGAACTCGGCATTGCCTCCGAGCAGAATGTCGGTACCGCGGCCGGCCATGTTCGTTGAGACCGTGACGGCAGACTTTCGGCCTGCCTGGGCGACAATGTACGCCTCGCGCTCGTGATTCTTCGCGTTCAGCACCTCGTGGCGCACGCCCATTCGCTTCAGAATGCCGGAGAGCTTTTCCGATTTCTCCACCGAGATGGTGCCGACCAGTACCGGCTGGCCTTTCTCGTTAAGCGCCTTGATCTCCTTGGCTGCGTTGCGGAACTTCTCTTCCTCCGTGCGATAGACAATGTCGGGATTCTCGATGCGAATCAGCGGGCGATTGGTGGGAATGACCGTGACATCGAGGTTATAGATTTTCTGAAACTCGGCGGCTTCGGTTTCCGCGGTACCCGTCATGCCGGCGAGCTTCTTGTACATGCGGAAGTAGTTCTGGAACGTGATGGTGGCCAGCGTCTGATTTTCGCGCTCGATTTTGACGCCTTCCTTGGCCTCGACGGCCTGGTGCAGCCCGTCGCTCCAGCGGCGGCCCGGCATAAGACGCCCGGTGAACTCATCAACTATGATGACTTCGCCGTCCTTGACTACATAATCGCGGTCGCGCAGGAAAAGAACGTGCGCCTTCAGCGCCTGCTGCACGTGATGATTGATTTCGATCACTGCCGGATCGTACAGGTTCGTCAGGCCCAGAAGCTTTTCGACCTTCAGCACTCCCTCTTCAGTAAGGGCCACGGTGCGATGTTTCTCATCGACGGTAAAGTCGCCGGTCGTGTACTTTTCGCCGGGCTCCTTGCCTTCGATCACTTCGCCGCGGACCAGCTTGGGGATGATGCGGTTGATCTTGTAATACTTGTCGGTCGATTCCTCGCTCGGTCCGGAGATGATGAGCGGCGTACGCGCTTCGTCAATCAGGATCGAGTCGACTTCGTCGACGATGGCGTAACGATGGCCGCGCTGGACACAGTCCTCCAGCCGGAATTTCATGTTATCGCGCAGGTAATCGAAGCCGAATTCGTTGTTGGTGCCGTAGGTGATGTCGGCGGCGTAGTTTTCCCGCCTCTCGCTGTCATCCAAATCGTGGACGATAATGCCGACGGTGAGCCCGAGGAATTTGTAGAGCCGTCCCATCCACTCGGCGTCGCGCTTGGCCAGGTAGTCGTTCACAGTGACAACATGAACGCCCTTGCCCTCCAGCGCATTGAGATAGGTGGGAAGCGTCGCGACCAGCGTCTTGCCTTCACCGGTCTTCATCTCGGCGATTTTGCCGCGATGAAGGACGATTCCTCCGATGAGCTGCACATCGAAGTGGCGCATGTGGAGAACGCGACGTCCAGCCTCGCGAACTACGGCGAAGGCTTCAATCAACAGGTCGTCGAGCGTGGCGCCCTGGGCGAGTCTTTCTTTGAATTCGATGGTCTTGGCGGCGAGGTCGATATCGGAGAGCTGGCCGAGCGCAGGCTCAAGATCATTGATGGCCGCAATGGTCGGGCGCAGACTTTTAATCTCGCGCTCGTTCTTGGTGCCAAAGACCTTGGCCAGAATGGCGTCCAGTTGCATCATAACGGAGGGGTCTCTTCAGCCTAGGGGCAGATCCGCAGCTACTATTTTACCGTGCAAGGGCCGGTTCGCGTATCTTTTTCCCTCTTTGTGTCCCGCCGGATTCCCTCGGGCGGGGAGTCGCCAGTCCAATGCGTCCGGTGTCGGCCCCACGTGCTGTTCTCATCGTGCTTTCACACTTCCGTGGAGGCCGCGGAGCAGGGGAAACGGCAAAAACCCTGCACCACCGTCTATCTTGAACGGCATCCAGCCCGCCCTCAGGGATTCACCAGTCGCCGCCTGACGCCGTTCTCCTTCGGCGGACGATTCGCAGGTGCAACAGCAAAACCCTGCTCTGGCACGCGTTGCGCTAAAGCAACGCCGCTGCCAGTGTACGAAACCGGGCTGGCGGGCGCAACGAGACGCACGGGGCTGCTACAATCTTCTCGTTCAGACGAACTGCGATGAAAGCCATAGCGGACCTTCCAGGGCCGAGCCGCCAGCAGCTTGAACGCGATCTTGCCTCGGTAGCGGATCCGCAGCGCGCCGCGAACCTCGCGTGGTTCTTTAAGACCGGCGAGGGTCAGTACGGGGAAGGCGACCGGTTCCTGGGTATTCCTGTTCCGGCCGCGCGGAAGATCGCGCTTCGCTACAGATCCTTGTCTCTGACGGATGTTGCCGATCTGCTGGCGTCGTCCATCCACGAGCACCGCTTCGCGGCCCTGGAGATTCTATGCGCGCAATACGAGCGCGGCGATCGAAAGCTTCGCGAGCAGATCTTCAAGTTCTACCTGAGCCACACGGACGGTATCAATAACTGGGACCTCGTCGACGCCTCGGCCCCCTACATCCTGGGCGAGCACCTCAGAACAGGCTCCCGGGCCCAGCTCGACCGGTTGGCTTCGTCCAAAAACCTGTGGGAGCGGCGGATCGCGATTGTCTCGACGCTGGCCCTGGTAAAGCGCGGCGAACTGGAAGATGCCTTCCGAATCGCGCGGAAACTGCTGGCTGATAAGCACGATCTGATTCAAAAGGCCGTCGGCTGGGTCCTGCGCGAAACCGGCAAGGTTTCTCGCGAGCAGTTGGTGCAATTCTTGCGGGAGCATTACGCGTCGATTCCGCGGACGGCGCTACGGTATGCGATCGAGCATTGTTCTGTGGAACAGCGCAAGCACATACTCAGCGGATGGCAGGCCTGCTAGTCCTGCGCTTTCAAACCCATGACTGAATCGAGCGAAATGTCGTTGCCGGCCCGGCCGCGAGCGATCTATTGGATTGCTTCCCTGGCGCTTGCCAGCGTCCTGCTGTACTACTCGCTGCGCGGCATCGAATGGCGGCGCGTGTGGAACATTATGCGCGGGGCGGAACCGGCGGTGATAGCGCTGGCTCTGGCCATTATGTCGCTGGCCCTTTTCCTGCGGGCTTTTCGCTGGCGGGTTTTGCTATCGGCAGACAGAAGCGTTTCCATTCCTCTGGCATTCTGGGCGACTTCGGCCGGATATCTCGGGAACAATGTGCTGCCCGCGCGCGCCGGAGAAGTCGTCCGCACTTTGATGATCAGCGCCCGATCGGGCATGAGCAAATCTTTCGTACTGACGACCGCGTTTTCAGAACGCGTGGTGGATGCGATCGTGCTCATCACGATCAGCGCCGTAGTTCTGCTGACGCTGCCGGAAAGGCCCGGATGGCTGGCGGAGGCGGCTCGGCCGTTCGCCGTGCTTGGCCTGACGGGAGTCGCCGCGATCGCGTTGCTGCCGGCTTTCGAATCGTTCTGGTTCCGGTTTTTGGGGTCGTTCCCTGTACGCGGTGGCCTGAAAGACCGCTTAGAACATGTCCTTCGCCAGGCGCTGCAAGGCGTTCGCAGCTTCCATGATCGTGGGCGGCTGACCCGCTTCCTGCTGCTGACGGCGTTGATCTGGTTCCTGGACGGAGTCACGACGATTGTCGGTGCGCATGCGATCGGCGTTTCCATCAGCCTGCCGCTGGCCTTTCTGCTGGTTGCCGGCTTGGGACTCGGGAGCGCACTGCCTTCCACGCCCGGGTATGTGGGTATTTATCAGTTTGTCGCCGTAAGCGTACTCACTCCGTTCGGGCTCAGCCGCAATAACGCGATCGCCTACATCCTTCTGTTCCAGGCAATGAACTATGTCGTGGTGTTGGTCTGGGGTATCCTGGGCCTCGGCCAGCAGCGGCGCAAAGTCGCTGTTTCGAGCGCTGGCTCGTAGCCGGGCGGAAGCCGAGCTACTTACTTCGCGCTCGCATTCATGCGCCCTAGCTGCTTTGCAAGAAATTCCATATCGCTGAACGGCTTTCCTCCGTTACGCGCCCAGTGCACACGTCCGCTGCGGTCAATCAGAATCGTAGAATGCAGCTCCATCTCCTCGAAATCGTCGTAGGAATGGAAACGCCGGGCATTGGAGAAATGATCATCCGAGAGCAGGCGCAGCGGCAGGCCGCCTAATTTCTTGAGCGCTTCCGCATTCTTCTCCGGAGGGTTGCTGCTCACGGCGAGAACGGCGGCATCCAGACGTTCCCATTCATCCTTCTTCTTGCCGATATCGCGCAACTGCTGCATGCAGTGGGGGCACTCCTGGCCGAGATAAAAGATGAGGATGACGTTCCTGCCGCGATACTCGTCGAGCGTTACGCGTTTACCATGCGCATCTTTTACATCGAGCAGCGGCGCGGTATAGGGCTCCCATCGATTCGGTCCGTAGCGCTCCAGGGAAGTCCGTAGATAATTGCGCTGCGGCCCCGGCGAAGAGTCTCGGGGAGCAGCCTTGATGCCGGTGGCGAGTGCGCGCTGGATCACCGGCAGTCCTTTATCCGCATCCGCAGCGACATAGAGCAGGCGCGCCATCGCGGCTTCGGCTTTCGGCTTGTCCCCTCCGCCGGCATACGCGCGAACCAGGCCGGAGAGCGCGAACAGATCGTTGCGCGTGAGAGTTAATGCTTTTTCGAATGCCTGGGCCGCCAGTATAGGGCTCGTGGTCTCAAGATACGCTTCGCCGAGAGCGTTATAGACAACCTCCGGATATTGGGGAGGATCCGCGTACGTTTTCTGCATGTCGAACTCGCGCTGGGCCGCCTCCGCCAGCAGACGCAATCCTTCGAGTGTTTCTCCCCGGCTGAGCGCCAATCTTCCCCGCAGCTCTCGACTCTGAATCGCATAGATCTGTTCGATCGGTCCTGTCTTGTTTTTCTCCAGGTCCTTCTCGAGCTCCGCGTGCGCGGCGACCGTCTTCTCGGCTCCTTCGAGATCGTGTTTGGCCAGATAGGCTCGCGCCTGGCAATAAGACCGGTTCACCTTGTCTGCATAAATATCGCGCCACGGAATGGTCTTCTCGTTAAGCAAATCGTCCCAGCGCTCGAACTTCAGCAGCGCCCGGGCCAAAGCGGCGATCCCATAGGAGTGGCTGCTGAACGGCGAGTCATTATTCGATTGCGGGTCGAGCGGCGCATCGATAAGCTGCCGGGCACCGAAGATCGCAGCGTCGGCCATCCCAAGCTGCTCCTGGATATACGACAGATAATTGCGGTTATGACCGTAGTTCCAGTTATTGAACGGGAAGGTCAGCCGCTCTTTCATATACTGCTTCTCGCAACGGGTGGCGGCATCCATCGAGATAGCCGCTTCGTTCCACATCCCGACGATGCTGAAAATATGCCCGGGCATGTGAAGTGCATGTCCGATAGCCGGCACGATCTCGCCGTAACGCCGTGAGCTTTCGAGTGCCTGCTCGGGCTCATGATAATCCCAATTGTGAATGCGGTAATGGTGGGCGCCTGGGTGATCCGGCTGCCTCGCCAGGATCTCGCGGATCATCAGTTCCGTGCCGTACCTGGCGTCGCCCATCGACTGCAAGGCCAGGAGCGCGCGAGCCTCTACATCATCTGGGTAACGCACGCAAAGCGTTTCCAGGATTTTCTTTCCCCGCGCTCTGCGCTGCTGGTATGCGTTGCCCTGCTGGTCTTTGTCGTGGACGGGATCGGGCAGAATTTCAGCCGCGAGGGCGTCGATATAAAGCTGTTCGCGCTCGCTGGCGCGGTCCTTGCGCTTAACCGCCTCGCGAATCATTTCCGCGGGACGGTTTTCACCGCCAAGGCCGCGAAGCATACTCGCCCGAGCGAGTCCCCAGTATGCCATCGCATTATCCGGCTCCAGTTTGAGGCACCAGCGGAACGCTCGCTCGGCTTCGTAATCCCAGAAGGAGTGGAGCAGTGCGTTTCCTTGATCAAACCAGCGCTGCACTTCCGGATTGCGCGTGGTGATCTGAAAATGCGCCTCGCCGATGCCTGTCATCGGCCAAGGCTTCTCGCGCGGTCCTGTATCGAAAGCTTCGCCATGCTGCGAGTGTCCAAGCCGTTCGAAAATTGTAGGCGTAGCCGATCCGGTGGACTGAAAGGCAACGAGGGGAGCCGATGACAATGCGAGCAGGATTCCCAGAGCTGCGGCGGCAGACGACATTCGGAGTAGCCTCCATGACGCGGGCGAAACTACAGGCGGCCCCCGTCATGATGAGCATTCTAACAACCTGACGGCGAGCCATCACCATGCACCGCTGACGCTTTCTTCGTTCAACGGTCATAATACAGAGTATGTGCGTCGAGGCTGCTGAGTACGCGGCTCGGCGCAATCCGTGATTGAGTCCGGGCAGCGCCCACTGGCCTTGGAAAACACATGCGAGCCTGGCACACACCAACTCACCGGCGCCGCAGACACGCGGAAGTAAGCAAAACACGTCGCGTATCGATCGGGAGAAAAACATCATGGCAACCGGATCTCTGCAACAACTCGAAAGCTTCCTTTCCCTCACGACGCCTCTGGGCGAGCGCAAACTTGCGCTGCTGTCATTCGCCGGACACGAGGCAATCTCGCGGCTGTTTCAGTTTCAGCTCGATCTGATCTCGGACGACCCGGCGATCTCGTTCACCGAGATCATCGGCCGGAACATCACGATTGGCGTCGGGCTGGCAGATAAGGAAGAGCAGCAATTCTTTAACGGCTTTGTCAGCCGCTTTGCCCAAATACCCGGAGAAGGTCACCTGGCGCGATACCGGGCCGAGATGGTGCCATGGCTATGGTTCTTGACGCGGACTACAAATTGCCGGATCTATCAGAACCTGACGGTGCCGGAGATCCTGGAGCAGGTCTTCCGCGAATTCGGGTTCCAGGACTATGAATTCCGCTTCACCGGCACGTACGATCGCTGGGAGTACTGCGTTCAATACCGGGAGACCGCTTTCAATTTCGTTTCGCGATTGATGGAGCAGGAGGGTATCTTTTATTTCTTCGAGCACCAGGACGGAAAACACACGTTGGTTCTGGGCGATTCACCCTCCGCTCACCGGCCGTGCCCCCATCACTCCGAGACTGATTACGTGGCCGTGGGCGATGAAGGCTATGCACGGGAAGAAGATGCCGTGTTCACCTGGAAAGTAGAGCAGCAGCTACGGCCCGGTAAATGCGCCCTTACCGATTACAACTTCGAAACGCCTTCGAGCAGCCTGTTCGCGAGTGTCGACAGCCGATCCCGCGATGCAGGCAACACGCGGTGGGAGATCTTTGATTACCCCGGCGAATACGAGAAGCGCGACCAGGGTGACAGCCTGGTAAAGCTACGCATGGAGGAAGAGGAGACCAGCCGTCTGGTTGCCGCCGGCGAGAGCAGTTGCCGGTCATTCATGCCGGGCTTCAAATTTGAGCTGTCCGGCCATCCGCGGAATGACCAGAACGGCTCCTATGTACTCACTTCGGTCACGCATAGCGCGCGGGAGGGCGGATACTACACAGGTCCTCGGGAGGCCTCGGAAGGCTCGTATCGGAACACGTTCACCGCGATCCCAGCGGCAGTACCGTTTCGTCCGGCACGCGTCACGCGCAAGCCGCTGGTCCAAGGCCCTCAAACCGCCGTTGTGGTGGGACCCGCCGGCGAAGAAATCTACACCGACAACTACAGCCGCGTGAAGGTGCAGTTTCATTGGGATCGCCTGGGCCAGCACAACGAGAACAGCTCCTGCTGGATTCGCGTCGCGCAGCCCTGGGCCGGTGCCAATTGGGGCGGCATCGCAATTCCGCGGATCGGTCAAGAAGTTGTAGTCGATTTCCTGGAGGGCGATCCCGACCGGCCTCTAATCACCGGCCGCGTTTATAATGCCGCGCAGATGCCGCCCTACGAACTGCCGGCCAATCAAACTCAAACCGGCATCAAGTCGCGCAGCTCGAAAGGCGGAGGAGCCGAGAACTTCAACGAACTGCGCTTCGAGGATAAGAAGGGCAGCGAAGAGATCTATCTGCACGCCGAGAAGAACTGGACGATCGTGACGGAAAACGATAAGAACCAGAACACGGGTCACGACGAGTCTCTACTGATCGGCCATGATCGGAGCAAGACGGTCCGCAACAACGAGACAACCGGGATTGGGAAAAATCGCACGGAAACCGTCGGCGAGAATGAGACCATCACAATCGGCAAAGACCGGACTGAAACGGTCGGCGGCTACGAGAAAATCACAATCGCAAAAGACCGGACCGAGACGGTTGTCGGCGACGAGAGCGTTACCATCGGCAAGAACCGCACCGGGCTAATTTCCGACAATGACACCCTGACCGTAGGCGCGAGCCGCACGGAAACAATTACGCGCGAGCTGACGATCAGCGCCGGCTTGAAAGTATCGATCTCGGCCGGTGTGGAACTCACCTTAACCGGTCCCGGCGGCATGGTGAAGATCGATGCATCGGGCGTGACCGTGCAAGGCGTGCTCGTGAAGATTAATTGAGTCGGGGCTTGCGCATTATGTAGCGCGTGCTGTCGTTCATGTCGGGAAGGTATTTTTCCGCGATCTCCTCGGGCCGAATCTCGACGCGCGGAACCGGACCGGCGACCGCGTCAAGCACACGATGTTCTTTCGGCGGGTACCAGTCGAGCGGCCCAAGCTCTCCCGATCCTCCGGACCGTGAGTATTGCACGTCGCCATCAGCAAAGTCGTAAATCAGCCGGGCCGCGGCGGCATAGTCCCGCAGAAAGTCCTGGCGCTCGAAATTTTTCGGATCCAGAACGGAGCCCTTGGCGTAATGGAAGAATGCCGCGTAATCGCGATAGCCGGTGAGTGCGATGGCGTGCCGGAACTGTGGCTGCTGCCGGCCGCCCAGCAATGAGCGCTTCTCGGGCACTTCCATGTGCTCGGCTTCGAAGCCGAGCTCCGCCAGTTCCTCGAGCAGAGCCGCAACGTCCCGATCAGTGTTGAACGCGAATTGTGGATAGGCCGACATAAAATGCAAGCAACGCCGCTACGGGTGTGCATGCGGATCAACGCTGGGATCGATTCCTGACGATCCCCCGTGAATATAGCTGCGGTATGGGTAAATGCCACGTTTCGCCAGGCGCCTTTGGAGGAACCACGGGACGCGATGCGCGCCTGGAGGATCGCCGCCTAAATGCCAGTGCGGCACCTTGTGGGCTCCGTATCCTCCCTTGTTGTAATCCATCCGTGTCGGGGCATCGAACAAGCCAAACATTTTGCCGCCGCGCTGGAATCGCGCCAGGCCGAACAGCCGGTCGGCTTTTTGGCCGCGCAGCGCGCGAATAATCGCCCGGGGATTGATGAACGGCAGATAACCGACCTGATGAATTCTCCCCAGCACGCGCGAGCCGAGCTGCCGCATTCTGGCCAGCGTTTGGGTGCCGGTCTGATAAACCCTCGCCAGCACCCGGGAGATTCGATTGCGCACCAAATTGGCGAACCCGTGAATGGACTTCACAACCTGCGAGATGCGGTTGCGAATGGCTCCCAGGCACGGCAGCAGTCCCAGCGGGTCCGTCCAGTTGACCGGGTTGTATGTATACGCGTAGGGATTGACATCACCGCCCGGACCCAAAGGGTCCTGACTGATGTACCGTCCGGTTCGGGGGTCGTAATAACGGAAGCCGTTGTAATGGAGACCGGTTTCTGGATCGGCAAACTGGCCGGCGAAGCGCAGGCGCTCGCTCGCTTCCGATGCCAACTCGGTGGGTTCTCCCCAAGCGCTGAGGCGGGCCGACCAAGCCACACGGCCGTGCCGGTCGATCAGCTCATACGGTGTGCCTATGTGATCAGTCAGGTACGCATAGCTGTTTGCGCCCTCCAGCCGCAGCACGGGTTCAAATGTTTCCGGATCGAACACGTACCGGACCGGAGATTTGCCATTTTCGCGGAACTCAGCAAGCTGCCACCCGTCCCAGTGCCATTCGCGCTCGATGTTATCACTCTGCTCGGTCCATCTGCGGCCCAGCGCATCGTAGGAGAACCGCAGTTCGCGGCCGTCCTCGAGACGCACGGACATCAGTTCGTCGGCGCAACTCCAGGAATACGTTCGCGCTTCCGCAAGCACGCCCCGGCGCCGCGCAGCTTCGATCAGGCGCCCCTCCTCGTCATACTGGAACGCTGTATCTCCCATTTCCAGTAGCCGTCCTCCGGGCTCGTAGGAGCAGCGCAACAATTCCGATGTGCCGGAAGCCGTGCGCGAGATAGTCTGCACGTTTCCGGCAGCGTCATAGGCGAACGACTCGCCCCAGGCACCCTCGGCCGCTGCACGGATCAGCCTTTCGCAAGCATCGTAGGAGTACGTCGTGCGGCCCCACCGGCGATCGTTGAGCGTCACCAGTCGCCCTGCAACGTCGTAGCTATAGCGCCGCTCCGAAAACAGCGCCCCTCCGTCCAAAGCGGCGATGTTCGCGCTGCGGTAGAGCAGCCGGTCCATGGCGTCGTATTCGGAGCGTATTTCGGCGCCTCCAGGAAGCGCTCGGCGCACTTCCCGGCCTAGTGCGTCCCTTTCAAACCGCACCACCGTATCGCCGGAACGAAGCTCCACAGGCAGGCCGTTCCGGTCATAGCGCCACTCCACGCTCCAGCCTGAACTGCTCTTGGTGCGGATGCGATTTCCTGCGGCATCGTATTCGTGCGACAGCTCAAACTTGCCTTGTCTTTCCGTGACCACCCGGCCCAGAGCATCCCGCTCGAACGTAACGGTCCCGCCCGGGCCTGCCGTTTGAACCAGCATGCCGCGGTCGTCATAGGCGTCCGTTATGACTGTGCCGTCGCTGGAAGCGGCCCTGATCACTTCTCCGGCAGCATTGCGTTCCAGGTGCGTGAGGCGGCCGTCAGCATGCCGAATCGCAATGCAATCCCCGGCTGCGTCAAGAAGGAGATCAATGCGTTTTCCATCCGCCGCTGTGAAACCGACCAGGTTTCAAGCCGCATCATATTCGAAGCGCTCCACCTCACCCAGTTCATTGTGCCGCTCGAGCAATCGACCCGGTTCGGTACCCCACACATGGCGGGACCGGCTGCCATCCGGGTTAATCTGCTCGAGAAACATGCCGCACGGTCCATAGCGCATTCGAGTGACTTGGCCGGCTGCGTCGATCACCTCAACGGGATTCCCGGCGGCATCATAGGCGAAACGCAGCGATGCACCATCCGGATACGCAGCCCGGATAATATCGTTGCGGGCATCGTATGCAAATCTGGTCTCGTAGCCCAGTGCGTCTATGCACGCCACCAGCCGCCCTTCATCGTCCCATTCAAAACGCGACAGATTTCCTTCCCAGTCGCTCTCCTCGATCACATCGCCTTGCGCGTTCCACCGAATCTGCTTGCGCGCGCCGAGCGGATTGCATACTTCGACCAGGTCGCCGCGTTCGTCATGCACGTATGTCCAGCGGTTACCCGCGGGATCTTCGTCCGTCGCAGGATTCCCCTGCGCATCGTAAGAACGCCGCCATGGGTGGCCGCCCTCATCGATCTGTATCAATGGCTGCCGGTTTCGATCGAACTCGATGCGCTGCGCTGTTCCCCGCGAATCCACCACAGCCGAGCAGTTGCCCAGCGCATCGTACTCGAAAGATGCCGACCGGCCAATTGCATCCGTAATGCGAACGATCCGTCCGTAGGCGTCGAATTGCGTAGCGGTTGCAGCCTGGAGAGGCGAAACAACGCGCTCCACCTGGCCGTTTACATTCCAGTGATATCGCCAGACGGAGCCGTAGCTGTCCGTGACCTGGGTGGTGAACTGATCGTCCAGGTAGCGAAGTTCCCTGCGATCGTAGTCATCTTGCCCAGTGGTTTCGATGCACCGGCCCTCTTTATCGAACTCAAAACGGTAATTGCCGGCGTTGCGGCGGACCTCGCGGACCATCCGGCCCTCGGCGTCGTAGAAATACCGGTCCGCAAATCCCGCTGCATCGATGGCGGCGGCAAGACGGCCGTCGCCGTCGTACTCATAGCGCGTAACAACGCGGCCGGTGGCGCCTCCGGCGAGCAGAAGCTCCACAGCTTCCAATCTCCCGCGAGCGCCGTAGGAAAAAATGAAGCCGCGGCCTTCCCGGCGCTGGCGAACCGATGCAAGCCGCCCCTGCTCGTCGTAAGTCAGATCGATGCCTTGACGGGTCACATCCTCTATGGCGCGAAGCGGCCATTCGCGCCCCGGGACGCCGCTCGAAAACACGAATCGGGTTATGCCGAAGCTGTCGGGACTCCAGCGTGTGACTATGTAGCGGTCATCTTCTCGGGCGAGCTCCTGAAAGGAACCAAGATTCCGGATCGTCTCTACTTGTTCGAGGGCGTCTTCAAAATTCTCGAAGACGTCCTCTTCGCCCTCGGGTCCTACGAAGGTGAATTCGCTGCCCTCGGCGCGCAAGGTGGAGAGCAGCGACGCGGTCCATCCGGGACCGAGGATCGAGCGCGGCCGCTTCAGCAATGCTGTACTGTAAATGCGCGTCCATTCCAGATCCACGCGCCCCGGAATGGTCCAGTCTTCGCAGCTCGTGAACAGCACGCCGCTGACGACATCCACGGGATGCCCGGTCGATATCCGGTGAATCGAGCGGGTCGTTCTATCCGCAGCCGACACAGGATCTCCCGAACCGCACGCGGACCCGCACGAATCCGCGAAGCAGTTTGCCCAAGCCTCTGAGGACCGTGAGCCAGCCGGGCATGGGGAAGCCGCCGATGAGGACGTTGGGGCTGCCGGTCAGAAAATTTCCCAGGCACAGCGGCTGCGGCTGGCCGGGGTCGAGTCCCATGCCTGCTTGAATGGCGGCTGCGGCCAGATCCGCCGCGGTCTGCAATGCGCCGACAACCGCGCTGGTGCCGCTGGCGGCGGCGCTCGCAGCAGCACCCGCGGCCTCCACGTCACTTGCAGCCTCGGTGGACGCTTGGGTCGCATCGCTCGCGTCCTTCAGATCAGCGGCCACGCCCAACGCGCCCATACCGGCAGATAGCGTCATCATCGCGACGCCCATTTTGCCCAGACCGATCGGGCCGAGGGACTTCATGCAATGCCGGGTAAAATCGATCAACTGGCGCGCGGGACGCGCTCCGCCAATGAACACGTGCGAGGAGCCCGTCATTACTTCAAAGGCCGGAAAGTAACCGCCGCACCAGACGCCGAAGCCCACGTCGCCTACGCGCGCGGCGGGCAGCCCGTTGATGAGCACGCTCACAGCGCCAGCGCAGATAACCGGCCCGAAGCTCGGTAGCGGGATCGGCGGCGCCGGTGGAATCAGGTTGGGGGGGTGGGTGTGAATGTGCGGCCAGCCGAACACAATATCCGCATACAGGCGAGCGGCCGGAAATTTGGGCAGCACTTGAAGCACCTCGAGCGTAGCCTTGGCCAGCGCCAGATTCAGCGTGTTGACCGGCGCCATTGCCGTTTCCAGCTTTTGGCCTACCCACTGCTGGATGTCGCGCGCCAGGTTTTCCGGCTGGGGCGGCTCCTGCCGGGCCGGAACCGGGAGACTGGTTAACCTAGACATTGCCCCCCTTCGCCGGCGAGCGCTCCAATTGCTCCAGCGCATGATCGCACTGAGCAACGCGCCGCAGATCTCCGGCAGCAACGTAGAGCGGCCGCAGCCGCTCCAGATTCGACTTCACACCGAAATCATGCCCGTACTTCCGGCTTAATACTGCAGCCTGTTCCCAAGCTTCGACCGCTTCCTTCGGACGGCCGCACTGCGACTTGGCCATGCCCAGCCGCTCGAGCGCCTGAATTCTGTGGAGCGGCGCGCTCGTGGACTCTGCCAGCTTTCCGGCAGCTTCGTAGTAGACACGAGCTTCTTCAGCCCGCCCTTGCACCATTAGCGCGTTTCCCAAGTTCAGAGCCTGGTACAGCACCAGAGCCGCGGAATCGAGCTTTAGCGACTTTGCTACCGCGCGTTCGTACCAGGCCTGAGCTTCCGCGTAGCGGCCCTGAAGATAGTAGAGGTCGCCGAGGTTGTTCATCACAATCGACTCGTGGTGTCCCTGTCCAGTTGAAGAAAAATAAGCGAGCAGTTCGCGATTCCGAAGGGCAGCATCTTCGAACCGGCCGCTCGAAACGTCGAGCCCGGCGAGCATCATTTGTATTTCAGCCTGCTCGCTGGACGAAAGCTTCGGGTGGTTGGCAGTTTCCGAGAGCCGCTGGAACAGAGAATGGCGGTCGAGCTTCGGTTCATACACCCGCACTCCCGGAGCCTCGCCCAGCATGGGCGAAAGCATGGGACGAACAGTGCCGTCCCTCAAAAGCGCTTTGGTGTTCTCAAGCCCCGGCTCTTGAAAGTGCCGCCACAACCAGACGCCGAGCTCCGCGTAAGAGCCCGGCCGCTCGACTTCGGAAGGATAGAAGAGCCAGATCACGCGCCGCTGTTTAGGAACAATCTTGCGTACGTGGCGCATCAGCACGGACAGGAGGTCGGCTGGAGCCGCCGGACCGGGCAAGTCCGGAACTGGCGCCAGGCTTTCTTCATTGCGGCCGGCAAGCTGCCGGTTCACCTCTTCCTGCTGCCGCACGAGTTCAATTCTTACCTGCGCTACATAGTCGCGAAATGTTTCGAACTCGTGGCTGAACTTCAAAAAAATGTCGGGGTTGGAGGGCGCGTCTTCGATCGCCTCCAGGGTTTTCAGCAGAAGCGCCGAATCCTGATGCTCGCAGCAGACTAAGAGCACGTTGTCACGGCTCTTTAAAAAAGCCTTTAAATCGCTCTGCAGATCCCGGATCAAACTCCGCATTACAAACCACCACTCTACTCAGCGGGATCACGGGGGAGTCAAGGCGCCCGGTACTTCTGAAGCGGCAAATCGTGCGAATTCTCGCCATGCGCCGATCCGGTTGCGATCAGCCCGAGCTCGGTCGAGTAGCTCCGCAGTGGGGGTATCATCGTCAGACAGGAGCAGATTAATGAGCGGATTGACGCGACGGGATTTTGCCATATCGGGTATCGCAGCGGCGGCCTCTACGCCTCTGGCGCGGGCGAGGGAGATCGAACCGTTGTCGCCTGGAATCAAAATCTCGATGCAAGTGGACGAAAGCGTTAACAGCGAAGACTTGAGCTGGATCAAGCAGATGGGCGTTGAGTATCTCAATGTTCAGACCGGCAAAGGGCGCGCGACCTTAGATAATTTTCTGGCAATCAAAAAACGCGTGGAGGAGGCAGGCTTGAAGGTCTGGAACATCTCCAACAACGATAACCGGAATATCGAGGAGATTGTGCTCAACCTTCCAGGCCGGGATGAAAAAATCGCGTGGCTCAAACAGTATATTCGGGACACGGGTAAGGCAGGCATCGGCTATATCACCTATGCGCACATGGCGAACGGCATCTGGTCAAGTCCGCAGGAAACGACGCGCGGCGGCGCGGCAGCGCGTGCCTTTCGGCTGGAGACAGCCAAAGGCTACTGGAACGGTAAAGTCTACGAAGGCCCGTTGACGCATGGCCGGAAGTACTCCAAAGAGGAACTCTGGGAAAACTACACGTACTTCATTCGCCAGATCGCGCCCGTAGCGGAAGAAGCGGGAGTGCGCATCGGAATTCATCCGGATGATCCACCGGTTCCCGAGCTTGGAGGCATTCCGCGGCACATCTTCGGAACCTTCGACGGTTACGTGCGGGCGCTCGAAATAGCCAACTCACCTGCCATTGGTGTTTGCCTTTGCTGCGGAACGTGGATGGAAGGCGGGAAGTACACGGGCAAAAACGTCTTTGAAGCGGCGCGCGCTTTCGCCAAGATGGGCAAGCTGTGGAAGATTCATTTTCGCAATGTGACCGGGCCGATTCCGTACTTCGTTGAGACCTACATCGACAACGGCTATACAGATATGTGGAAGCTGATGAAGACGCTGGTCGAGGTGGATTTCCGCGGGAACCTGATTGCCGACCACGTGCCGGCGATGGCCGGAGGCCGCCATTCGGGCTGGTCGTACAGTATGGGGTACATACGAGCGCTTTATAACGCGGCGGTGGAGGAGCGGAAGCGGGGTTGATTGCGCTCTTTCTTCCGCCAACTCACACTCTGACCACGGCCGCTGCCGCCGGCTCGGCGCCCACAGGGATCATGGTGAACAGCGGCGGAGGCCAGGTCCGGTAGCGGCGGCCGGCCAGGGCCGCCACTCGGATCACTGCAACGTCGCCCGACCGGCGGTTCAGCACCAGCGCATATTGGCTGTCTGGAGTCAGCAGAATCCGCCGCGGCTCCTCGCCGACAGGAACTGTTGCGACCAGCTTGCGGGTCTCAAAGTCGAGGATGGTTACCGTGCCGGCATTGGGGTTGGCCACCAACAGGTAGGAAAGCGCGCTGGAGACGGTCATCGCATCGGGGCTTCTGCCTGCCAGTACAGTCTCGGTGACCTGGGTGTGATAAGGATCCACGATCACTACTGCATCCAGCCCGTCGCCGGTGACAAACAGCTCGCCGCCGTCGGGCTTAAAACAAAAATGGCGGGGCTCGAGCGGTAAAGGAAGCCGGACGACGGCCCGCCCCATCTCCACGTCAGCAACTGTGAGACTGCGCTCGCCCTCATGACTGATGAGCACTTGCTTTTCGTCAGCGCGGAAGCGCACGATCGCCGGTGGCGCCGAAAGCGGGATTCGATGCTCAATCCGGCCCGATGCTGCCGCGAGCACAACGGCCTCTCGGTCCCGCAGTGTTACTGCGATCCTCCCTTCGGCTCCGAGATCAAAATCGACGGCCTCTCCGGGGAGGCGGATGCCGCGCGATGGCCGAAAAGTATCGAGCGGCAGTTCCACCAGCGATGAGGGCGTCAGGACCCACAGCGAACGGCTGCGCGGATCCATTTTCATACCGAGCGCTCGCGTGCCGGGTCCCGCAGTGGTGAGCCGCGCTGACCGTTTTACGCGCAGCGATCGCACATCCATTTCCCAGACGGTCCCCAGCTCCGGAATTTCGACGTAGACCAGGGGCAGTTCGCGATGGGCGAGCATATCTCCCGGAGCGCCGCTCAGCGTAGTCCGGCGCGCCACCGCAAACGCACTGAGGTCGACTGCTGCCACGGACCGGCCTGCCCGATTCGCCACTACCAGGTAGCCGGGAAATCGCGTGCCCTTGGAGCGGCCGCAACCGAGCCAGGCCAACGCCCCGAGCGCCATCGCGCGTCGCGAGAACCGCGCGTGCTCAATTGATGGCTCCATTTGGGAGCCTGTCCGGTTCACGGTGAGATGGAAGATTGCAGAGGACACAACGCCGGGCACTGGGCCGGCGAAACTATGTTACCATTCGTGTGGGTTTATCCATCTCAGACGGGCTGTGTGCGTCTCCCGAAACAATTGACTTTCGTTTCATGAATCTACGATCCCTTTTCAGCCTCTTCTCCTCGGATCTCGCTATCGACCTCGGCACCGCCAACACGCTGGTTTACGCAAAGGGGAAGGGAATCGTTGTCAACGAGCCTTCGATCGTGGCCCTGAACAAGAACACCGGAGAGGTCGAGGCGGTTGGTAAGGAAGCCAAGGAGATGCTGGGCCGCACCCCGGGCAACATCGTCGCGATCAAGCCAATGAAGGACGGCGTGATCGCGGACTTCAAAGTGACCGAGCGCATGCTGAACTACTTCATTCAGAAAGCGCACGGCCGCAAGATGCTGGTTCACCCCCGCATCGTGATCGGCGTACCAAGCGAGATCACGCAGGTGGAGAAGCGCGCCGTCATGGATTCGGCCTATCGCGCCAAGGCGAGCGAGGTGCACCTGGTGGAACAGGCGATGGTGGCTGCCATCGGCGCGGGTCTTCCGATTACCGAGCCTTCGGGCAACATGGTGGTCGACATCGGCGGCGGCACCACCGATGTCGCCGTCATTTCGCTCTCCGGGATCGTGTATTCGCGGTCGGTCCGGGTGGCGGGCAACGAGATGGATGACGCGATCATGCAGTACCTGAAACGGAAGTACAACCTGCTGATCGGCGAACGCACCGCCGAGGCGATCAAAATCGAGATCGGCTCCGCATATCCGCTCGACAAGCCCCTGACGATGGAGATCAAGGGACGCAATCTGATCGAAGGCGTACCGAAGACCATCACAATCGATGATGGCGAGATCCGGGAATCGCTTTCGGAATGCGTCGCTACCATCCTGAATGCGATCCGCGTTGCGCTGGAGCGCACGCCGCCGGAGCTAAGCGCCGATATCAGCGACCGCGGCATTGTGCTCACGGGGGGCGGGGCGCTGTTGAAGAACCTGGATAAACGCATTCGCGAAGAGACCGGCCTGCCGGTTTCGATCGCGGATGACCCATTAGCTTCGGTCGTGCTGGGGACTGGCCGAATGCTGAGCGATTTCCGGCTGCTGCGGAAGATTTCGATCGATTGATGCCGGCGGGCGCGCGGCCGCGGCTGAGCGGGTATGGACTCCATGATCAACCGGTACCGAAACATGACCGTGCTGCTGCTGGTGCTTTTCGCCCAGTTGGTGCTGGTTGCCGTTCAGGTAAAAAGCGATCAGGATGTGCCCCTGGTGCGAGTTTGGGCTGTAACGGCATTCATGCCGCTGGCCCGTGCGATTGAAGGTATCCGCAGCGGAATAGCGGGTGTGCTCAATGGCTACTTTTTCCTATACAACGCGGACAAGGAGAACCGGCAGCTCAAGGACGAGCTGGGCCGGCTGAAGATCGAGAACGTTTTCCTGCGAAATGAGCTGGCTGCAGCCGACCGCGCCAAAGCGCTGGCAGCGTTCCAGGCCCGCACGCCTTCCCGGATGCTGCCGGCGCGCGTGATCGGGCGGGGCGCCGGAGCGGGCTCCAGCTCGAAATCTGTGTTCGTCGACCGCGGCAGCCGCGACGGCGTCGAGCGTGGCATGGGAGTGCTCACGCCGGATGGGATTGTGGGAAAGATCGTGGCCGTCTATCCTACGGCGTCGCTGGTGACCCTGGTTACCGACCCCGATTTCGCTGCGGGGGCGATCACGCAGAAGCATCACGTGAGCGGCACTCTCAAAGGCCAGGGCTACGCCTATTGCAAATTCGATTACGTGGCGAACGAAGCCAAAGTGGAAGTCGGTGAATGGCTCTATACCTCCGGAGATGATCGCATCTTTCCCAAAGGATTTCCGGTTGGCATTGTTCGATCGGCGCAGCCGGGAGCGGAATTTCAGCAAATCATGGTGGAGCCGAAAGGCCTGGAGCACGGTGTCGAGGAGCTGCTGATCCTGGTCGCGGGTACCGAGCAGGACATACCCGAAATAACACAGGCGCAGAGCGGGTCCATTTATCTGGCCCCTCCCCCGGAGGACAAGACCGCCGCTGGGTCGGCGGACCAAACGAGACCGCTTGGAACGCAGGAATCCAAGCCGCTGACCGATGCCGACCGCCTGCGCCAGCGGTACAAAGCTATGGGAGAGGCTCAGGGCCACGTGTTTGGTACCGGAGCACCGGGTTCCAAGCCGCCGGACTTTAATTTGAAGCTGCCGCAGCCGGGAGTAAAGCCAAATGCGGACGGACATACCGCGGCGCCGCCGCCGGCAGCGAAGCCCGACGCTTCAAAGACCGTCCCTTCGGCCGCTCCGCCCGTTCCTCGGGAGCCATGAATTCGAGCGACCGCATCCTCCTCGGGAATCAGCGCGAAGGCCAGGTCTCCCGCTTCCGCGGCTGGGTCCTGCTGGCGGTGCCCCTGGCGGCCATTCTGTTCCAGGTCTACATTCCGCTCTTTTTCCAGTTCCTCGGCTACCTGGAGCTTCCTTTGCTGGTGACCGTGTATTTCGCCCTTATGCGCCACAGCCAGATCGGAGGACTTTTCGTCGGAGCGGCAGTCGGCCTGGCTCAAGACTCACTGTCGAAAAACCCGCTCGGTATGTTCGGCATCGTCAAGACGCTGGTAGGTTACTTTGCGGCTTCCATTGGGCTGCGCATTGACGTCGAGCATCCGGTGATTCGTTTTCTGCTGTGCTCGTTTTTCTACTTCTTTCACCAGTTCTTCTATTGGCTCCTGGCGCATGCGCTGCTGCGCCAGGAGGTGCTGTTCGAGTTACAGCGTACGCTGGTGCTCGGCGGGCTGAACGGAGTGGTCGGCGTTTCGCTGTTCCACTTTTTGGATAAGTTGAAGCGCCGCACGTAGCTCGCGACCGCCTTACGTGGTTGCGGGATAGCGAATGCCGACCCTGGCACTTACTTCCAGAATTCTGTCCATGGAAGGATATTGATAATCGGGTGGCAGTTCGTCGGTCGGCGCCGGAACGCCCAGTTCCCAGAAGAACTGCTCGAAACCGGATGGCGAGATCAGCACAAGGGCTCTTGCCGATGGCGGCTTGATCCGGAAGGTGTGCGGCACACCCCGAGGTAGAAACACGCTTTCTCCGGGCAGCACCCGAATCTGCTCTTCGCCGCGAGTGACCAAAAGCTCGCCATCGAGTACATAGAAAAACTCGTCTTCGCGTTCATGAATATGCAAGGGCGGCTCGGTTCCTGGAGTGCCAAAAGCCTCCAGCAGCGCGTACCGGTTTTCAGTCTGCTCGCCGGAAACACGGCGCGTCAGGCGAAAACCATTGAACCAGATGCTTCTGTCGGCTACGTTTTCAGAGGCGCGGAAATCGAGCACCGCCCCGGTTGGAATCATTGGTGTCTCCTCGTTAAGGAACGCGGAATCGGAGGGCTCTTCCGGATCATTAAACAGGACTCTCGGAGCCCGCCTACTTCGGTTACACTAGCAATGAGACCTGTTCCGGCTTAGTTTTCGTGTCCGTTCCGCCCGTCGATTCCGAACTCGAGCAGCAAGAGGTCCCGCAGGCCCGGCAGCCGCGGGATGACGCCAGATTTTCCGCCGGGAAGATCGCTTTCTTCCAATACCTCACAGTTGGAGTATTTCTGTTTTTGATCTCGGGCTTTTGGCTCTTACAGGTGCAAAATCCCGAGTTTTATAACGAGCAAGCCGAAAGAAACCGCATTAAATCAGTTCCAATTCTCGCGCCGCGCGGAAAAATACTTGACCGCGATGGCCGCGTTATTGTGGACAATCATTCTTCCTACAGCCTGATTCTTTCCCGTGAAAACCTGAAAATGGACCACCTGCCCGCGATCGCGCAGGCCTTGCACCTGGATTACGAAGAACTGCTGGCGCGGTTGCGCCGCTTCCGCTCCCGGCCGAAATACGAGCCGATCGTGGTGAAGGAAGAGCTCAGCGCGGCCGATCTCACGTTCGTCGACGCTCATCGCGACTTTTTCCCCGAACTGGATGTCATTCACTCGCAGCGCCGGCTGTATCCGCAAAATGGCATGGCCGCTCACGTGATCGGATACACGGGTGAGGTGAGCGAATCCGAGCTCGATTCGCCGGAATTTGCCCGGTTCAACCCGGGCGATGTGATCGGGAAATTCGGCATCGAGCGGGAGTACAACACTCTGCTGATGGGTGTAGACGGGCAGCGGCAGACGGTTGTGGACAATCGCGGGCGGGAGCGCGAGCTCATCGGAAATAAGGAAGCGATTCCGGGAAAGGACCTGCGCCTCACGATCGACCTGGATTTACAGGCGGTGGCCGAGCTTGCGATGGACAACAGGGACGGGGCAGTGGTTGCGCTCGATCCGCGGAACGGCGAAGTGCTGGCGATGGTGAGCCGGCCGACGTTCGACCCCAACAAGTTTGCGGTCCGGATCAAGACCGCCGACTGGAAGGAGATTGCTGTCAATCCCAAGCATCCGCTGCTGAACCGCGCCATTCAGGCTCAGTTCGCGCCCGGCTCTACGTTCAAGCCGATCATGGCCCTGGCCGGCCTGGAAACCGGCACGATCGACGATCATTTCTCCGTGCACTGCTCCGGAGGAGCGACCTTCTATGGCCACTATCACAAGTGCCACCTGAAAGGCGGGCACGGCACGGTGTCCCTGCACAAGGGGCTGGCGCAATCGTGCGACGTTTACTTTTACAACGTTGGCAACATGCTGGGAATCGATCGGATCGCCGCGTACGCCGAGGAGGCGGGCCTGGGCCAGAAGACCCACATCGACCTCCCGCACGAGGCGGAAGGATTGGTCCCGTCGACGAAGTGGAAGCTGCGGAATTTCCGGCAGAAGTGGTACGCCGGAGAAACGATTTCGGTGGCGATCGGCCAGGGAGCTCTCACCGTCACGCCTCTGCAGCTTGCGCGCGCGATCGGAGGCATCGCCATGGGCGGGGTGTGGCATCGCCCGCACCTGCTGATATCTGAGACCAAGAACGAGAAACCACAGATCGCCCCGCTTAATCCCGAGAATGTCCAGAAGGTTGTGTATGGCATGTATGGAGTGGTCAACGAGGGCGGCACGGGAGTGCGCGCGCGGCTTCCTGGCGTGAAGGTTTGCGGCAAAACCGGTACCGCGCAACTCGCCTCCAATCAGCTCCTGAAGAGCGGCGGCATGGCTCGGAAGCTGAAGGACAACGCATGGTTTGTCGGGTTTGCTCCCTGTGAAGCGCCGGAAATCGTCGTAACCGCCCTGTTTGAAGGTGGCGAGCACGGGCAGCTTGCGGCCCCGATCGTGCGCGATGTTCTCAAAGCCTATTTCGATAAGAAAGCGCGCTTGGTGAGCGCTCTCGATGAGGTGCGCGCCTCTGCGGCCGCTGCCAAAGCACGGCAACTCGCGGCTTTCCAGCTAAAGGCTCCAGACGGGCCCTAAACGATGCCGCGCTATTTTTCGGTCCGGGACCTTGACTGGACGCTTCTGATCATCGCCCTGGTGATTTGCTCCGTAGGTGTACTGCAAATCTACAGCGCCACTCTGGGCACCGTGTGGCAGGATGCCTGGTGGAAGCAGATTCTTTACATCGTTGGCGGATTCGTACTCATGTCGATCATGGTGCGGATCGACTATCAGACCCTCCTGCACTACATTCCGGGGTTATACCTGATATCGGTTGCGGCCCTGTTTGCGGTTCTGCTGGTCGGCAAGCAGGCTTTTGGTTCACGCCGCTGGATTCCGGTCGCGGGCGGATTTCACCTCCAGGTATCGGAATTCGTCAAACTGGTGATAATATTGTTGGTAGCCCGCTTCATGACTGAGTTGAAGTCTGACCAGTTGGAAGCCAGGGAAATGCTCAAGATTGCCGGGTTGGTGAGCGTACCCATGCTTCTGGTGATCAAGCAGCCGGATCTGGGGACTGCTCTTACCTACCTTCCCGTGCTGGGAATCGGGTTGTTCCTGGGCGGCTTACGCTGGAAGTATCTGATCACCATCGCGGTTCTGTTTATTCTGGTGCTTCCGGTCGGCTGGCATTTCCTGCATGACTACCAGAAGGCCCGATTGGTCAGTTTTCTGGACCCGGAGCGCGATCCCCGTGGAACGGGATATCAGATGATCCAATCCAAGATTGCGGTCGGCGCAGGTGGTATGTGGGGGAAGGGAATGACGAAGGGTTCGCAAACGCAGCTTCGCTTTCTTCCCGTGCCCCATACGGACTTCATCTTCTCCGCGTTTGCGGAGGAGCATGGCTTCGTTGGTGTCATTGGAGTGCTGGCGCTGTATTTCGTCTTAATCATGCAGATTGTGCAAAACGCTCAGACAGCTTCGGACAGAGCGGGGATGTATATCTGCATGGGGGTGGCAGCGCTTCTGCTGTTTCACGTGCTGGTCAATGTCGGGATGGTGGTCGGAAGAATGCCGGTTACCGGCATCACCCTGCCCCTGATGAGTGCCGGCGGTTCCAGCATCTGGTCGACTTTCCTGATGCTGGGCCTGGTAAACAACGTTCGTTTGAGGCGGTTTGTAAATTAATGAATCCGGGGCCGGTTCCTGCCGGGCCGGCTCCGCTGAGGAAAAGAAAGAGAGTTGTTGGGGGCCCGGTAATACCGCTCCGGTGGATGTGCGGCAGTGGCCGACGATTCGCCGGGGATGAGGAATGGTTCCCCGGCCGGCGATGGTTGTTGAGTGATCTTGCTCCAATCATAGCTGTGCAGCGTGAGCTTCTTAAACGTCGAGTTTCATCGAAATCCCTGCCTAGCGCGGGGTGCGGGCAAGAAAAAGCGCGCGGGGTGTCCACAGTTCTTCCGTGATCGGTCCGCCGGGACCTGACGGAGGCATTCATGTCCAAAGAATTAGTCATCTCCTCGACGCGCCACGAGACACGTCTGGCGATTCTCGAGGACGATCAGGTCGTTGAAGTCTATCACCAGCGCGAAAACGAGTATTCGCTGGCTGGCAGCATTCATAAGGGCCGCGTGACCCGCGTACTGCCCGGAATGCAATCCGCATTCGTGGATATCGGCCTGGAGCGCGATGCGTTCCTGTATGTTTCCGACTTCTTCGAAGACAACGAAGAGTACGACAAAATTGTGAGCACGGTGGAGGAAAAGGTCCTCCGGTTCGAGAAGGGCGCGGTTACTGCGCCGGTCGCTGGTACAGTGTCGGAAGCTCCGGTTGTACAATCGGCGCTGTTGCCGACGCGGAAGACGCAGGAAACAGCCCCCGAGTCCTCCGCCGCATCTGAGGGGGCAGCGGAGGCTGCCCCTGGGGTCACTGACCGGGATGGCCGCGACCGCCGAGGCCGCCGCTCGCGTAGGCGCCGGCCTAAGGGGCGCGGGTTGCCGGAATCGAAATATTACCTTCCTACCAGCCGGCCGCAGGCCGCCCCCGCCGTTGAGGAAACTGCCGAAGCCGGCGGTGACGACGACGATTTCTTCGTGCTGCCGGGCGAATCGCTCGCCAAGTATTCTCGCGCCGATCAACTCCAGCCGGATGTACCCACGGCAGTGGAGCAGTCTGAACTGGAATCGGAGACAACGGAGGAATCCCCATCGGAAATTTCTTCGGAAGAGTCTGCTACCGGTGAGGGTCCCACGGTAGAGAGTGTAGTCGAAGAGCCGGTTGCGAGCCCTGCGCCGGCAGAGAGCTCTGCCGAAGGCAATGTGCCCGAGGCCACGGCGTTCGCCCGGTCGGAAGACATTGTAGAAGAAACGGAACAGCGTCCGGAATCAGCCGACAGCGAAGCCCCCATAAATTCTTCTGCAACCGCAGTGGCCCAGGCGTCCGAACCAGCTCCGGTTGAGGAAGCGGAGCCTGCATTGCAAGTAGCAGCAGGAGTTGAGCCGAGCCCGTTCGGCGAGGACACTCCGGCTGCTGAGCTGGAGACCGAACCGGAGCCGGAGGCCTCTGCGTCAAGCTTGGAAGCGGGAGAGGCGGATGTCGAGGAGGAGGAAACTCAGCCGGAGAATCCGGAGGAGGCGGGTCCGGAACCTGCGCGCATTCCAACCAGCCTCACTGCTACACTCCGGGAGCAGGGTCCCAGGTACCTGCACCGTGTGTCGAGGCGGATGCGCCGGAAGGCTCGCGGGGAGCGTGGTCCGGACGCGGCCCGCGAAGTACGAACTCCGGATATCAGACCTGATGTCCGATCCGCGCCGCGGCCGGAGGCTGCACGCACCGAACGAGGAGCACCCTCTATCACCGATCTGCTGCGCGAAGGGCAGGAGATCATCGTTCAGATTGCCAAAGAGCCTCTGGGCCAGAAAGGCGCCCGCATCACGTCGCATATCGCCTTGCCCGGCCGTTTTTTGGTTTACATGCCTACCGTCGATCACATCGGCGTGTCTCGCAAGATCGCGTCCGATGAGGAGCGCGCGCGGCTGAAGCGTGTTCTACAGGCGAATCGTGCAGGCATTCCCGGCGGCTTCATCGTGCGCACGGCGGGCGAAAACCGCGCTGAGGAGGAACTGCGGAATGACATGCTGTTCCTCTATAACCTCTGGATGGATCTGCGCCAGAAGGCCGAGAAGAAGCCGGCGCCGGCGCTGATTCACCATGATCTCGACGTGGTCGAGCGAGTGCTTCGCGATCAGCTCAACGCCGAGTACAAGAACATCTGGGTCGATAATGAGGAGGTATATGAAGGTGTCCTGCGCTTTGTGCAGCGCTTTCAGCCCGCCATGGTTGGGCGCATCAAGCTCTACACGCGTCCCAACCCGATCTTCGACGAGTTCGGCGTAACGGCCGAGCTCGAGAAAGCGCTACGTCCGAAGGTCTGGCTGAAATCGGGCGGCTACATCGTGATTAACCAGACCGAGGCGCTGGTCGCGATCGACGTCAATACGGGAAAGTATGTAGGCAAATCCAACCGCCTCGAGGACACCATCGTCAAGACCAATACGGACGCTGTCCGGGAGATCGTGCGGCAGATCCGGCTTCGGGATCTCGGCGGCATTATAGTGGTCGACTTCATCGACATGGACGAGCGGAAGAACCGCCAGAAGGTGATGCAGGCGCTGGAAGAAGCCATGCGGTCTGACCGCGCGCCGTACAAGATTCTGCAGTTCAATGACTTCGGCCTGGTGGCGATCACGCGAAAACGCGTGAAACAGAGTCTCGAGCGAACGCTTTGCGCCCCCTGCCCATATTGCGAGGGCGCCGGCTACGTAAAAAGCGTCCAAACTGTCGTCAGCGAGATTCTCCAGGAAGCCCAGAAGATGGCGAAGCTCGTGGAGGGTGATGTCACACTTCGAGTCAATCCCGAAGTTGCTAAGGTGCTGAAGTCCAACCGGAATACCTTTCTACAGGAGATCGAGGAGATCCTCGGACGGAATGTTTTGGTGAAGGCCGATCCCATGCTCCACCAGGAGAAATTCGATCTCGCGTGACGGGAATCCGGGCGGGCCCGGCTGTTGGCCAATCCCGATGTTCTCGATATAATTTGTACAGTTGCCACATTCACAAGGAGGGACACCGATGGCGAGCTATGCTCATCCTGAGGCGCTCGTAAGTACGGAGTGGGTCGCCCAGCATGCAAAAGATCCGAATGTACGGGTCGTGGAAGTCGACGTGGATACAAAGGCCTATGACGAAGGCCATGTGCCCGGCGCAATCGCCTGGGCCTGGAACACACAGCTTTCCGATCCTGTGCGACGCGACATATTGAGTCCGACGCAATTTGAGAACCTGATGGCGTCCTCCGGTATCACACCAGACACGATGGTGGTTATCTACGGGGACAACAATAACTGGTTCGCGGCCTGGGCGTTCTGGCAGATGAAAATCTATGGCCATAAAGACGTGCGGCTGATGAACGGCGGCCGCAAGAAGTGGCTGTCGGAAGGCCGTGAGCTTTCAACCGAAGTTCCCACGATTTCTCCCGCGAATTATAAAGCCCAAACAGCGGATCTTTCGCTTCGCGCCCTGCTGCCGCAAGTACAGACTGCGAGCCAGACGGCTACTGCCGCGCTGGTCGACGTTCGTAGCCCGCAGGAGTTCACCGGCGAAATTCTCTCGCCTCCAGGTCTTCCGGAAACGTGCCAGCGGGGCGGTCATATCCCGGGCGCCCGCAGTATTCCGTGGGGCAAGGCATGCAACGAGGACGGCACGTTCAAATCTCGGGAAGAACTCGAGCAGATTTATGGCTCGGAAGGCATTAATGGCTCCAAGCCGGTTATCGCGTATTGCCGGATTGGCGAACGCTCCAGCCACACATGGTTCGTTCTGAAGTATCTGCTCGGCTTCGAAAACGTCACCAACTATGATGGCTCCTGGACCGAATGGGGCAACCTGGTTGGAGCGCCGGTGGAGCGCGGTGCCGCTGCCGCGACAGCCCGAGGGTAGCCCATGAGAGCGGAAGAATACCAGGAACGGCAAGTCGAGCTGCTGGGCTGGCCTGTCAATCTGACCAGTTATCGCCTGGGCGACCGTTTTCATTGCAAAGCCGATAACGTCTCGCCTGGCGCCGCGCTGGCTCGGACTACCGCATCGACACGCGCTGAGGCCGAAGAGCAGGCTCTGCATCGCGCGGAGCAGTTACTGGCTCGTACGCGCCGGCACGTTATATAGCTGCTGCTTCGCTTCGGCTTGACTATATCGGCAGCCCAAACAGCCACAAAATGTAACCGACAGACTGCTTCAGGTAGAGCCACTGATCGCGCAGTGTGTTGTGGGACTGTTCGGGTCTCGGCGATCCGTAAACGGTCAACCCCCGGGATTCGAGCATCTTCTTCACGCGGTAAATGTGGTAACCGTCGCTGACGACAATTACCGAGCGCAGATTCATGCGCCGCAGAATCTCACCCGCGGCAGCAATCGAGTGTACGGTGCTCTCACCCTCGTGCTCCACAATGATCATTTCCGGCGGTACACCCTGATTGATGAGATATGTGCGGCCCACTGCGCCCTCGGTAAACACGGGATCTCCGCCCGCCCCGCCGGTTGTCATAATACGCGGCGCCAATTTGCGGTGATATAACTCGAGCGCATGGTCGAGGCGCGCCTTGAGGACCGGCGACGGCCTGCCGTGGTACTCAGCCGCACCCAGTACCAGGATCACATCGGCCGGTTCTTCCTCGTTTCGTCCGGATTGCTGCTGGATGCGCAAGGATATGTAACCGACAAAAATGAGCAGCAGCGAAGCGGCGAGCACCAGTACATTCCGGAGTGCCCTTTGCATCGGCTATATCAGGCTGTACTGTAACATTAGCATTGTACTAGGAGACGATGCCTCAGGCCGAGATCATCTCGAGTACGGCCAACCCCCTGGTGAAGCAGGTGAGGCGAGCCGTCTCACGCGGTGAGAGGACGGCTGAAGGATTCGCAGTGGCCGAGACGTTTCACCTTTTGGAAGAAGCGCTGCGCAGCGAGTGCGAGGTTCAAGCGATTCTGGTGGCGGAGTCGGCGCAAGGCTCAGTAGAAGGCTTCACCCATAAGGTGTTCAATGCGCGCGTTGTGGTGCTGCCGGATAAGCTGCTCGAAGCGCTCTCCGATACCGAGACCAGCCAGGGCGTGATTGCGCTGGTGAGGCTGCCTGAATGGCAAGTTGCCCAATTGTTTCCTGAGCGCTGCTTGGTGGTAGCCCTGGACGGCTTGCAAGACCCCGGTAATGCGGGTGCGATCGCGCGCTCTGCCGAGGCATTCGGCGCCTCCGGCGTGCTGTTCCTGAAAGGCGCCGTGAGCCCATTCAATCCCAAGGCGCTGCGCGCTTCGGCGGGGTCGCTGTTTCGCATCCCGTTCCTTCAGGGAGTCGATCCGGCCGTCGCGGTTGCGGAGTTCCGGCAGCACGGCGTGAATGTGTACGCCGCGGTCTCCCACCGCGGAGCACAAGGCGCTAAGCTGCTGCACGAAACGGATCTGGCCGGCGCATGCGCGCTGGTAATTGGCAGCGAGGCGCACGGCGTGAGCGCATCGATGCGCACGCACGCCCACGAGGTATCGATTCCCACCATCGGCGTGGAGTCTCTGAATGCCGCCGCGGCTGCCGCCGTCCTTCTTTACGAAGCGCAGCGCCAGAGGTCGCTCCAACGCGCATGAGCCTTTTCGACCTGAACCCGCCCGGCGGCACACCCGCCATCGACAAAAAACGGCCCCTCGCGGACCGCATGCGGCCGGAAACGCTGGAGGAATTTGTCGGCCAGGAGCACATTCTGGCTCCGGGCAAACCGCTGAGGCAGCAGATCGACCGCGATGAGCTCAGCTCGGTAATTCTCTGGGGTCCGCCAGGAGTCGGCAAAACCACACTCGCCCGGCTGATCGCCCGACTGACCCGATGCGAGTTTATTCCGTTCAGCGCCGTGCTGAGCGGCATCAAGGAGATCAAGGCCGTAATGGCGGATGCCGAACGCTTTCGGCGCATGGGCCGGCGGACCATCCTCTTCATCGACGAGATTCACCGGTTCAACAAGGCTCAGCAGGATGCGTTCCTGCCTTACGTGGAGCGCGGCGACATCATTCTGATCGGCGCGACCACCGAGAATCCGTCCTTTGAAGTGATTTCGGCGTTGTTATCGCGCTCGCGGGTTTATGCCTTGCGGCCTCTCACCGTTCCGGAGATCGTAGGCCTGCTCCGGAGAGCCCTTGGCGATAGCGAACGCGGTCTGGGCGAGCGGGGAATCCGGGCCTCGGACGATCTTCTCGAAAAGATCGCCGTATTCGCTAACGGCGATGCTCGCGCGGCTTACAACACGGTGGAAGCGGCGGTGGCCGCGTGCGAGGGCGGGGAATTGACGCTCGAGTCCGTGGAGGCTGCGCTGCAACGTAAGGTGCTGTTATATGACAAGAGCGGAGAGGAGCACTTCAACCTGATCTCGGCGCTGCACAAATCGGTGCGCTCGAGCGATCCGGACGCCGCTATCTACTGGTTGGGCCGCATGCTCGAAGGGGGCGAAGACAGGCTGTACATCGCGCGCCGGCTGGTCCGCATGGCAATCGAAGATATCAGCCTTGCCGATCCGCGCGCGCTCGAGCAAACGATAGCTGCGATGCAGGCCGTAGACTTCCTGGGGGTGCCGGAGGGAGACTTGGCGCTTGCTCAAGCGGCTATTTACCTTGCGGTGGCTCCCAAATCCGACGCCGCCTACCGCGCAATGGATCTGGTTGCGGCCGATGTGGGAGCGACCATCGCTGAGCCGGTGCCGATGCATCTCCGTAACGCCCCCACTGCGGCGATGAAACGCTGGGGTTACGGCGAAGGATACCGGCACGCTCATCAGTTTGCCGATGCCATAACGGACATGGAATGCCTGCCCCCCTCTCTGGCCGGAAAACGCTACTACGTTCCTTCTGACCGCGGCCTCGAAAAACGAATCGGCGAGCGCATTGAAGAGATCCACCGAAAAAAAGAGGCGGCCAAGAACGACCGGCCATCAGGCTGATGCAGGCACAACGCGCCGGTACATGGCCGCGAATTCGGCAAGCGAGAGCTGCTCGGCGCGGCGCGAAGCTTCCGGCCATTCCTCGATCGCCTGCCCGCCATAGAGGCCTGCCAGATTATTCCGAATCGTCTTACGCTTGTGGCGAAAGCAGTGTGCCACGAAATCCAGAAATCCGGACGAATCGTGAATGCCCAATTCCGTTGCCCGGTCGTGCGGCTCGATGCGCACCACGGCGGAATTGACCTTCGGCGGCGGATGAAACGCGGACGGCTGGACCTCCCCAAGCAACGTCACGCGCGCGGCAAGCGCTGCACGGACCGTAAGCAACCCATAATTGCGTGTGCCTGGAGCGGCAGTAAGCCGGACGGCCACTTCCTTTTGCAGCAGGAACACGGCGCGCTTCAGAATGGAGCCCAATGCCAGAGTTTTTTCCAGGACGGGGCTGGAAATGTAATATGGCAAGTTCCCGGCGAGCGCTATGGGGCCCCATGCAGCCAGATCCGTTTCGAGGACGTCGCGTTCGACAATCTCCAGGCGCGGCTCAGCCGCAAATTTGCGGCGGAGGTAGGCGGCGAGCCAGCTATCCAATTCGATCGCAATTACCTTTTCCGCGTGTTGGAGGAGATGAGCTGTCAGGGCGCCGCGCCCCGGCCCGATCTCAAGCACGAGCGGCTCGCGCTGCGGGCATACGGCGCGCGCGATGCGCTCAAGAACAGATCCTTTGATGAGAAAATGTTGCCCGAGCTTCTGACGCGCCAACGCGCGCTTAGCCCCGAACGATAATGCGGCTGCGGCGGAAGGAGACCAGCACTTTGCCCAGAGTCGGCTGGCCGAACCAGGTTGCCGGGGTGAATGTCGAATACCACATCATATTTGCGATGTTGGCATCAAGCTGCGGGCTGTCCTGGCCATTGGGGACGCAATAGGCGGTGATGCGGCCGCGCTGGTCGATTGTTAGTTCCACAATGGTCTCGGCGTCATTCACACCGAAGGGCGCCATCTCCGCCACACTGGCTTGCGTATAAAATGCTGTAGGGACGTCGTTGGTGATGTCCCGCTCGAAGCGGAACGTGGGCAAAAGAACACCGAACAGAAACAGCGCCGAAAGAAGCCCGCCGGCAAATGGCAAAGCCAGCGGCTTCATCAGATTATTGATCACCAGTCTGGCTTCTTCGCTCCAGGTCCGCACTCGAGCGGCGAAACTGATCTGAGAGAGCCGGCGACGCCGCTCGTGAGAAGCCAAAACCCGCAATTTGAAGGCAAGCCGTACGGGTGGCTGGACGTTCGCAAGCTCTCTTACTATGTTGCGCGTATAATTGTGCCGCTCCGCAAGATGAGCACACCGCCGGCATCCCGCCACGTGCAAAGAGACCAGAACACTCTCCTCTCCGGGGAGCTGCCGGTCAATGAACGCCGAAACGGAATTTTGCACCTCTTCGCAAGTCATACCATCACTCGGCCGGTTTGGGCATCAATCGCAGAGCCGTCAAAGGCTCTAATCGTCCAACCAGCTTTTCACGTAGTGCCTCTCGTCCACGCAGAATTCGCGATTTAACAGTACCCAGAGAAATTTGCAGCACCTCGGCGATCTCTTCGTAGCTCAGGCCGGCAATATCCCGCAACACCACGGCTTCACGGAAGGGTGAATTGATGCGCGCCAGGGCCTCCTCTATGAGGGCGCGTTTCTCCTGGTCCAGAACATAGTCAAACGGGGAGCGGCCTGCATCCGGAAAAGCGGCTGCTGCGCCGCGCGCGTCGTCCGGCTCGTCTTCGAGGCCAATTTCCCGGTTTCGGTGGCGGAAAAACCACCGCTGCTGATTGTGTGCTTCGTTCACCGTGATGCGGTAGATCCAGGTTTTCAAGCTGCTTTGTCCCCGGAAATGATCGATATTCCGGAAGACCTTCAGGAAGACCTCCTGCACCACGTCGCAAGCATCGGAGGGATCGCTCAGGAGCCGAAGCGCCAAGCCATATACGGGCTGCTGGAACCGCTCCAGCAGCTTCTCATATGCCGGCTCCGAGCCTTGGCGCAACGCTTCGGCCAGCTCCAGGTCTTCCCAATCCGGAGCGGTTTCGCGATTCTGGTCCGAGTTTAAGTGCAAGATTGAGGCGGCCAAATACGAGCCCTCATCCAATCTGACTTAAAGCTAGCAAGAATTCTTGCCGCTTGCAAAAGATTAGACACCACCTGCGGAATGGAAGTTCCCGGGCCGGTGGCGGCCGCCGGCCGGCCGGCTTGTATGGTACAGTGCACCGCATGAAACTCGTTGGTGCCCTCTCCAATCCGCGTGCGCGCGGCTTCTCCGTTTTTTTGTTGGCGTGCGTGCCGCTTGGCGCTCAAGTGTTTACCTTCTCCCGCGACCAGATGCTCCGGTACACGGCGCAGAATCCGTTCGACCGGTTTGAGGACGGCCGGCCCAAGGTGCCGGATTCGCTGCTCGAGAAAGTGAAAGGTCTATCGGCCGAGGAGATCTTCTCGGTGCTCCCAGGCAAGCGTTACCCAAACCAATTCGAGGGTAACTGGCTGATTCTCCACCCGGAGCGAAAGCTCGTAGGACGCGCTGTGACGGCCCAGTTCATGCCGGTCCGGCCCGACGTCGCCGACGTTGCTGAGGCGGACGCAAAGGCCAAAGGCCTGGGCCGAAATCCGAATCAGCGCGTGATCGACATGTTGCAGCCCGGCGACGTGCTGGTGGTGGACCTGTTCGGTAAGATTGAACACGGCACAATGGTTGGCGACAACCTGGCTACGGCCATCTACGCCGCCACCAAGACTGGTCTCGTGGTGGATGGCGGTATCCGCGACCTGGAAGGCGTTTTTCCCATCGAGATGAGCATTTATACGCGGGGCGTCCATCCCACGGCCATAGGCAATGTGATGCTGACGGGAGTAAATGTCCCGATCCGGATCGGCAATGCTACCGTCATGCCGGGCGACGTGGTGTTCGGCGATCGCGAAGGTTTGTATTTCATTCCGCCGCAGTTCGTAAAGGAGATCGTGGACAAAGCCGAAGAGACGCACATCCACGATGAGTGGACGAAGCAGAAATTCCTTACCGGGAAATATAAGTCAAGCGACATCTATCCATCCCCGCAGGATCCTCAGCTCAAGCAGGAGTACGAGGAGTACAAGAAGAAGCGTTTGGGGCGATAGCTTTCAACGCCCGGTGGAGCTTTTCCGAGGTTCGAGCGCACGCGCGAGCAGATCGAGGAAAAGTCCCACGTCCGCCACGACTCCAACCGCCTGACCCGTGCCGCGGTCGCTCACCTTGGTTGCGACCGCGGGATTGATATCCACGCAAACGATCTTCACCCAGCTCGGCAGCATGTTTCCGGTAGCGATGGAATGCAACATCGAGCCCAGGCAGAGCACCACGCCGGCGCCCTTTAGTTGCTCGGCGTAGGCATCCTGTGCAGCATTCATATCTGTGATCGTGTCGGGGAGCGGACCGTCGTCGCGCAGGCTGCCTGCTAACACAAACGGAACATTGTGGGTCACGCACTCGTAAAGAATGCCGCAGCGCAGTTTTCCAAGCTGGACCGCCCGTTCGATACTGCCTGCATGATATATGGCATTGATGGCCCGCATGTGATTACGGTGGCCGTGCTCCTCCTGGCGGCCATCGGACAGCCGCACTCCCAATGACGTTCCAAACAAGGCTGCTTCAGCGTCGTGCACTCCCAGTGCGTTGCCGCTCAGAAGGGCGTGTACGAAGCCATTACGGATTAGTTGAGCCAGCCCTTGCACACCGCCGGTGTGGACCACCACCGGGCCGGCCACGACCACGACCCTTTGACCTGTGTCGATCGCCTGATTGATCAGCGCAGCGGTCTGGCGCACGGCCGTTTCTACCTGGCGCTCCGACGAGATTCCGTTGGACATGAACGCGAAGGCGAGGCGATCGCGCTCTTTGGCTTCGGGAACAACGCGGATACCGCGTGTTCCCACCACGACGCGGTCCCCAGCCCGCAAATCGCGGAGACGCCGGCAGACTGCACGGCCATCAGCCACCACGATCAGCGCGTCCATCCGCTGGTTCTCGACCTCGACCCATTTTTGATCCTGCCGGATCAGCGTGCGATGATTTGTTGTGGAATAAAAATCCTCGGGCGCGCAGCGGTCGCGCTCCACCACTCGGAGCAGCGCCTCGCCCGGTTCGACCAGCGCGCATCCCAGCCCAAGGAGGTCTTCGAGCAGCCGCTCCATCTGCTCGGCGGAGGGCGCTTCCACTTTGAGGCGAAGATATGAGGGATCGCTATTCGTGCGCCCGATCCGGAATTGTTGTACTTCAAAGCGCCCGTTGTGTTCCACCACCTTGTCGAAGATGCTTTCCATTACATGAGAATCGATCAGGTGGCCTTCGGCTTCGACGATTTCCTGCAAGTCCATAGAAATAGTCATTTTACTGGACCAGCCCCCGCCGCGCCTCAGGCGTGCGTCAGGAAGATCGGCAGTCCCAGCTTTTTCGCGTAATTCGGACGGTAGCGCGCTACGTTATACATGCTTTCGATGTCCACCTTGCGCGGTCCGAGCTTCGGGTCCGGAATCGGCACCGCTGCGTAGCACCCGCTGGAGATGGCCATCATGATGCCGTGCTGTCCCTTTTCGATGCAATCGGTCGCCATACCGGCAAAGGTGGATGCGACCATCTTGTCCACGAAATCGGGGCTCCCGCTGCGCAGATCATAAGTAAGGTCGCTGACGATGGTTTCCTCCTTGGCGGCCTTCTTGATCTCGTCGCTCAAATCTTCCCCCACATTCGCTTTCTTGCGGTGCCCAAAGGCATCGGCTTCGCCGTACTCGCGAACCTCGTAGCCTTCCCACTGCGCTCCTTCGGAAAGGATGACGAGGGCGTAGTTGCTTGGATTGTTCCGTTTGTCCGTCAGCAAGAGATCGATCAGATGCTTGACATCGAACCGGTACTCGGGGATGCAGCAGCGAATCGAGGTCACATAGGCGGTATACAGCGCCGTGTATCCGGCATCCCGTCCAAAGACACGAAAGATTCCAATGCGCTCGTGAGAGCCGACCGTGGTTCGCTGCCGCTCGATCGCCTCCGTGGCGCGCGTAATTGCCGTTGAAAAACCGATGCAGTATTCGGTGTTCCGCACGTCGTTATCCATTGTTTTGGGAATCGCGATCACTTTGACGCCCTCCTGATCCAGGCGCGCGGCATAGCTCAAAGTGTCGTCTCCGCCGATGGCGATCAGGTAATCCAATCCGAGAACGTCGATGTTTTTGAGCACTTGCGAGGTTATGTCGTATGTTGTCGACGTGACACCGTTTTTCGTTGATTCGGACGTTGGAAAATTGCCGCCTTCGCAGATTGGAGGAAGCTTCTTCATCTTCGCCGGGTTTGTCCGCGAGCTATGCAGGTAGGTGCCGCCGGTGCGGTCGATTGTGCGCGTATTTTCCCGATTGAGAGGCAGGATATAGCGGGATCGGCTTGCGCGGTCCTCTAAATCGACATGGGTCAAACCTTCCCATCCGCGCCGGATCCCGATGACTTCGCAATCGATCTCGCTTCCTCGATAAACCACTGTCTTAATAACTGAGTTCAGTCCGGGGACGTCCCCGCCGCCGGTTAGAATTCCGATCCGTTTTGCAGGCATTATGGTTCCGTTGAGATTAGCGCTTGAACACTAATTCTAGCTCCCGGCTACACCGGGCCGGTTCAGCTATTCTGGCCGCAAGCCATGTTGAGCCCGATGGACGGGACTCTGCAAGAAAACGCACAATTCCGCCGGCGGATAACATTGCTGCGGATGAACACCTCTTAATAAACTGGAATTAGAAAGGCGAGCCCGCCCTTTTAGGCTCAAATGTCGCGCGGCGAAAAAGGGGCGAAGCCTGCCGCTGTACACGAAAGGAGCGGCGTAATGGAGCGTGGGCAAGTGCCTTCCACGTCGGAGCAATCCGGGCGGGTTGTTACTGTTCTCGAGGTCAGTCCGTTCGAATCCGACCATACCGCGTTGCGTCAAATCTTCAGTCATTCCAAGTGGCTCATGCACACCGCGACAAGCTGTGCAGAGGCCGCTTCGGTTCTTAAACGAAATCCTATCTCCGTAGTAATGTGCGAGCGGGAGCTGCCGGACGGCACCTGGAAAGACATTCTCGATCAAGTCATGCGATCGCACAATCCTCCGCCGCTCATCGTCACGTGCCGGCTCGCCGACGATGAGTTATGGGCTGAGGTGCTGAACCTAGGTGGCTATGACGTCCTGCGGAAGCCCTTCAATCAGAGTGAGGTCTTCCGCGACGTCAGTCTGGCCTGGCTCCACTGGAAGCACCAGCAGGGAAAGAGCCGGCACGCGCCGGAAAAACCCAAGGTAGCTGGCGGCGTGGGATAGCCGGATCCCTTCCACTTCAATGCAAGAGTCCGATGACGGATTCGCAGCGGAACGACCTTAGCGAAAAAGGTTACTGCTTTCTGGAAGGCTATCTTTCTCAGCAATGGCTCACCGCTCTTCGCGGGCGTATTGAGGAGCTGTTCGCTCTGGAGGGCGAGCGCGCAGGCTCTGAGTTTCGCCAGGAAGAAGGCGCCCGGCGTCTCGCGAATCTGGTGGATAAGGGGGAGATATTCGAGCAGGCCATTATCGCGCCGGAGATGTTGGAAGGAGTAGAGGCTGTGTTGGGGCCGCGCTTTAAGCTTTCCAGCTTGAATGCCCGCTCTGCGAATCCCCGCTCTGGTATGGATCAGCCGCTTCATGTGGACATGGGCTGCCTTCCGGACGAGCACGGCTACTCCGTATGCAACTGCATCTGGATGTTGGACGATTTCACGGCGGAGAACGGAGCTACGCGTGCAATCCCGGGCTCACACCGCTGGCGCAGCCGGCCGCAGGAAGTGCTCCCGGACCCGGCAGCGCCGCATCCTGCCGAGGAGTTGATTATGGGCAAGGCAGGAACGATCGTCATCATGAATGCCCATACTTGGCATGGCGGTACCGCAAACCGCACCGATCGTCCGCGCCTGGCAATGCACAGCTTCTATGTGCGTTACGATCTGCCACAGCAGCAGTACCAAAAGCGGCTTCTTCGGCCCGAGATCCAGGCGAGACTGAGCCCGCAACTGCGCGCAATCCTCGCTCTGGACGATCCGCTGAACGATGCCTTAAGCTCACAGGGATCCGGCCGAAGCGGTTTCTTGAAATAGCAACGCCAGCTAGTTTGGGCCGCTATCCCGCATAGAAGCTTCGCCCTTTTGTTTGCTCGGCGCGCACATCCAATCCGAACAGAGATACATGATCAAAGGCCCACAGGTTCACCACGGGAACGCCTTGGCCGAATGCCGCTTCCACCTCCTTTTGCCACGGCATCGCCGGCGTGAATACAGGCGCCAGGTAACGGATCGAATCAGACGGCCAGCCGAGATTCAGGGGCAGGGCGATGGCCTCCCGTGCGAGATTAAGATTCCGGAATTGGGCGCTGAAAGCAAGCGCCTCGATCTTGATGCGGTCAAATCCGGCCGTCTCCTTGCGCCGCCATTCGGGGGGAAAATTAATCGCGTTGTTGAGACGTCCTCCCAGCGAGTAAGGAGGCTTCGCGATCGAGTTCACGGCCGGCTGCGGATAATTGACATCGTACGGATAGAGCACTTCAAAACGGGCGTTGGGATAAGCCTCGCGCACACTCGTGATCAGCGAGGCGACGTGGTCTCTCAGGCGGCCGGCGAGAAACGCCGCGTCCGCTCCGCCATTGATGGACGGGTCGTCATCGGGCGAGCGGAAAATCGCAAGAGGCCGGCCTAAAGCCGCCTGCGCGGCGGCTGTGGTGTCCCCATCGTAAAATGCCATTCCTCCGCCAGGCTTCGCCGCGGCATCGTAATTGGTAAAGAACCACCAGAGGAATTCACCGCACTGGAGTTCCGGGGTGAGCTGCGCGGCAGCCTGCAATCCGGCGATCTCACGATAGGCCTGCTGCTGATAGGCCAGCATGAGCGGCCCGAAGTGGCAGTGTGTACTGTAAAGACTCCCAAACCCCACATCGGTTCGAACTTCCTCGCCTCCGGGAAACATGGCCGCGAATCCCGCGGGCGGGAACACCAGCTCCATCGAGCAGCTTACGACAATTGATCTGTCACGCGCCTTGCATCCTGCGAACAGGTCGGCATGCCAGTCGCGCACCGCGCGGTTGAGAACAGGCGTCAACGCCGGATCGATGCGCCACTTCGACAGCTCTCCCGTACTGAGATCGCCAGCAATCTGCACAATTCCCGCCGAGTTCGCCGGCTCTATGCTGCTCGATAGTGTCACGCGGTACGCGGGAGCGGCCGAGTGCGACGTGATCGCGAGTACGTGACCCTCTGCAGCGGACCATACGCCCACGTAGGTCGAATTGATGAAGTATTCAAAATGCTTGGCAATTATGTCGAGCGTGTCTTCAGCGAAGACGGTTTTGCCGATCGTCAGATCTCCGATCTTAAGGAAGACAGCATCGCCGGGGGCGAAAATTCCGCCGAATGTAACGGTAGCGTGCGGCATCGTGCCGCCGTCGCGCACGCGCTGGTTCCACCAGAAGACACCGAGGTATTCATTGATAGGACCAGTCAATCCGAGCTGATCGAGATTCCAGAGCACACGGGCCGGCGGCAGTTTGTAAGTGTGATCGGTGTCATAGTCCAGCGCAGCGGAAAGATTCGGCCTTGTCGGCAAAGGATCGGGCACTGCCGAGGGGACAACCGCTTCGAGAAAATCGAAAGTGAAGGACGGCCCAAGCGTGAGGGAAATCGTGACTTCGTGCCGGCCTGGTGGGACAGCACTGCGCAATTTCCTGCGCGTCACAATCGGCGCAGGAGGCGCCGATCCGCCTGTGGGATCCGGCAGGTAAACGCTGTGATCGGTTTCCGGGCCGCCGTCAAGGCCCACCGCAATACGGCCTCCCGTCGAACTGACGACCGTGCCCAGGTAGAGATCGTGAACAAACTGGCATGAGTACCGGATCCGCGCGGTCGACCCAAGCGAGGTGGCTTTGCGCGCGACACCTCCTGAATAGAAGCCGGTCTTCGTCTCAATACTCCAATCGCCGCTGTAAGAACAGCCATCATCGAATTCCTCCACACGCACGCTGCCCGGGCCGGCCACTTGCAGCGTGCGTTTTTCGGAAGGCCCGGTCACGGTCCAATTGGTGTAGGTGGCCTCCCATTCGACCGGTGCGAGTGCGGTTCCACGGGGTAGGCGCGGCGCATAGGTGAACCACATTTGACGCACATGATCGAGACCGAGAGCCGAAAAATCTAAGGTAACCCGCCAGGTGGCGGCGGAACTCCCCCCGGATAGCGGCGCTGCGGCTGGGGAAAGCGTGAGCCGCGAACTGCTGCTCGTCGAGTACAAAGTGATCAGGTTGCCGTCGTAGCCGGGGCAGGCCGCTGTGATCGTCAACTGTTCACCTTGGGCGGAAGCAGTCAGCGGCGCGGCAACACCCCAGTTGAACGCATTGATGGTCGAGGCGAGCGAAGCAGCGACATCGCCGGGGGTGCCTCCCGTTCCGGCGACCTGATACGGAAACGCGAAATTCTGATACCACAACGTGACCCGGTCGCCGGCCTGCATTCCGGCATCTACAACGGACAGCGTGGCAGCCGCGGGAGTATATGCGCCGCCGACTTGTGTTGCATGATCATGAAGCCGGACCGGCGGGGCCGCTGTACCGTCCTCGCGAATAGCTTCCAGATATGGCCAGGAGATCGTGGGGAACTTGGTGGAATCAAGCGGCTGAAGGCCGTCGGAATAAGTGACGTCAAAGGTTAACACCAGGCCGGCAAAATCGAAATCCGGAAGATATTTGATGCGCGCATGCTCGAAAAAATTGTCCGCATCCCAGATCACCAGGACCGCAAAATCCGCTTGATCGCGAAAAACTCCGGATACTTTAAAGCTGGTTGGGGTAGCTGAATGAAGGGCCGCCGCTGCGCCCAGGTCTGTAAATCCCCTCAGATGAATCGTGCGGTCAGGCTGCAGCTTCGCGATAGTCTCACTCATCCACCCCTAATATATACCCGGCCCACAAACGGTCCCGGTTATTCGGCAGGTTACAGCACTTACAATGAACCAGCTAAGCAGTAGGAATGGAAGCGGCTTTGTCCAGGCCCCGGGCCTCAATTTCGATCTCGCGCATGCGAAATTTTTGTACTTTCCCGGTGACCGTCATCGGAAAGGAATCTACAAAACGAATATACTCAGGGATTTTGAAATGAGCGATCCTGTCTCGGCAATATTGCCGCAGCTCCTCGGCATCCATGCGCTCTCCCGTCTTCAGTCGAATCCAGGCCGAGACTCGCTCGCCGAGCTTCTCATCCGGCAGACCCAGAACATATACATCCGCGATTTTCGGATGACTGTGAAGGAATTCCTCGATCTCCCGAGGGTAGATGTTCTCGCCTCCGCGAATGATCATTTCCTTGAGTCTGCCGGCGATATGAAAATATCCGTCCGGCCGCATCACCGCCAGATCGCCCGTGTGCAGCCAACCTTCCGAATCGATCACGGCGGCCGTGCCATCGGGATCCTGGTCGTAGCCTTTCATAACCAGATAGCCGCGCGCGCACAGCTCACCGCGTTCTCCCGCGTCGATGGTCTCCTTGCTCGCTGGATCGACGATCCGGACTTCAGTATTTGGCATGACGCGGCCTACGGTATTGACTCTAAGCTCCAGCGGGTCATCGGTGCCGGACATGGTGATGACCGGAGAGCACTCCGTCTGCCCATAGGCGATCGTCATGCCCGGACAATGCATCTCGTTCACGACGCGCTTCATTACCTCAATCGGGCACGGCGCCCCGGCCATGATGCCGCCGCGCAACGAGCTCAGGTCGAAATCCCGGAACCGCGGGTGCTCGAGCTCGGCAATGAACATAGTGGGCACCCCGTACAGCAAGGTACAGCGCTCGGCCTGAACGGCTTCCAGCGTGGCAAGAGCATCGAAGCGCTCTGCCGGCAGCACGAGCGTAATGCCGAAGACCATCGAAAGCAAAGAACTCATCACGCAGCCGAAGCAATGATACATGGGCACCGGAGCACATAGCCGGTCATGGGGCGTGACGCCGAGCGTCTGGCCGATCGCGCGCGCATTGTTGATGAGGTTGCGGTGCGTAAGCAGCACGCCCTTAGGCGCACCGGTTGTGCCCGAAGTGTATTGAATGTTCACGACATCGCCAGGATCAGGACGGATTGAGGGAACTTCCGTGCCGAGTTCGATCATCCGGTCCCAAGAATCGGAACCGAGCGTGATGACTTCTGCCAGCGGCAATTCCTGGCCGTGCCTGGCTTCAGCAAGAATATCCACGTAACTCACGCGCGGGTCCTGCTGCCGGAGGAACATCGCCTTAATTCCGGACTTCCGCAGCACGTAACGCAATTCATGCGCGCGATACGCGGGGTTCACGTTCACCAGCATCGCTCCGGTGAGCGAGACGGCAGCTTGCAGATAGATCCACTCGGCGCAAGTGGCGGCCCACATCCCGATGCGATCACCCGGCCGGATGCCCAATCCCCACAATCCCCCCGCAGTCATTTCCACTTTTTGCTGCAGAGCGCTGTAAGAGAGGCGCAGATTCTGGTGACGCGAGATGAGAGCGTCAGCGTCGGGATTGGAGCGGGCGGCGTCTCCAAGCACTTCCCCCACAGTCGTGTGGAGCAGCGGCAGGTCGGGTCCGCGAGAGTAGCTCTTCATGTCGCGGAATTATACTCCCTGCCGGAAGAGGCGCGCCCGGGCCTGCTACTCCTGTGCGGATCGCCTGCGAAAGCTGAAAAATCGGGTGTTGCAGCTTCTGCATCGGTACGGTATAAGTCCGACCAGCCGCAGAAACAGATCGATTATGTGACGTGATTCGGAGCGCCGGACGTCGCTCCATCCGCAATGTGGACAGCGGGTGTTCAAATTCTTCCCCCACGGAAGAGTAAGAGCCCCAGCCAAATTTTCTCTCGCATCCGATGCTCGCCGGATTGCAGAACAAACTGAAGTATGGCAGAACCCGGGGAGCGCCGCCTATAAGCCCTAGGCGTTAATAGTTCGTATCAATACGAAACAGCACCCGAGAACTGCGGCAGCAAAGCGCACCAGCGATCGAATACGATGGCAGCCACCTTGGACAGGCGAGCCGCATGTGCGCGCGAGTCGATGGGGCGTTCTAGCTCACGAAAATCACCTTCGTTGGCGTCCTGCCTGCACCAATCGTCGATGATCTGCGGAGTCACCTCGAGATGAAATTGCAGACCATAGACCGTATCGCCGAGCCGAAACGCCTGGTTCCGGCAGCGGTCCGAATAAGCAAGCCACACCGCGCCTGCCGGCAGATCGAAGGTCTCGCTGTGCCAATGGAATAGCGGCTCTGGTTGCTCCAGCCCCCGGAAGAGCCGGTCCTGCCGCCCGGCATCGGTCCAATATACCGGCGCCCAGCCGATTTCTCTTTCCCGATTGCGGTAGATTCGCGCGCCGGCAGTCTTGGCGATCAACTGAGCACCCAGACACACTCCTAATATTGGCTTGCCCGCAGAAATAAAGCTGGAGATAACGGCCATCTCGTGCTTCAGATAGTCGAACTCGTCGTTCGCGGACATGGGCCCGCCCATAATGATCAGACCGTCGGCGGCGTCAGGATTGGGTAACGCAGCTCCCCGGGTATAGAGATCGGCGTGCTCGATGCGCACATCAGAACGCTCCAGGGCGGCGGCGATCAACCCCAGACCCTCGAAGGGCACGTGGCGGAACACAACCACTCGCATGGTCTTCAGTCTTTGGCCTCGGCCACCTGGACGTGGCTTAGAGTCTGCGCGTACCGCGATATGCCGCGGTATAGAGCCTCCGCGAGCTTTTGCCGATGTTCGCCGCGCCGCAACAGAGACTCTTCACGCGAATTGCTGAGAAACGCAATTTCAGCCAGAATGGACGGCATTGAAGCCCCGATCAGAACGACGAAAGGCGCTTTTTTTACGCCGCGATTTCTGATTCCAGAATTGTAGCGTGTCGAAAATGCAAACAGCGAAGTCTGTACGCGATTCGCTAATTCGCGGGATTCCTCCACCTTATCGTGCATACTGATTTTTTCGATCAAATCTTTCAATTCAAAGACGGATTTCTGCGAGCTGGCGTTTTCGCGCGCGGCGACCTCTAATGCATCCTGCGAGTCGCTGAAGTTCAGATAATACGTTTCGACGCCCGCGACGCGCGCCTGCGGCGACGAGTTCGCGTGAAGAGAAACGAACAGATCCGCGCGTTTTTCATTGGCGATCGCTGTACGCCGTTCGAGTGGAATAAATGTGTCGTCGCTGCGCGTCAGGATTACCTCGCTGCCCATGCGCTCCTCGATGAGCTTTGCCAAGCGCTTCGAGACGTCGAGGACGAGATCTTTTTCCCTAAGGCCCCGCCGCCCGATCGTGCCCTGATCGTGGCCGCCATGGCCGGGATCGATGACGATCCGGTTAATTTTGAGTCCGAGCGCCCGGGTAAGCGAACTGCGGCCATCGCTTGCGGGCCGGGCCGGCATGCCCCGGCCCTCCAGAATGGCGCGCGTGCTGCCCGGGGCTGCGGCCGGTGCGGGCGATGATTCGAGCGGCAAGGCCGGAGCGGCAGAACCAGGCTGTGGAGCCTCGGCCGGCCGCGCTGTCCGGCGCAGTTGCGCATGATTCGGCTCAGCAACCGGCGGTTCCGGTTGCGTGATCTTTGCCGCTTTGGCGATTACCGCCGGACCCGGAGCCGGCGTATCTTGGACGGGTATGCTCGGAGGCGGTTCCGATGGAAGGGTACTCACCGCCGGAGCGGACGGCTTCTGGTCCAGCGGCTTTAGTTCGATAATCAGGCGATTGGGATTGGCCAACTGTGAAGCCGAATAATCCGCCGGCCTCGTCAGATCGAAAACGATACGTGTTACTCGCGGCGAGGTCTGAGCCACTCGGATGCGCTCCACAAGCTTATCCCCGACTAGCTGATTGTGGACACGCCTGCCCTCGACGTTCGGCCTGGCGCCGAAGATGTCGAAGAAAATTCGATCGGGGTTGTGCAGCCGCTCAGCGTGGTATTCAAACTCGCCGTTCACTTCGATCGCGACGCGGGTAAGATCGCTGAATGACCAGCAACGCACCGCAGTGACATGCAGCGCCTCCGACGTCGAAGCTTGCGGCAATAGCAACACTGCCGCCACGAGATTCAGAAGCGGCGCCAGATTCGATCTCATAAGGGTTAACGCGCAGGCCGCGTTACGTAATAAACTTTGCCGTCGGCGCCAACGACTTCTTCAATCGGATTCGCGGCGGGCACGGACTTGGCTGTAGCGGTTTCCGGTTCCTGGCGGGATGCTGGTTGAGCTGCGCGCTTTTCGGCCGCCTTCCATACATTGCGAATATAGCCGCGCGTTTCCGAGTAAGGCGGTACGCCTCCATAGCGAGCCACAGCGCCTTCGCCGGCATTGTACGCGGCCAATGCGAGCCGGTAGTCGCCGTAGAGATCGATCAGATATCTGAGGTAGCGTGCGCCGCCGCGCATATTCTCGACGGGATCGAAGACGTCTTCCACGCCAAAGCGCCGCGCCGTGTCCGGTACGAGTTGCATCAATCCCAAGGCGCCTTTCGAAGAGACGGCAAACGGGTTATAGTTGCTCTCGACTTCGACGACCGAATGAACGAGGGGAGCGGGCAATTGGTTTTCGAGTGCGATGCGCTCGATCTCGGCTTCGAGGCGCGCGCGTTCCTCCTTGGCGCACACGGGCGACGGGGAACCCTGTACCTGAATACTGCGGATCAACCGCCCCGTGTGGTGGTCGGAATGCACAACGCTGGTGACGCTTGGCCGCTCCGGTCGCGAGGGACTGGCACCTTGGAGGCCAGCCGCGAGCGCGCCGAGTCCTGCCAGGTAAAAACAGATTCGCATCGCTCTGTTTTGCTTCTCCATTATACGTCCTTGGCCGGCAGTGCAAGACCCGTCTGACGCCGATGGTATCATCATTTCCGTGAGAGAGCCGTGAGCCGGGCCGGGTTCGTCCTGGTGGGAGGCAAAAGCTCCCGCATGGGCCGTGATAAAGCGCTGCTGCCGCTGGGCAGCGGAACGCTCGTCGAACACATAGCGGGAGCCGTGGCGGCTGCCGCGGGTTCCGTAATGCTGATAGGCGACCCTGCCCGCTACTCTGCGCTCGGGTTCTCTGTAATCCCGGACGAGCTTCCCGGCGCGGGGCCTCTTGCCGGCATTCAGGCGGCGCTCTGCCATACTTCGGCGGATTGGAACCTGGTGCTCGCCTGCGACCTTCCCCTGGTCTCCGGTCCCTTTCTGGCCGACCTCATCGCGGCTGCCGAGGTCTCCGGAGCCGACTGCCTGCTGCCCGCCGGCGCCGGCGGGCAACTGGAACCTCTTTGCGCCGTCTATCATGCCCGATGCCTTCCCACCATTACCGTAGCCCTTGAACGGAGTGTCCGCAAAGTCGTCGAAGCCCTCCAAGGCCTGGAAATTCGCATTTGGCCTGTAGCCGACCCGCGTGTCTTTCAGAACTGTAATACTCCGCAAGACTGGAGCCTGTTTGAGCACGGCGGCGCTTTGATATAGACGCCGCCGAAACCCAATTTGTCGAACGGAGGGCAAAATTTTCTGGTGATCCGGGCGGATTCCGCTCAGCCGGGTGACGCTACTATGGTAGGTGTCATCCCCGGCGCCAGATCAGTTTCCGCACTATATCGAGTTTCGCAACGTATCGAAAGCTTTTGATCGGCCGGTGCTGGTCGATACGAGCTTTTCCGTCGACGCGGGCGAAACCGTGGCCATCATCGGCCGCAGCGGCGTCGGCAAATCCGTTACGCTGGCGCACATCATGGGCTTCCTGAAGCCCGATGGCGGCCGGGTGATCGTGGCCCATGAGGATATCACAGATTATCCGGAACCCGAGCTGCGGCGCATTCGCAAAAAAGTCACCATGGTTTTCCAATCCGGAGCTCTTTTCGATTCGCTGACGGTTGCCGAAAATGTGCTGTTCTCGCTGGAGCTGCGCGAGGACTATAACGAGCAGAATAAGGAAGATGTCGTTCACGGGCTGCTGAAGATGGTAGACATTCTGGAGGCCAAGGATGCATATCCTGCCGATCTCTCGACCGGCTACAAGCGCGCCGTAGCTATCGCGCGGGCATTGGCTGCCCAGCCGCAGTGCATTCTGTATGACGAGCCCACGACGATGGTGGATCCGATCATGTCAGACCATCTTGGCGACCTTATGCTTCGCCTCAAGCGCCAGTTGAAGCTTACCTCCGTGGTAGTTACGCATGACCTGGATCTGATGTACAAAGTGGCGGACCGCGTTGTGGTGCTCTTTGAAGGCAGGGTGATCTTCTTCGGACCCACAGCGGAACTGGCGAATTCCGACCATCCGCACATCCAGGAGTTTCTGGCGATGGATCGAATTGTGCGCGTATAGCGTCCGGGAGTGCTGGCGCCCAGTCAGGAGCAGGCTTGCGGCCCGCGAGAACGAGCGCGGGTTCCGCTACAATGGAGATCTGTGGATCCGAAGAAAACCGCAACCGTAGCCGAAGACACCGCGGGAAATTCTAAGACTCGCAAATCCGATCCGCCGCGAGGCTTTATTGCGGAGTGGACCGTAACCATCATTCTTCTGCTCTTCGGCACCACGACGCTTGTTCAGGCCTTTGTTATTCCCACCGGATCGATGGAAGACACGCTCCTGATCGGGGACCACCTGCTCGTGGACAAGCTGGCCTACGCTCCGCCCGGGCCTGTTACGAAATACCTGTTGCCTTATCAGGACATCAAGCGAGGCGATATCATTGTCTTTCGCTATCCGGTCGATATCCGGCAAACGTTCGTCAAGCGGGTTATGGGGGTGCCCGGCGACCATCTGAAGCTCGTGAACAAGGAAGTGTATTTGAACGGCAAGAAGCTGGTCGAGCCGTATGTTGTTCACAAGACCGAGTACACGGATTCCTACCGCGATAATTTCCCGAGCGAGCCTAACGTGCACGTATCAGAAGGCGCTGCGGAGATGCTGGAAAAGCACGTCCAGAATGGGGAGGTTGTCGTTCCTCCCAGCAGGTACTTCGCAATGGGCGACAACAGGGATTCGTCGCTCGACAGCCGATATTGGGGTTTTGTCCCGCGCGAGAATATCATCGGAAAACCGCTGATCATCTACTGGTCCTATGATGCTCCGACCGAAGCGCTCGCCAATCCAACGATCGGAATCGATCACATCCTAGACTTGTTGCAGCATTTCTTCACCAAGACGCGCTGGACGCGTACCTTTCGGCTGATTCACAGCTATCCTGTCAACTAACGGGCCACCCCGGTATTCCAAGGCATGGCGCACATGGCCAATTATTACGGACTTATTCTGGCCGGCGGCAGAGGAACGCGCTTTTGGCCGCGCAGCCGGAGGCGGCATTCCAAGCAGGTATTGAATGTTGTCGGCGACCGCTCACTGATTCAAGCCACCGTAGACCGGCTGGCGCCGCTGATTCCCCCGGAGCGGCTATGGGTGCTAACGAACGAGCACCTGCGTAGCGAGATCGCGTGCCAGTTGCCGGAAGTGCCGAAGCGGCAGATTCTGGCCGAGCCGGCGCAGCGAAACACCGCTCCGGCGATCGGCCTTGCCGCGCACATTCTGCAATCTATCGATCGCGATGCCCTCATGGGCGTATTTCCGTCCGATCATGTTATCGGCAATGCTCCGCTCTGCCGCAGGATTTTTCATAAGGCCTTTCAGGAGGCCGCAGCCGGCAAGCTGGTCGTCCTCGGAATTCCGCCGCGTTGGCCGGAAACCGGGTACGGTTACATCGAGTTTCCGCGAGGAACCAAACCGGGCATGACGGCGCTGCCGGTGCGCTCTTTCCGCGAAAAGCCCGATTTGGCAACGGCCAGGCGCTATCTCGCCTCGGGCCGTTTTTTTTGGAACGCCGGCATGTTCTTTTGGAGAGCCGATGCAATCCTGGAAGCCCTGCGGCAGCACCTGCCGCGTACCGCCACACTGTTGGCGGCGTTGCCTCCGTGGCGCAGCCGAAAGTTCGCTGTGAGCTTGAGCGGCACGTTTCCGCGGTGCGAAAATATTTCGATCGATTACGCCGTGCTGGAGCGTGCGTCAAACGTGGTGGGCATCGCCTGCGAGGAGATCCGTTGGAACGACGTCGGGAGCTGGAATGCAGTTTATGAGCTGCTGCCGCAGGACGCGAACGGCAATGTGGTGGACGGTAAGGCTGTATGCCGCGACAGCCGCGGAAATTTCGTGGACGCCGCCGGAAAAACGATCGCGCTGCTCGGTGTCGAAAACCTCATCATCGTGGACACGGCCGACGCCCTGCTGGTGGCCGATCGCGCGCGCGCTCAGCAGGTGAGCGAAATCGTCAAGCTCCTGGAAGAACAGAAGCGCGAGCACCTGCTCTAGCGCACATTCATTGCGCTGCGCGCGCTCAATCGATCTGCGGGCCGGCAAAGAGCTTCCAGAAGCGAGACCGGGACCTCGATCGCGCAGCCAGGTTTTTCCGTTCTTCGGCCTCCGCACCGAGCGCCATGCGGATCTGCGCATCGTGCCGGACCGCCCATGCGGCCAGGTCGGCACGGTTCAGCAATCCCAGCTTCGCGAACAGATGCGAGATATAGACCTTTACCGTACCCTCCGTTATGCCCAATAATCCGGCAATTTCTTTGTTCTGACTGCCGCGTGACACCAATTGCGCCAACTCCAGGTCCCGGGCCGAAAGGCTTACCAGGTCCGCTCCCGCATTGCGCTCCGTCTTACGGCAGGTCTCCACAATCAGCATCTATATCCGTCCCAGCCCACTTTGGTTTGACAGGTGCAGAAGATTTACCAAAGCAAAGTCCCCATTTAAACGATTTGAGCACCGTAATTTGGTGATTGCGGACACCGCGAGACCTCGAATTTTTGGTGTCGCGTTCTAAGATTCTGCTTTAATTTGCTACAATTCTGGCGGCGCGAGCCAGCGTTATTCGATAAAATGATCTGAAGGTCTATGAACACGGAGTCCGACCAACTATCCGGACCAGCGATTGAAACGTGGGATCCCGCGGAAATCTTGAACGCCATCCTGGCAGCCTCTCCGGTCGCTATCTGGGCATTGGATAACGACGGCCGTGTTCTGTTCTGGAATTCGGCGGCCGAGCGGATCTTCGGCTGGACCAAAGCCGAGGTTCTAGGTAAGCGGACGCCCGTGGTCCCGGAAGATCAGCAAAATGACCTGCAAACTCTTCTGGATCGTTACAGACGGGGCGAAACGGTCTCCGCGATGGAGCGGCGAAGGCGAAGAAAGGACGGCTCGCCGGTCGACATTGCTTTCTGGACTGCGCCGCTCCGCGATGCCGCGGGATTCATCTTGGGACACGTGGGTATCGTCCTGGACGTCACTGAGCGGAAGCGGCTGGAGGAACAAGTCTGCGAAGCCCAAAAAATGGAGGTAATCGGCAGACTAGCAGGCGGCGTAGCCCACGATTTTAATAATCTGCTCACGGTGATGCGTGGATATGGGCAACTGCTCCTCGATGACCCCGAGATAAACGGACAGCAGCGCCAGGCTGTGGAAGAGATCGTACGGGCGGCCGACCGCGCCGGGGCGCTCACCGGTCATATGCTGGCTTTCAGCCGCCATCAGATGTTGCAGCCCAAGGTTTTTGATCTGAACAGGCTGATCAGAGATACGGAAAAGATGCTGCGCCGGGTTGTGGGCGAAGATGTTCGGTTGCTACTTTCGCTCGCCGATGAGCCGGCGTTGGTCCATGCCGACCTGGGCCAGGTCGAGCAGGTGCTGATGAATCTTGTGATCAACGGCCGCGATGCCATATCGGGTCGCGGGTGGATCCGGGTAGAAACGGCGATCATCGACCTCCCATTGGATAATCGGGCTGCTCTTGGGCCCGGGCGTTACGTGCTGCTGACCGTATCCGATACAGGCTGCGGCATGACGGCGGAAGTGCGGCAGCACATCTTCGAGCCGTTCTTCACTACGAAAGATGTGGGCAAAGGCACGGGACTCGGGCTCTTCACCGTGTATGGAATTGTCCGGCAGGCCGGCGGCGGTGTGACTGTAGATTCGGAGCCTGACCAGGGGACGCGATTTCAAATCTATTGGCCGGCGGCAATAAGCGTGCAAGAGGCGCCGGCCTCGCCCGCGAGCGTGCCCGCACCTCGCGGTGGTACCGAGACCATTCTGGTGGCTGAAGACGAGGAGGCTTTGCGCAAGCTGATTCGGGGCGTCCTCGACCGGGGCGGGTATAAGGTCCTGGCCGCGCCGGATGGGGGCCAGGCCCTGCGTGCCGCGGAAAGCTACCAGGGACCCATTCATCTCCTGCTCACCGACGTCATCATGCCCGAGACCACCGGCGGCGCATTGGCCGTAGCCTTGAAAGCCCACCGGCCCGAGATCAAAGTGCTATTCATCTCCGGTTATGCCGATGACGATCTGGTGATGCATGGCGTATCGCGGCAGGAGACCGGCTTCCTGCAGAAGCCGTTTACCCCCGGAGACCTGATGCGCAAAGTGCGCGAAGTCCTTGGAGACGAAAGACAGGGGCAGACCTGAGCGTATAATGCAGTGTCCAGATGGTACGTCTTTTCGATCGAATTCCAGTCTGCCTGCTGGCCATAACGGCGTCATGCGCGCCACTGGCAGCCGCTAACACCGGTGGAACCACTTCGCTCACCAATCCCGGCAGGCGGTACGGACGAGCAAAACAACATAGCGTGACGCTCAAGGGCGGGCCAGTCACCGCCGTCATTGCAGACAGCGAGTCAAACGAGTGGGGGCGCAGGGCGGGCCATGGCGGCATCGCCTCCCTGACCCACGAGCGCCAGCCGGAGAATCTGTTCGCGCCCGATGGCGGCGGGCTAATGCGGATCTTCGACGGAGCGGCTGCTCCGCGGAGTGAAACCTACGAAGCAGAGCGCGGCGCTGCAGAACTGGGCATCATCGGCCCCGATACCATCGAACTCTACCGGCCGGCAAGTCCGCCGTGGAAGCTTGCAGCATGCACGCGGTTTGCAATCGACAACGACGGAGTCATTCTCCAGACGTTCGAGTGCATAGCCAGGAAACGAACGTTCCGCAGCGGATCTATCGGGCTGTCCTGGGAGAGCTACATCGCCAAACCGGATTCCGCCGTTGCCGGCGTCCGCCGGAACGGGCCGCCGTTCTACTTTGCGGCCAGCCGCGGAATGGCGTACTTGCAGGTCTTTCGCCCGGAAGACCGCATCGAGTTCACGCAGTCCGCGGCAGGTGCAGGGGCATCAATGTGGACCTACCAATGGTTCATACCGCAATATGAACTGGGCCGGGTCTATCGGTTGGAAAGCCAGATCGCATACGTGCCGTTCCGGGGCAAAGCCTATGTCGAGGACCTGGCAGAGAGGCTATCCCTGCGTTGGTCAAAAGATCCGGCGTTCACGCGGGTGCAGGACAAGCCCGGTCTGCCCAGGGTGCTGCTGATCGGCGATTCGATTTCGATCGGCTACACTCTCGCGGTGCGGCGGCTGCTGGAGGGCAAAGCCAATGTGCACAGGATTGCAAACAATGCCGCCGATACCGAGCGCGGGCTGAGGCAATTGCAGAACTGGCTGGGCAATCAGCGCTGGGACGTGATCCATTTCAACTGGGGGCTGCACGATCTGAAGCGGGTGAGCGACACGGAAACGCAGGTTCCGCTCGAACAGTACGAACGCAACCTGCGCAGACTGGTCCAACAATTGAAGGCCACGGGGGCCAAGCTGATCTGGGCGAGCACTACACCGGTGCCGGAAGCGGAACTATCCCCGCGCCGAAAGACTCGCGACGCGATCGTCTACAACGAAGCAGCCAGCCGGATCATGCGGGAGAATGGGATTCCGATTGATGATCTGTATTCGCTTGCGCTGCCGCGGCTGCAGCAGATCCAACGTCCCGCCAATGTGCACTTCACGGAGACCGGCTCCGAGCTGCTTGGCGCACAAGTCGCAGAGAGCATCCGGCACGCCCTGGCGCAGCGGAAGCCCTGAGAGGCGTCATGCGAGTACGCCTGATCCTGCCGCCATTAACTGTGCTCATGGGTCTATTTTTGGGATGCAAACCTGAGAGCCCGCCTGCGAAACGAGAATCGGCCAAGCCTGCTACGCCGGAGCACGCGCCCGCGATATTCCGGGTGAAGTTCGAAACCAGCAAGGGGCCGTTCGTCCTAGAAGTTCACCGGGAGTGGGCGCCGCTGGGAGCCGACCGGTTCTATGAGCTCACGCGGAGCGGATTCTATAACGGCGCGCGATTCTTTCGTGTCGTTCGAAATTTCGTAGTGCAGTTCGGAGTGAATGGCGATCCCTCTGTCTCGCGCCTCTGGTCGGCGATGCGCATTCCGGATGACCCGGTACGGGAGAAAAACCGGAAAGGGACCATCACGTTTGCACGCAGCGGCCCCCAAACGCGAACGACGCAGGTGTTTCTCAATCTCCGCGACAACACCGCCCTCGACCGCCAGGGATTCGCTCCGTTCGGAAAGGTGATTTCGGGTATGGATGTAATCGAGCGATTCTATAGCGCGTATGGCGACATGCCGCCCCGGGGCAACGGTCCGGACCCAAGTCAAATCGAATTACAAGGCAATCGATACCTGGAAATGCGTTTTCCGCGGCTGGACTACATCGAATCGGCAAATATCGAGTTGCCCTAGACTTGACGGCCAGCCGCGGACTGATAAATAATCAAACCGAAATTCACAAATGAGCGACAGGACCAACCGGGCCGTTCTATGCTGACTCGTGTACTCGTTGCTGTGTTAGCGGCCGCGGTGGTCCACTCGCCTGCTGCCGGTGCAGCGCGACGGGCTGGAAAAAAGACCAGAGCCCACACGAAAGGCCGCAAGCGAACAAGTTCAGGCTACCGTCAACGCGCGGCTTTTGTCGATCCGACTGCGGGCGACAATGTCGATGGCGAAGACCTCAGCGTGCGCCGCGCGGCAGTAGACGCGCTCGGGCGTTATAACGGGAGCGTCGTGGTAGTGGACCCGGAAACGGGGCGCATCCTCACAATCGTGAATCAAAAGCTGGCGCTGCACGGCGGATTTACTCCGTGCTCGACTATCAAGCTTGTGACGGCGTTCGCAGGCTTGAGCGAAGGACTGGTGGAGCGGAACACGAAATTTCGCCTCAGCCGGCGCCTGAGTCTCGATCTGACCGATGCACTGGCTCAGACCAACAACGGCTATTTCGCCAAACTGGGCGACCGGCTTGGCTTCGAACGGGTCGTTCACTATGCGCGCCTGTTTGGGCTGGGTGAAAAAGCGGGACTCGATATCGACGGTGAAGAGCCTGGAGTCATACCGGAAGGGCCGCCCGCGTGGGGTGGCATGGGCATTATGACCAGCTTCGGCGAGGGTTTCCGGCTCACTCCGCTGGAGCTTGCCGCTTTGGTCGCGGCGGTTTCCAATGGCGGTACGCTCTACTATCTCCAATATCCGCGCAACCAGGAGGAGATCGAGCACTTCGTCCCGCGCATCAAGCGCCGGCTCGACATTTCGCCTTGGATCGCCGATGTCAAGGTGGGAATGCGAGCAGCCGTGGATTCCGGCACAGCCCGCCGCGCTGCATATGGCCCGGAGGCGCAGATACTCGGCAAGACTGGCACCTGTACTGACTTCCGGGCCGGAATGCATCTGGGCTGGTTCGGCTCCTTTAACGATGTGGAGCGGAACAAGTTGGTTGTGGTAGTACTGCTCACCGGAGGCAGAACAGTGAACGGACCGCTCGCGGCCGGAATCGCTGGAGCCGTTTACCAGAACCTCTCCCAACAAAACTTCTTCGCCGGTCTGCGCGGCGCTCGGCCGGTGCTGTTCGCGACGCAGTCCTGCTGCGCTCCATAAAACCGGCTGCTTGCCGGCATGGTATATTCTCGTTGTCGGGGAGCCGCTCGAAGGGCAGCGTATATGGACCGGGGATCCTGGGGAACGCTGGTTCTCCTCTCGGCACTGGCGCTTTCCAGCGCGCGAGGGGAAGATACGGTTTCCATCGAGCCGCGCAGGCAGGTCCGGCCGGACGCCGCGACGCAGCCGCGCGCCAATATCCGCGTCGATAGCACGCTCGTTTTGATCCCGGTCACTGTGACCGATCCTCTGAATCGCCCCGTCACCGGGTTGGAAAAAGACCACTTCCGTCTCTTCGAAGACAAGGTCGAGCAGAACGTGCTCCAGTTCTCGAGCGATGACGCGCCGCTCGCCGTGGGCCTTGTGTTCGATATCAGCGGGAGCATGGGCCGGAAACTGCATAAATCACGCCAGGCAGCAGCCGAATTTTTTAAGACTGCGAATCCGGAGGACGAATTTTTTCTGGTTGAGTTCAACGAGCGGCCGAAGCTTTCTGTCGGCCTGACCTCCCGGGTCGAGCTGATTCAGAACCGCTTGACGTTTTCCCATGCGAAGGGCCGGACGGCGCTGCTCGACGCGATTTACATGTCGCTGCACGAGATGCGCAAATCACGCAAGCCGCGCAAAGCGCTGCTGATTCTTTCCGACGGCGGCGACAACAGCAGCCGTTATAGCGAACGGGAAGTGCGCAACCTGGTGCGCGAGTACGATGTATTGATCTATGCGATCGGAATTTTTGAGCCCGTGGCGACCCGCGGCCGCTCCGCCGAAGAACTTTCCGGTCCCGGACTGTTGAGCGAGCTTGCCGAGCAGACCGGCGGACGCCATTTTCCGGTGGAAAACATCAACGAGCTGCCCGACATCGCCGCAAAGATCGGTATCGAGCTGCGCAACCGCTACATGCTTGGTTACCGGCCTACCAACCAGCAGCGCGACGGCAAGTATCGTCACGTGCAGGTGAAGCTCAATCAGCCGCGAGGATTGCCTCCGCTGCACTGCTCATGGCGCCTGGGGTATTACGCCCCGATTGAGTAGTCCGGGCCTCTCCATTACTTGTCGCGTGTACCAACCCGTCGGCGACAATACGCTTATAGTGGAGCAAAGCCAATGGACCAACTCTACATTCAGTCCCGACTCGATGCCCTGGAACAACATGCGACCCGACTGGATCGCCGGTTAGAACACACCCTTTATGGATGGCTGCTCACATCGGCGGTATTTTTGTTGGCAGCATGGGCGCCTTCTCAGGCGGCGCGAAGCCGAAAAGGCGAAACAGACGTACTTCGAGTTCGGCAGCTCGTCATCGTTGATGACAAAGGCACGGAGCGGGTTGTGATTGGCCCCGTGCCTGATCCTCAGGTTCGCGGAAAGCGCTTAAAGCGCCGTAGCCCAGCTACAGGACTTCAGGTCAACGATGGCAGCGGCAACGAACGGGCAGGGCTCGCAATCCTGGATGACGGTTCGGCTGTGGTAGGGATCGACGATGAGGCTGGCCGCGAGCGAGCCCACTTGTATTTCATGCCAGGGAGAGGAGCTGGTTTGCTGCTCCAGGGGGCCAAAGGAAAGGGGGCGGTGTCGCTCTCGGTCCATTCGCAAGGAGAACAATCGGCCAGCCCGAAACTGGAGATGAGAAATCAATCAGGCGACGCAGTAGCTACGATTCCAGCCCAATAATAGATCAGCATTGCGCAGAGCGACCAAAAGGGTGCCGGCCTAACGCAATTACGTCAGTGCGGCCAGCCTCAGCCAAGCTCGTTGGGCTGAAAAGACTTTCCACAACTACAGCTTTTTTGCGCGTTCGGGTTGTGGAACACAAAACCGCTTTCGAGCAGCGACTCGTGGTAATCGAGCGTCAGCCCATCCAGGTAAGCGAAACTCTTGGGATCCACAAACACGCGCACATCCCCGTGCTCAAAGATTTTGTCCGTGGCGCGGGGCGTGTTTTCGAGCGCGAACTTATAGCTCAGCCCGGAGCAACCTCCTCCGATAACACCAAGCCGCATGCCGCCGCTGCACTGATGGGCGTTAAGCGTCTGGCGGATCTTGGAAACCGCTTTCGGGGTAATGTGGATCGTAGGTGTTTTCCTCCTATTCCATTGTATTCGTTTCTCCTATCGCATCGTCGGGACCGGAGCGCCCCGATCCGTTTTGACCGCTCTCGAATCACGGAACTTTCGGCGCGGTCTTCTCGTACCCTCAAATGTTGACCCGCTGTATGCCGCCAGTTTGACATCAAATCATTCACAGTCTTACTCTTACCGATGGAACTGGAAGGACAGCTCTTATGAGCAAGAAGTGGTATAACTACTTCATCTCGGTTGACCGCGAGAGCGTGAGCTCGCAGCAGACCGATGAACCTGGCCGGCAAACATCACCCGGCAGCTCTCAAAACGCCGCCCAGACTATCGCCGAAATTGCCGCGTCGGTGCAGGCTACGCCCTCTTTCACCAAGCCTGTTGCCGATCCCACATCGTTCGAGCAGATCTATCAGGCGGCTGAGGTACGTGTGCCGTCGCACGGCTTTACGATCTTCAAGATCGCCGACATGCTGAAGAGCGAGCACATTCGCAGCCTACCCGTGGAGATCAAGCGCAGTTCCGTGCTGCTGGCGCTGGATGCCGCGGGAGTCAAGCTGGAGGAGATCATCGAAGACGCGGTCCGCCGCGACCGCGCGCTCGATACGTTCGAGCTGGTCCAGCAGCGCGCGCTCGATCAACTGGAGGCCGCCAAGGCTGAGGAGAACAAGAAACTACAGCAGGAAGCGGACCGGGTGCTCAATGAATTACGCGCCAAAATTCAGGCCAATAACGATGAAGTCGCCCGAGAGCGCGAGCGTATCGAGACTTGGCGCCTTCAGAAGCAGCAGGAAGAGCGCCGGATTGCCGAAGCGGTTGCCCCGTTCGCCTCGGAAAACCCGATTTCAACTGGGCCTGCGGTGACTCCGGGCAAGCCTGACGCGGCGCCGGGCCATTAGCGCGAAAGGAGGAATGTTTTCATGTTCAAACGTTTGTCCCGAGTATTGCGTTCGTTCGTCGGATTCTTCATCTCCGTCGCCGAGGATCCCGAGCTGATCCTCGAACAGAACATACGCGACATGAATGACCAGGTCCCTCGAATGAACGAGAGCATCGCTATGGTGAAGGCAAATGTGACGCTGCTCGAAAAGGAGGAAGCCAAGTATAAGACCGAAGTGAATGAGCTGGCCTCCAAGGTCAAGGCCAGCATACAGGCCGGCCGGGACGATCTGGCCGGGCACTTCGCCGTGCAGCTAGAGCAGCTCCGCAGCGCGCTGGCCCGCACGCAGGGACAGCTCCAGACGGCGCGGGCCGCCTTCGAGAAAGCGCTGAATGTCAAGACAGCTTTTCTGCGCGAGAAGGAACGGAAGACGCGCGAGGCGATGAATGCCATTCGCGACTATCGACGCTCGCAGTGGCAAAAGAAGGTTGCGGATGCCATGGAGCAGTTCGAGGTAGCCGGCATCAGCCAGACTCATGACGAGATGGTCCGGAAGATTGAAGAGACCACCGCCGTCAATGAGGCCCGCATGGAGATGGCAATGGGTAATGTCGACCAACAGCGCCTAAAAATTGAGGAAGAGGCGGAGAAGCTGCGCGCCGATGAGTTAGTGAAACAGTTCAAAGCTGAGATGGGCCTGCTAGCGCCCGAAACATCCGTCCCCGCGCCGGAAAAGACGATTGGGGGGCGCGACACAGAAAGGACAGCATAGCGCGCGGAGGCGACCATGGCGGTGCGAATTGAAAAAGGCGGCTGGATTTTCATTTTCCTCATTGGCCTGGTGCTTGTCGGCTACAGCCTCGATAAGTACGGCTTGCTGAATGTATCCGGCTGGTTTGGAAAGAAGGCCGGCACCAGAACTGCGGCCGCGGTTGATACCTCCAAACCTCTGCCGGCTACTGGTGAACAGGAAAGCAACCAGGTTCGCGTTCGCGTAAACATCTGGGTGGGATGCGTCGGCGGGCTGGTTGCGAACGGCGGCCTCGACACGGCGGCCGGCTCGATCTATGACAAAAAAGGCTTGAAGGTATCGTTCAAAATCATCGACGACTGGACCGAGGGCACGGCGGCGCTGGCCTCCAACAATGTCGATGTAATGCTGACCACGGCCGACGTATGGGCCAAGGATTACGCACAGCTTCTGGACAAGGGCTTCAACGCCCGCGCGGTGTTCATGGTCGATTGGTCGCGCGGCGCCGATGGCGTCATCGGCCGGCAGGGTATCAACAGCATCGAAGACCTTGCCGGCAAAACCGTGGCGTTCGCTCCGTACACGCCATCGCACTTCCTTCTCTGGAACGGGCTGAAGAGCTCGGGATTGAGTACCGATCAGCGGAACGAAATCTTCTCCAAAGCCGTTCACACGAAGGACGGCATTGAGCCGGCAACGCTGTTTGCGCAGCAGAAGGTAGATGCCGCAGTGGCCTGGGACCCGGACATGAGCGATGCCGTCGCGAAGCGAAAGGGCTCGAAGAAGATCTACGACACCCGCATCGCCAACCGACTGATTGCCGATATCCTGGTGGCGAGCGACCGCTTCTCCGCGAATTCGCCCCAGACGCTGCGCAAGTTCCTGGAGGGCTGGCTGGAAGGTGTGGAATTCATTCGCCAGCAGCCGGCGCGCGCCCACACACTCATCGGCACTATTAAGGACTTCAATATTCCGTCCGACCTCGCCAAAACGATGTTGGAAGGCGTGCGGCTTTCCGACTATGCCGATAACAAGGCGTTCTTCGGCTCCGGCGCCGGATCCGACTACCACAACATTCTCAACATGGCGCAGGAGATGTACCGAGAGCTGAGACTGATCAAGCGCGCTCCGGATATCGAGGGCAGTGTCGATCGCCGCTATATCGCGGGAATGGAGGGGAGGTTTTCTTCTACATCGACCGAGGCGCCCATCGAATACAAGGCGCCGCCCAAAGGTTCCACTCCGATCGCCACGCAGCGCCGCTCCATTTACTTCGAAACGAACTCCGCCGCGATGAGCCCCGATTCGCGCGCCGTTGTTGACGAAATCGGAGGGTTCATGCGCGCGTACGAAAACACGGTGGTGGACATCGAGGGCAATTCGGATAACACCGGCTCGCGGGAATATAACATGACGCTTTCCAAGCAGCGCGCCGAGGCGGTGAAGAATTACCTGATGACCAAGTACGGTTATCCGGGGGCTCGCATGCGAACGGCGGGCAACGGACCTGACCGGCCCATTGACACCAACGATACGCTGGAAGGCCGCGAGAAGAACCGGCGCACAGACATCAAAGTCTACCCGAACCCGGCAGCGCAATAATGCCTGGCGCCATCACCATTCGGAAACCGATCGGCCGGCGGCGGCAATTGATCCTCGCTTTCAGCGCCTGGGCAATCGTAGTGTTGCTCTGGTTCCTGTTGACGAAGAGCAGCCTGCTGCCGCCTTTCGCTCTGCCGGATCCGGTCGGCGTAGTCAAGGCAATTGGCCGCCTGCTGATCGAATACGACCTGCTCGGCAATGTTGTAAAAAGCTGGTGGCGCATTGCACAGGCGTTCGTTTGGTCGGCAGTGGTGGCGATTCCGCTCGGCCTCGTGATGGGCAGTTTCCCTTGGATATTTCACCTCGTGAACCCTGTTGCCGCTCCGATGCGCTCAATGCCGATTACCGCGTTTTTACCGGCGTTCATTGCCCTGTTCGGCATGGATGAGGCGATGAAGGTTGGGTTTCTGTTCTTTGGCATGTTCTTCTATCTGCTTGCCGTCGTGGTAGAAGAAGTGAACAAAGTAGACCATGCGCTACTCGAAACAGCGTACACGCTGGGCGCAAAAGTCCGTCACGTGCTCTGGCTGCTGTTTCGCGCATCGTTCCCGGCTATTTTCGGCTCCTTCCGAATCCTCTACGATATGGGCTGGACCTACGTCATCCTGGCGGAGATGGTGAATGCGCGCAAGGGAGTCGGTTACATGGTAGAGGCGGCGCGGAAAGTGCTCGATTTCGAGCGTGTCTATGCGGGCATCATCGCGATCGGACTCGCCGCCTTCCTCTTCCGGTGGCTGCTGACAGTGCTTGAGGACCGTCTGTTCCCGTGGCGGCGCCCGGCGCGGCAGCAGCCCGAGCCGCTCATTCCTTCGGCCCATGCTGCAGCAAACTAAGATTACGCTCCGCAGCGTTTCCCGCGTTTTCTCCGCCCCTGCCGGAGAGAAGATCGAAGCATTGCATGACGTCAATCTCGAAATTGCTGATGAATTTGCCGCCGATGGCCGGGACATCGGCGAGTTCCGCGTGCTGCTGGGACCATCCGGCTGCGGCAAGTCCACGATTTTGCGTTTGATCGCCGGGCTGGATTTTCCGACATCCGGTGAGGTGCTGGTCAATGGCCGGCCAGTCACAGGGCCGGGGCCCGATCGAGGAATGGTCTTCCAGAAATACACCTCCTTCGCCTGGCTTACCGTCGCCGGCAACATCGAGTACGGTCTTCGCATCAAGGGCACACCCGCGCCGGAGCGCCGCGAAATTGTGGCGCACCTGATCGAAGCCGTGGGGCTGAAAGGATTCGAAGGCGCTTATCCGCACACGCTTTCGGGCGGCATGCAGCAGCGCTTGGCAATTGCGCGCTCCCTGGCTGTACGCCCGCAGGTATTGTTAATGGATGAGCCCTTCGGGGCTCTGGACGCGCAGACTCGCAACGATATGCAAACCCTGCTTCTGCGTATTTGGGACGAAACTGCAGCCACTGTGCTGTTTGTGACGCACGATGTTGCCGAGGCCGTTTTCCTGGCCGACCGCCTGTATATCGTCAGCCCCCGGCCGGGCACCATCATTGAAGAGATCCCGGTCCCGTTCGCACGGCCGCGCGATCCCGGACTAAAGGAGCAGCGCGAGTTCCAGGATCTCGAATCGCATGCGCTTGCCCGTTTGCGCCGAACCGCCGGAGCGGGGCACGTTCGGGTCAGTGTCTGATTCCCACCGGCCGGGGCCTCTTTATACAATCGAAATGCAGGAACAGCTTTCGATGCCTCCGCCGCCCGATGAAAAGCTTGACGAAGCCGGACTGACACAGAACGATTACGTCAAGGCTGCACTGAAGTGGCAATACAACTGGATCGGGCTGGCGGGAGCCGCGGCATTCGCTGTTATTTCCGGCACCGGGCTTCCGCTGGTCCTTGCCGCAGGTTTAGAGATGATGTACCTGGCATTGGTGCCGCAGAGCAGCCGCTTTCGACGTTTGGCCCGCTCATGGAGCTATGCGGCCCAGAGGAGGCAGCACCAGAAGCGGCTCGACGACATGCACCGCAATCTGCCGCCGGAGATGCGCAGCCGGTATGCCTATGTGGAGCAAGTGGCTCAAGCCATTCGCGCCAATTACTCGCAACTCTCTTTTGCCTCTCAGGTCTTCGCCACGCAAATGCAGAACAAGCTGTCCGGGCTGCTCGAAGGCTATCTGCGGCTGCTCTATGCGGCGCATAGTCATCGCGAGCACCTTCGTTCCCTGAATCCGGACCAGGTCCGGAGCGAGGCTGAATATCTGGAGAGAGAGCTGGCCAGCGAGCCGCCCAAGGTGCGGGAGATCAATCAGAGGCGCATCGAGATTCTACGCAAACGCCTCGCTAAATTTGAGAAGATTCAAGAGAACCGCCAGGTTATCGATGCGCAATGCGCGGCAATTGAGGATGTGCTGCAACTGATTCGCGATCAGTCCGTGACGATGCGCGATCCGCAGGAAGTCAGCGCCCAGTTGGACCACCTCGTCGAAGACGTTGAACAGACTGAGCAGAGCGTGCGCGAGATGGAGGAGATTTTCGCGCTGACCGGACCCGATAGTGCTGACGAGATTGGGCCGCCAGTTTCTGATGCCGGTCCGCGGCCGTACAATCGCTTACGTAACCGATCATGAGCTCTACAATCGCTACCGCTTCGCCGGCGCTGCCGGTTTGGGCACGGCAGCTCTCGGAGAAATACTACTCGCGGACGATCGCCATGTTCGTACTGCACGGTAATGTGCACGACCTGGTGGGATGGAAGCGCGAAGACCGGACCGTGTATGTGCCGTTGGCAAGATTTCTCAATGAGGCGCTCTTCGGCCGCCGCGACCTGGTGCTGTCCTATGATCGCGGCGGCGGACTCACATTCGCCAACTCCGAGGTACAAGCCGATTTCCAGAGAGCCCTTACAGGCTACGATGCGTTTCACGGAACCAAGCACTCGCAAGGTTTGCCGCGCAACCCTGACGCGGTTCTTACATTAATCGAAAGCTATCTGCGTCTGCGAGTCCTAGACGGAAAGAAGATCGCGGTTTCATTGGGCTTCGCCGATACCATCGTGCCGGCAGGCGATGCGGCTTCTATGGGATCGGAAGACCGGAATTGTCTGGTTATCCTGAAGCGGTGGGCGCAGAATCAAAGCTTTCTGCGCGCCGACGTCACCGTATGCTTGGTTACCGAGAGTCTGGCGGCGCTCAACGCGGGCCTGGTGCAGAATCCCGGTGTGGCGGCGATCGACATTCCGCTGCCCAACGAATCAGAGCGGCTCGAGTTCATCCGGTCGCAGATGGAGGCAACGCCTCTCCCTGCCGGTTCGGACGTCAGCGCCGAGACTCTGGCCGCCCTCGGCGCCGGCTTGAAGCTGGTGCAGTTGCAGAATCTGATCGCCCATGCATACGAGAACCGCCAGCCCTTGACAATTCCGTTTCTGACCAGGCTCAAGAAGGAGCTGATCGAGGCTGAGTCCGGCGGCCTCCTGGAGTTTGTCCAAAGCCGGTTTGACCTCTCGATGGTGGCGGGACACGAGCCGGCGAAGAAGAAGCTGCGCGATGCCGCGGCGGCCTTGCGCGCCGGACGGTTGGACGTGCTGCCGATGGGCTATGTTATTTGCGGGCCTGTCGGCACTGGAAAGACATTCCTGACCACGTGCTTTGCGGGCGAGGTCGGCATTCCCGCCGTTATGCTGAAGAATTTCCGAAGCATGTGGCAAGGCGCTACGGAGGCGAATCTCGAGCGCGTGCTGACGTTGTTAAAGGCGATGAGTCCAATTGCCGTGGTGGTCGACGAAGCGGATGCGCAACTTGGCGATCGATCGAGCTTCGGCGACAGTGGCGTAAGCAACCGCGTCTTTGCCCAAATAGCCCAGTTCATGGGAAACACGGAGCTGCGCGGCAAGGTCATTTGGTTTTTGCTCACCTGCCGTCCGGACTTGCTCCCCGTGGACCTCAAGCGCCAGGGCCGGGCTGAAGAGCACATTGCCCTGTTTTATCCCTCGACCGATGAAGAGCGGCTCGCGATGCTTCGGGCGATGCAGAAGAAGACCGGGACGCATGTCGCTTCTGAAGAGGCGGAGCAATTCTTTCTTGCTAATGCGGGAACGCTTTCGGGCGCCGACACCGAGGCGGTGCTGGTTCGGGCGCGCCTGAAAAGCGCGCTCGAAAACGATTCGGCCGTAGATGTCGAAGATCTGAAAGCCGCCATCGCGGATTTCATCCCGCCTTCGTACCCAACGGAGATCGAACTGCAAAATCTCGTTGCAGTTCTGGAGTGCACCTCCAAGAGCCTGCTGCCGGAATCATTCAGAAAGATGGATCGTGGAGAGCTTCTGCGGCGCGTGGCCGAGCTTAACGCTATGAGCCGGTAGGGGAAGTTGAAACAAGCTAGTTGCTCTACGCGGCTCAGCATCACTGCAAGATAGCCGAGCCGCGACCAACATGGCGCTGTCTGCTACGGCTGTTAGAATGCTCCTTCCCGCGCGTAGGGCTGGCTCCATAAAGCGACTTGCAGCACCACCGATTTGCACCAGGCCTGGTGCATCTTATCGACCTCTTCCGGAGAATGCCCTCGCTTGGCGAGGAACGGACGGATCGTCGCCGTGATGGGATAGATGAACGCAATGAGGTACCGGAGAGGAATCTGGGAAGTTTTCCCGGCAACTCCGTCCGTGCGGTTCTTCTTCGCGGCCGTGTGGCGAAGCGCGATTTCCTGCTGGTAATCGAGCCATTTCTGATCGTACTCGGCCCGGCACGTATCCCGGATCCACTGCCCGAAACGGTGGCGCACGCCCTCCAGATATTTGGGATCCGGTTGACCGTCTGCCCCGCGAAAATATTCCAACAGATGTGGGTGGGAACCCACAAATCCATACCACACATCGAGGATGTTTTCGACCTGATCGCCAAGGATCTGGCCGGCCTGCCTCAGGTACCGCGCGTCTTCGTCAGTGAACAGTACAGTTTTCTTCAACAACTCCAACTCGTTCAGATTGACGGGTGATCGGGGCACTTCCGCGGCGCCGTAGGCGTATCCTGGAATTTGCGAAGCCGTGCTCATCGGCACTATTACCTCCATATGCACGGTAGCCGGTTAGCCCGCCCGTTGAAAAGTGGGCACAAAATGGTGAGGTAGTTACTTCACGGTATGAATTGATGAAAATGAACGGCGCAGCCCAACCAAAAAGAGAACAGAAGGCCAGCGTGAGCCGGATGGTAGAGGACGTGGTGGGGTGCAAGTGGTCGCTTGCCGTGCTCGGGCTGGTGCGGAATGGAGTATGCCGGCCCGGAGCGATCGAGCGCGCTGTACCGGGATTGACCACAAAGGTGTTGAACGAGCGTTTACGAAAGCTCGTACAATTCGGCATCTTAGCCCGCGAGGTGTATCCCGAGACTCCACCGCGTGTTGAGTATAAGGTCACCCCGTTCGGCGCGCGATTCATGAAGATTCTCGACATGGTGGAACAATTGGAGAGCGAGCTCACCGGATCACGCGAGTTTGCGAAATAGAATTTCCGTGCGAAGAGCCCAGCGCGGCCAGCGGAGTTCGTGACGCGGATTGGACGGCGCAGCGCCGGATCATGCTTCGGCGCTGCGATTCTTACATTACGGCAAACTTACGTAGTTGTCAGGAAGATAATGCACGCGGGGCTGCCAACGGCGGTGTATTGCCCCGTAAAGGTCACATTGCCGCTGCCTGGGTCGACGCGAAACGTGGTGACGCTATCGCCCCGGTGATTGCATACATACATGAAATTCCCATTCGGCTCGAAGTTGAAATTGCGCGGATAGTCGCCTCGGGTCCACCTTTCGCCCTCTCTCGTTAACCCCCCGGTGCCGTCGATCGAAAAGACAGCAATGGTGTCGTGAAGCCGGTTAGCGGCATACACGAACCGGCCGTTGTTCGAGACGACGATCTCAGAAGTGAAATTCGTGCCCTTAAACGCGACCGGGAGGGTTGAGATTTCCTGTACCGGGTTGAGCGTTCCGTTGTTACCGTTCCAGATCATGAATGTGATCGTGGAGGCCTCTTCGTTGAGCGAGTAGAACCAGCGGCCATTAGGATGGAACGCGAAATGACGGGGTCCGGCACCAGGGGATGATGGCACCGTATTCGGGTCCGAAAGCTTGCCCGTCTGATTATTGAACTTCCAGATGATCGTGAGATCAAGCCCCAGATCATTGGCGATGGCAAACCTTCCGGAAGGGTCGGTCTGGATCATGTGGGCGTGGGGAGCATCATGGCCGCTGATGGCAAAGCTGCCCGGAGGGGCGTTTTGCGCGCGAGTCGGTCCAACCGGGCACGGTGCGGGAGTGCAGGTATTGGCGTCCTGCTTCACGTCTGTAGCGTCACCCAAAAATCCTTTATTCGGGCCGCTCTGGACTATCGGAAGCACCGCCACGTTTCCGCCCCCGTAGTTCGCAACCAGGACATATCGTCCTGAAGGATCCACACTCAAGTGAGCAGGGCCCGAACCACGCGAACTTACCATATTCAGAAATCGTAGATCGCCATTTGATGGATTGACGGCGTACGCGCTAACTGCGCCGTTTGGCGTGCCTCGAAAATCCGAGATTTCATTTGCCGCGTAAAGATACTTCTTCTGCGGGTCGAGCGCAATCCAGGACGGGTTGTTAGCCAGGAAAACTTTCAGCAGTGTGAGCGCGCCGTTAGATGGGTTGACACTGTAAAGATAGATGCCCTGGCCATTCGGCGTGTACGTTCCTATGTAGGCCACAATGGACCCACGAGCGAGGGCAGGTAACGGAGATTCGATGGGCTGTTGCGCGAGTACCGGTACTTTGGGTACTGCCGCCCAGGCTGCTGCTCCCGCCAGGAAACCGCGACGGGAGACCGCCTGGAGCGGGTCGCACGAATGTTGCACGTATTTTGATCCCATGGTGTCGTCCTTTCTTGCGGACTAAATCCGCTTTGCTTCTGTCAGCAGAATTGCTGTAACGCTATAAGGAGGTACATGGGTGCGCTGTTGACACCAGCTTGTTTTCTAAAATACTCCTGACACTTAACTGCCGCAGGATATTATAAGCAGCCCGCGCCGCGAAAGGGGGAGGGTAGTGACTCCAAAGCATATGTTAAATTCACAGGAATGCCAAAACGTAAAGGGACTTCATGATTTTCTACGGCCGGGAGTGCGCATTGAAGGAGTTTATGGTGCGGCCGCTGGCCCAGGGCTGTAGCCGGTGAAGCGGGAATCGCCAAATGACAAAACCATCCGGATTCATTGATGCCCATGTGCACGTATGGACCGATGAGTTCGAAACCTATCCGCTTTTTCCTCCATTTACGCCAGCCGATATGGAACCCCACACCGCGACTCCCGAGGCATTTTTAGAACACGCGCGGCGCTCGGACGTGGATCGAGCCGTTTTGATTCAGATGAGCTATTACGGATACGACAATTCCTACATGTTGGACGTGATTCGGCGATTCGATGGTGTATTCCGTGGCGTTGCAGTTGTGAATTGGAGAAGCGATCATCCGGAACAGGAGATGTGCGAGCTTGCAAAGCAGGGCATACGGGGATTTCGGATCTATGCGGAAACAGCTCCGGAGGCGGCATGTTTAGAGCTTGACGGCGTGCGCAAAATGTTCCGCTGCGCCGAACAAGAGCGCCTGGCGATGTGCCTTCTCTGTGTTCCTGAGACTTTGCCGGCAATTACGGACTGCTGCAGCCGTTTTCCGGAAGCACCCGTTGTGATCGACCACCTTGCGCAGGTTGGCATGGACGGAATGATTCATGCAGAGGACGTCCGGCGGCTATGCGCCCTGTCCAGGTTCGCGCACGTGAAAGTTAAGGTCTCGGCCTTTTATGCTTTGGGAGCAAAGCGGCCGCCGCATCGGGAATTGCTGCCGCTGATCCGGCGAGTCTACGATGCCTTCGGCCCGCAGCGGCTGATGTGGGGGTCGGACTGCCCTTTTCAACTCGCCCAGGAAACATACGAGGACAGCATCTCGCTGATCAGGGATCAGGCGGATTTCCTGTCGGAAGATGACAAGCAATGGCTCTTCCGCAGAACAGCAGAATCCATGTTTTTCGCGTAGGCCGATGGGTGCTGCGGGCTTGCAGCTTCTTTTCTGCGACATTTGATCCGATTGCAGACGAGCGCTTTGGGAAAGGACTAAAATTGGCCTTGACACATGCATACAGTTCGTATACAGTTTCCTCCAGTAATCGAGTGCAGAGTCAAAGAGGCACCTACAAGACTGGAGGTCGCCAATGATTTTCGTAAGCTCCTTAGATAAGCCCAATGTTCCGCGATCAGGGCACATGCCGTTGTGGTGCATGACGCTAGGACTCCTGTTCTATGTCAACCTGCTCCCGGCTCTGCTGGCTCAAGTGACAACATCTTCTGTCGTCGGCTTTGTCACGGACAGCTCAGGAGCGGCCGTACCCCAGGCCACTGTTACCATTCGGGAGGTTAAAACCGGTTTTACCCGAACCGCAACCACCAACGAGTTGGGGCAGTATTCCATACTTGCCATACCCGCCGGAATTTATAACTTCACCGTCCAGAAGACTGGCTTTGAGACTATCGAGCGAACGGCACAGGCCATTACTCAGCAGCTTGCCGCGCGCGTGGACTTTGTGCTTGCGGTCGGTGCTGTCAGCCAGGCTGTAGATGTGGAAGGCGCCGCGCCGCTTCTGCAAACGGAGACACCGTCGAATGCCGTTACTCTGACTTCGATGCAGATAACGGAGCTACCCACGTTCGGCCATAACTATCTGCAAACGGCCATTCTTTCTCCGGGTGTCAATCCAGTTGCCAGTAATTCGATGCTGACAGTCACTGTGAGCAATTATTTTAGCGGCGGGACCAGCTATAAACCCGTAAGCGTATCCGCCTCGGGAGGCCGGCCCGATTTTCTGGCCTTTGTTCATGATGGATTTGATGTTACCGATCCCGGTTATGGGGGTGATCTTTTCGAGCCTTCGCCCGAAGCGATGACTAGTTACCGCATCGTGCGCGGATATGATAGTGCGCAGTATGGCGGCCAGCCGAGCATCGTGTATGTCAGCACCAAGAGCGGGACTAACGAATATCACGGCTCAGTCTGGGAATACCATCAGAATGCTGCCATGCGGGCTCGCGCCTTCAATGCGGCGGGCATTCCCGCCCTAACATACAACCTGGGAGGGTTCACCTTTGGCGGGCCCGCCCTGCCGCAGCTCAAGAACAAGACTTTTGTTTTTGGGGAGTTTCAAATAACCCGGACACGCTCGGGCAGCCCTGGGCAGTATGTCGTGCCTACCGCGGCGGAGTGGGGAGGCGACCTCTCGAGTATCCCGGTGCAACTTTACAATCCGTTCGACGTCGATCCGGCGACTAACATGCGGCGGCCGTTTCCGAATAACCGCATTCCATCCAGCCTTCTCAGTCCCATAGCTCAAAAGTACAAGCAGTACGTCCCCTTGCCCAATGTTCCTAATGCGGCATACGGAGGATACAATTACCTCACAAACTCCAGAGCCATTACGGACGACACGCAGTTCCTGATCCGCGTGGATCAGAACCTCCCGCGTAACGGCAGACTGTTCGTGAAGTATTTCAAAGACAACGTGAACTCGCTCTCAGAAGGGATCACGCCACTGGTCGGTTTTGGTACGCCGCTAAAGGGGCAAACGGCCTCGGTGGAATGGACGCAGGTATTGGCTCCAAATAAGTTGAATACCGTTCGACTTGGCTTTTATCGCTCATGGGTATTTTATGGCGGTATTCCCACCGCCACCGATATTACGGGATCGTTGGGCTTCAAAAACTATGTCTCCGATAAGGTCCACTGGGGCTTTCCGGGACTTAGCGTGACTGGCTTTTCAATGCCCAGCACCGTAATCTACGACTATAACTGGTACACTACGCGAGTAGGTCTAAGCGAAAACTTTTCATATATCAAAGGCCGGCACACGCTCGATTTTGGCGGCTTGATCCAACCCACGCGCTATCCCCAGAAGAATGGCTCTTATCCCAGGGGATCGCTGACTTATGACGGAGAATTCACGAAACAATCCCCGGCCAGCGCGGCTAATCCTGTTGGATTTGCGGATTTCTTGCTGGGAGCTTTTTCCAGTGCGTGGTCCGGCGAGTCCCTGGACCCGATGCTTTCCACAGGATACTACTCCTGGTACGCTCAGGATAAAATCAAGGCGAGTAGAAAACTCACGCTCACACTGGGATTGCGGTGGGATTGGTGGGCGCCACCCGTGGAGAGATACAACCGCTGGATGACCTTCGACCAGGACAAGGGCAAGTACGTCTGGGTGCTCAAGGATCCGTTCAATTGGCGGAATGATCATACTACGTTAAGCGGCGAGTATCCGCGGGGAATGTTCCTGAACTGGAAAAAGAAAAACTTTTCGCCGCGCATCGGCATAGCCTACTTGCTCACACCTAACACGACCATCCGTGCGGGCGCCGGAATGTATTACGCGCAAGGCCTTCAGAACTTTCAAGCCTTTTCCAGCTTCAGCAGCGGCGCCCCGCCGTTCCAGAACAGCATCGTCGTGACCAACGATCCCGGCAGTCTCACGCCTGGGCGCCTGGATAACACGCTCTTTGATCGGCCGGCGATCAACGGCATCTCAAAGGGCTCGTCACTGGTTGTTCCGGATATTCACGCCCCTCAGCCTTATGTCGAGCAAGTGACTTTCTCGGTGGAACGGCAACTGGGCGCCAATATGTTGCTGAGTGCCGGATATAACGGAAGTTTCGGCCGTCACTTGAACAATGGGGGATCGAATATCAACCAGGCGGCGCTCTATGATCCCAATAATCCCCTGCCGCTGTCTGCGCGCCTTCCCTATCCCGACCTTGGGTTTATTTTTCTTCAATCGGATAATAGCAATAGCAGCTATAACGCAATGTATCTGAGCTTCACGAAGCGCTACAGCCACGGCCTCGATCTCATTGCGAGTTATACCTGGAGTAAGTCTCTGGACGAGTACACGTCGTCGTCAGCCGGAGGAAATAACCAGGACGCCCGCTGCAGACGCTGCGATCGCGCATTGTCGGATAATGACCGTCGGCATTACTTCTCGCTTGGTTATGTTTGGGAGCTCCCTTTCGGACCTGGGCGGAGATTCGCAAATCAGGGTCTGAGTGGCCAGATCCTGGGCAATTGGCAGTTCAGCGGGATCACGCAGTTCCGATCAGGCACCCCCTTGACGCCAACGACGTCCACTTCCTGGATTAACGTCGGCGATTGGGTTGCGCTGCCTCGAGCCAACCGTGTGTGCGATGGGCGGCTCAGCCATCCGAGCTTGGACAGATACTTCGATACGAATTGTTTTCCCGCGCAGCCGCCAAACACGTTCGGAAACTCGGGGCGGAACGTCATCACAGGACCAGGGTCTCAACTCTGGGACATGTCTCTGGCGCGGCAGTTCAAGATCTTTAGGGAGCGCCTTCAGCTCAATGTGAGAGGAGAAGTTTACAGCATTTTCAATCACCAGAACTGGGGATCGCCGAATACTTCCGTGTTCTCCCCCAGCTTTGGGAAAATTTTCGCCAAGAGCGATCCAAGAACTATTCAGCTTGGGATGAAGTTGTCGTTTTAGCGAACCCGGTGCTGATTCTG